>Ga0137431_1000044_pt1 | contig 72532 bp, 99 predicted proteins | sample EasRivERMZT800_2_FD_104646 | JGI IMG/M metagenome (GOLD analysis project Ga0137431, IMG submission 104646) | Soil microbial communities from meander-bound floodplain in the East River, Colorado, USA - East River MetaG ERMZT800_2 | ecosystem: Environmental > Terrestrial > Soil > Floodplain ... | reverse complement strand
GTAACAGCAGATGTAAGCACTGAAAGCACGGCTTGATACTCATAAACTGCATTCGCGGACAACGCAATGGAAAGTCCCGTTATGTCCACTAAGGCTTGGCCCGTTGTGGTTGCATTTGATCCACTTACCAGAGCATAGACAGATGCCGTTCCACTGAACCCACTGATTCCGCTATAACCTGAAAAACCGCTAACCCCAGAGTAGCCACTAAATCCACTTGTGCTTGTCGCTCCACTAAACCCAGAGAAACCGGATACACCTGCTCCACTGTAACCACTAAAGCCTGACGCGCCTCCCGCTCCTGCTGCCCCGTTATTGCCGCTATACCCACTGAATCCGCTCGTACCCGCTTGTCCCGTCTGTCCCGTTGAGCCATTCAAACCAGAATATCCACTGAATCCCGAAGTCCCCGCGTCACCCGCGCTGCCTGCGCTCCCTGAGAAGCCAGAAAACCCCGACGTGCCACCACCTGAATACCCGCTGAAGCCGCTGACGCCAGCGGAACCATTCGTGCCACTGAAGCCAGAAAATCCTGAGAGGCCCGTGCCACCTCCTCCTGAATATCCGCTAACCCCACTGTAACCTTGTGGGCCAGAGAAGCCGGAAATGCCCACCATCGTCGTACCAGTGTAAACACCCAACACACTTGACCACTTCGATATACCATCGCTGGTTAAGGTCACACATTGACCAGAGGTAATTGAACTCACCCCTTCAAACGTGTCGCCATCTTGCGGAACTATCGTTACCAGACTACTAAGCCCGAATTGATTGATGATGATCTTTTGGAAGCAACGTAACTGACACTGTGAAGCGTGAGGTAAATTAGCCGTTTTGTTGGCGGCTATCTGAAAAGTGACGTAATCATCCGTGTGCTTAACGGTATAGTCTTCAGTGACGGTAATGCGATTGGGGGAGCGTGAAGAAATCGCCATATTAAATTGACATACTCATCTCTCTCAAAATCCCTTTAAGTAACACTTGTGATTAACCCGTTTGTGACGTTGGCGGTATTTGCGCCGCCATTTACCGTGAATGTGCCAGTAAAACCAGCAGTTGTCGCAGAATAACCAGAGAAAGCACTAAAGCCGGATTTGCCAGAATAACCACTGAAGCCAGAGATACCAGAAAACCCACTAAAACCGGAGACGCCAGAGTAACCACTAAATCCAGACGCCCCAGGATTCGCCCCTGAATAACCGGAAAAAGCACTCAATCCGCTGTAACCAGAAAATGCGCTGCGCCCGCTGTATCCAGAGAACCCAGAGATACCTGTAAAACCCGACTTGCCACTGTAACCAGAAAACCCCTCACCTGAGAAGCCTGACCTGCCTGAGAACCCCGACCTACCAGAATAGCCTGAGTATCCCGAATCACCGCCAGGTGCTCCTGATGAACCACTGTAGCCCGAATAAGCAGAGAACCCCGACTTGCCGGAATAGCCACTAAACCCGCTGACTCCAGGAGAGGCACCTGAGTAACCGGAGTAACCAGAGAGTCCAACTACGCCTTCAAAAACTCGAATAGGTTCTTCGTTAATGCGGACATTTACTTCGTCACCAGTAGTGGTAACTTTGACGACAGGCTCGTTTACAGTGACGCGGAGTTCAGACAAGATTAGCGATTCCGGTTAGCTCGATTGCTTCACCTGTATCTTCAGGGGAAATGACGGTCAAGACCGATTGCACCACGCCCTGCGACCAATCAATAGCGGCAACTTCAGCAGCGGTAAGTTCAGTCGTTAAGGTTCCCGCTGCTCCATTTATGGTGAGTTTCCCGTTGTCGGTCGAGAGCGTAACTGTCGTGCCCGTTCCAGGGGTTAGCGTCATCTCAGCTTCGTAGTCCACGAGACTAAAGATGGCTCCTGATTGAGTGAACGTCAGCGTGCGCGTCCAACCACCGCCTCTTGTAATTGAAGGATTCCAGTTGCCTACCATAGTCTTACCTCTAAGTTATCTGCTTCCAGACTGCCGCACCTAAAGTAGCGTCACAGCAGATATACGCATCATCAAGTGCGGTATCGACCCAAAAACTTCCCACCGCGTATCCGTCGCCTGAATCGTCAGTAACAGCAGGTGCGACTACCGCCGTGAAGTTGCACTGGATAGTGGCAAGAGCTTGTAGTTGAGCGATTACGGGAATCGTTACGCCAATAGAAATTGTTCCTAACCCATTGGTTACAACAACCGTCACCCCCGCTGTGCTAGTTCCAGGTTGAATCGTGATTGCGCCATCTTCACCGTTAATCTCAGCCACGAATCCCGTCGCGGGCAAACTCACTTGTGTCTGCTGTAATTGAGCACCGTATTGTGCTGCTTGTAATTGGGCTATTCCTGGGTCTTGCTCAATTGCTAAGGATTCGATCCCATCCCCTATAGTAGCCATTATCTGCGTACTCCTTGGGCCATTGTCTCTAACACGACCCCGTTGATGCGATCAACCAATTCATCTTCGCCGTTGTAAGTTCCGCTTACTCGCGCTGTGAACACAAAGTTACTTGGAAAGTTCAGTCTGTCTCTTTGGGTGGTCTCCACATCTGTCGTCGTGCCTAAGCTAATCTCTCCTTGAGCATTCTCCCCTGTTTCAAGGTCACTCAAATTCTTAGGTGTCTCACTGTCGAAGCCGTAAATCTGCAACAACCCGTTAGTAAACTTACCATCAGCACGCACCGCTCGCACAGTCTTGTTGCGATCTAAAATACCCCCCGATTGCAACTGCCACGCTGCGTAGTAAGGAACTTCTTCTCCTGCAATCTTGTTCCACTCAAAGGTGTCAAACTGAAGCGTGCCCATCTCATCAATGCGTCCCCCTGCAAGGAAGGTTAGTACGTTATTCACGTTAGACACAGAACACACCACCATGTCTCTGTCGGTGTCTGTCAATGTAACCGCGCCGATCCAGTCAATTTGATTGAGTCCCCATACCAAAACATCTGTTTCCCACCAACCATCATCGTTCTGTCTGATGGCAGGCTGAAAGAAACAAATTGCATTGACCATCGGATCAGAATCCCAACCCACCTTAACGTATGCACTCTCCCAATTCTGAATAATTTCTGCGACTTGGGCACCAAGAAACTGTGTGTTGACAATCTCCACATTGGCTGATGAACGAGTTGGCCCACCATGCGAATATCCCACTAACAAGTCTTGAGCAAAGACCAACTGTTGAAAACTGGAGAATCCTAAACTCCAAAAGGCACGTATCTGGGTTGGTGGAACTAACGGATCACCTGTCGGCGCATAAATGCCTTGCTGTAAAGAATTGTGGCAAGGGAAATAAAGTCTTGCCTGAGAGGTCACTACATCAAGAATCACGTCAGGCGGCGATGAGGTAACTACCCAATTCGCGGGAGCCGCTTCAATGTTGTTCGGCTTCGCAGGAACTAACACGGGGCCAGGAGGCCCACCCCACTTGCCGTAGCAACTTACCCATTGGATGTAACTCTGAAGCGTAGCCACAAAGCCCGCGTCGGGAGGCGGGTCGTTATCGAACTCAAGTTCTCCCTGTCGGGCAATAGCGGCGTTCAAGTAATCAAGATTGAAAGTGTTCCCATCGGCTAATAAATGACTCAGCACGAAGTTCCACGGGCCTTGATTGACGTTTACGACATTCAACTGAGTCGCGTAAGCGTTGACTTGATCTACCCCTGCGGCAACATCAAACGTGACTCCAGAAATATCAACCTCAATTTGATCACCATCCGATGAGAGGCTTACATTCGCCCGCACCCCAGGATTACTTTCTCCTTCGGTGATTGAACTTGCCCCCGTCAGACGAACGCTGTAATCACCCGCCACCATGCCTTGCTCGCCACCGACCACATCACCCAAAACAGGAGCAGGAGTTGGAGCATCAAACCCTACCGGATAGACCGCATAGTTTCCCGTGGTGGGGTCAAATATCGCAACGGCGGGACTGCCTGTGAGCACCATTGACGAACCTTGCAAGGGCTGTCCGTCAATTAAGAGTGTCCCCACACCTGTTGCGAAGATAGTTCCTGAATCTGATTCCAGCGCGTTCCCACGAGCACTGAGAGTGCCCCGCTGCGTGTTCACTGTGAACAGCACGGGCATTCGGGTAGCGGTCGCGCCCGCAAGAGTCGTTAGTGGCCCAACCCACACCGTCAGGTTGGTATCATCAATCACCCGATTGACCACTAACGGACTATCACCTGCCCAAAAACCTTGGCCGGTCTGGAGTTCAGTAGTAAAGAGAGTTCCTACACCTACGATGGTGGTGACACCCGCAGCGGCAGAGATAGTGCCCGTGATGTCTAAGCCAGGGATTGTTTCTTCTAAGTCGAGGGAGCCTTTATAGACTTGCAGGTAGATATTCTCGTCCGCGCCACTCAAAATTAGATTTTGCATCCTGAGCAGCGAGCGTCCACTGAGTCCGGTGCGAGGGCTTGTCGGATGAAAAGGGGCGGCACCCAAAATGATGGGGTCTAGGCTCATTCATTTTCTACGCGGTCTTGGCCGCTGTTTCCATCGTTTGTCCGACGATGTACTGCACCATTGCCGCGATGAAATCGCTATAAAAGTCATCCGGCGCAACGTAAGTAGATGATTCAGTGGAAGGAATTGCAGGAGAGCAGATTGAACTGAATTCCACATCTCCCGTTAAAGCAACTACCGGAGTAGGAGTCTTGGCTTTGAGTGTTTCGCCTATTTGCGTCCACATTCCCAAGCGTGGATCGCCGCCACGTAACCAATCGGGATAACGACGATATGAATACTTTCTTCCCGTCACCGTGAAGGTCGCATCTTCGATGTAGCCTTTAAGCACCGCTTCGGGAAGGTCTGCGTCTCCCGCTGTGAAAGTTAGAGTCGTCGCTACCCGTAAGAGTTCCCGCCGATCCTCTCTTGCTGCGTAAGCCTGAGCTACGGTCGAGTTGATAGAGAAGAAGGCGGCATCGAATTGTGCGCGAACGCGGTCTAAAGAAATCGGGTTAGCAAGCGAGCCACGAATGACTCCCTGCACCACTTGTTCACGGATGTATGAATAAGTTTGGCTCATGCGGCAGCTTGACCCACAACATCACGAGGCGGATTCTGTGCTAGTAACCATGCTTGATAAGCAGGTGCATATTCATTGCTTAATGAAGTGTACGCAGGGTCTTCATTCTTCAGGTTCGCCATTAGTCCACTGAAATAAGCGTTCTGCATCTGCTGGAATAGTAAATCTTCGTTCGCGTTAATGGCTGTTTGTCGTGCGTCGATGTCAAAGACACAAACATCAATCACAAGGTCTGTTTGAGTCGCGTAAATACGTGGTGGTCTAAGTGCGTAACTGTAGTAATTCGTCTTGAATAAACCTGATGGGCCATTGACGATAGCTCTAATTTCATCCTCGTGCATTGCGGGAGTGAGTTCAATTCCTGCGGACGTTCTCACTTGGCCCCACTCTCCGATAATCGGCAAGTCTTCATCACTGATTGCGGGAATTAAACTACCTGAAGTTACTGTAACTATGTCACCAAGCACGTTTCTCAAGGTGTTGTTGACATTCATTGCTACCGCCGTAGCCATTTCATTCTCTACCCCAACCAAGATGTCGTACATGGATTGGAGCGGAAAGGATTCTGTATTTGCATCAGCAAGCGCAGCGTCACTCGCGTAGTCCGTGGCAATTTGGGCCGCATTCCCTTCAAACGCGCCGATGCGGACATAGGCTTGTCGAACAATGATGTTGCTTGTCAAACTCAAAGTGAACCGCCCCCTCCACTACCACCCGCTTTACCCGACATTGAAGGCATCGCTTTACCTGAAACTGTCATTGGGGCGGAATTGGCTTTACCACCACCTTGCATTCGCTCCTTCAGCCCTTGAAACAGCCCGCTCATATCAGGAGTTTCGGCCTCTGGCATCTGCACCCATTCAGGCATTTCCATTTGTGGTGCGCTAAAGGGCGACTGTGGATCACGAAAGTAATTGTTCGGCATTTATTCTCCTACCTTACGAACACCCCAATCCCATGTATAACGGCGTAGCAACAAGGCGATGCGAGTTAGCCATTTCATTCGGGGTAGACTCCTAAACAAGTCGGATTGTACCAATGAACGCGCTTTCTGTGTCAGAATTTCCTCATCGTTGGAATTGGTATTCCCTCTGTGGTCGTTCTGCTTTCTCGCGCTTCTCAGGTTGTTGACGCGTCCAAGACGCTCGCACCGCAGCCATCGCTTCTTTAATAGCGTCTCGCTTTTCTTCATCGGACAACTTTTGGTACTTATCAGTCTCTACCAGGGTATCTATCGCCCGCTGCATTACCGGAGCGATTTCTTTACGACGCGCCTCAAATTCTTCAGCGGTTTCCTCTGGCCCAATCTGGACTCCCGTGAGTCTCATCGCTAGTCGTCGTACTTCCTTCGTGGCAGGAGTGGAAGATGTTACTCCCTCAAACAATGGGGAACGGCTGACATCTACCCGTTCACGCAAGAAGGGGACGCCCTGCCGCACGGTATCCTTAAAGCCTTTGGGATAGCGGTATTCTTCAGGGTCAAGCAACTTGGCTAAGTCACGTTGGGCACCGCTAAACGGTACTGCCATGCCTACATATCGTGCTGCCACTTTGGAGAAATTACGTTCGGGGTCTTGGGCTGCTTCAGCAAGGGGCTGCGAGGCTCGTAAAATCGGGACATTTGAGACTTCTTTCAAAGCAGGCTTCACGTAATCCCACTTTGAGGCATCATCTTTCGTGTCTGCCGTTTCTTCACCTTTACGATACGCCTTCATCATCCGTGCCCCGAACCCAATCAGGTTTCCGAGAGGCGAAATCGTGTTCAAGTTGATCTTCGTGAACCCAAGGTCTAAGAACGCTTGATCGTGATCATCAATCGTAATTACCTTGTCGTACAACAAGGCTCCAAGGGCCATGTTCATCGTGCCCGCTGTGGCTCGTCCAAAGGTACGCGAGAAGTTACGTTGTGCTGCCACGTCAAACCCGCCACGCTTGAGAGCAAGACCAATTTGTGCGGCATTCTTCGTGTAACCCAACGGAGAGGCTTCTACGAGCCGCGCTACAATGTTGGTCGGAGTACGGTCGAAGGGTACAAGAAAGTCCAAACCAAGATTACCCAAAGCGTTCAGGCGGTCTGCGCCCTTCGCGGATAGTTTACTGCGCGGATTTATTACCGTAGCACGAGCACGTTTAATTCTAGTCGTAATCGTGTTGTCGTTGTTGAACGTGCTTTCTAAAGCGTCGTACTTCGCATCAGCGTCAAGTTGCGCTACAAGTTCTGAGATTCTTTCCCCGCGTAAGGTCTTCTCCTTAATCATTTCTGTTGCTGCCACGAGTTCCTTCGCTCGCTGCTTGGCTTCCGCCCCCCGCAATCCTTCATTTCTGGCAATCACTTCAGCACGGTCTATCACGTTACGACGATGATTGGCTTCGTAGAACAAACGGTCAGAAGCGGATAAGAAGCGAAAGACTGAATTAAAACTCAACTCCAGTGTTTGCAGCCCTGCATCAATCTTCTTATTGCCCGTGCGTCCAAAATCAATCTCGCTGACTTGGTGGCGTTCCATTTGCTCATCAGACATACCACGTCGCAGAATGTCCCACGCTTGGCGTCCACCTTCTTTGGCTCCATGACGCAGGGATGAAATCACCGCTGAAGGTGACAAACCCATGATTCCCCGTTGGGTCAGCCGTTCCTCTCCACGTCCCGTTATTGCGTGAGCCCCCTTGCGGGCTGTGGGCATGATTACCCCATCCATCAGGGATGCGAATATCCGCCCTTCTTCTTCAAAGGCTCCCCATCCAAACGTGCCAAAGAAGTTCTTTATGGTAGTCTTTGGCCCAAGCAAAGAAGCCTTCATCATACCGCTGATATTGCGGATATGATGACCTCCACGCTCGCGCTCCATCTCTTTACGGAACTTGTTTTCTGCCGCTTGTACTTCCCGCTCTGCGCGGCGAACCGCGTCGTTGTACTTAGGTGAAGTCTTGGTCTTTGCTTGCTGCTCATACTCTCGCGCCAACCGCTTGCGCTCCCACTCAGCCGCCTGCTTGTCCAACTCTTTCACGCGAGCAAGACTACGCTTGGCTTCTGCCTCAAATTCTGTCCATGATTGTTCTGCGCCATGAAACGGGGTTTGGGACTCGCCCGTTGCTGCCGCTTCTTTAGCCGCTTTTGCTGCCGTGTTACGCATGTCAGTCACCACTCTGCGTAATGCGGCTCGCTCTTTCTCCATCTGTCCTATCTCAGCAGACCATCGTGAAGCATCTCCTTCTTTCATCGTCGGCCCTACCTGACCTGAACGACCTTTCTCTTGCAACGAAGTGATGGACTTGTTGATTTCCGTTAGTCGCTTCTCAATCGCCTTTTGGTCGGCAGCAGGGTCATCCAACAACTTAGCCGCTCGCTCTAGCCCCGCTCGTTCGGCCTGCAACTGCTTCAACTCGGCGTCAGGAATAATAGCGGTGCGTCCTTCAACTTCTCGCTTGCCTTCGGCTAACCATCCTTGTAGTTGCTCAATGCGATTCCGTACCGTGGTCTTAGCTTTATCCAAGGGAGTCGCTTGTTGTGTGGCTACATTCTGAGGTCGTTGCCCCAATTCGACTCCCCGTTCACGCATGGCTTCGTTAAGTTCTCGGAGGGCATGACGTTGATCTTCAGTGGGCTTCTCGCGTTGCTGTCCCCGTCTGAGTGGGCGCATCCCTTTTTCCAACACATCGGCTTTGCCTGACGTGGCGGCTAGGATGGATTTAATCTCATGTAGTTTCTGCTCAATCGGATCAGTAGTGGATTTACGAATCCGACCATAGCCAGAAATCACATCACTCACTTCTCGCTTGCTTAAATCCGCTACATCCTTGATTTCGCTATGTACGGCATCAACTAAATCTGCCGACTTAATCACACCTGATTCAATGTAGTTGCGAGCCAGATTCGTCAAGGCTCGCGTTAGATCGCCTAAATCCTTGGGATTCAAGTCCGCAATACCACCCATCGTGAGATTTGAGGTTTTAGGCGTAATCTTGGCAAATAGAGCAGAGATTTCCTTTTTCAGTTCCACTCGTTCAGCAAGCAACTTCTCTTGAGAACGCCGCCGACCTTGACGACGTATCTTGATCTTTTCTTCTTGGACAAACTTCTCAGTAGTCTCTTGGGAGCGTTCCGCATCTACCTTGGCTAAGGCTTCATCGCGTGCTTTCAGAGCCGCATCACGCTCTTTGACTAACTCATCGTAACGAGCCACTTCTTCGGCGGTGACTTTGCGCCCTTTGGCCTTCTCTGCTGTGCGAATCAGGCTGATTAGACGAAAACTCTTGTCCATCATGGCGCGACGGATGCCCAAAGCACGAGCAACCTCAGTGCCACCTATATCCACTGCTTGTGAATACTTATCGAGTTCTGCTTTGATTTTGACTAGAGCAGGATCGTTAGGATCGTTGCGGTAGGCTTCTTCCCATCGGTTTTCTGCTTCTCGAATCTTCACCAAGAGTGCGGCGGCTTCTTCGTAGTCCAAGCCTCTTTCCCGTCCACCCTGAATCACTTCGTCGGCAATCTTGTCGGCTCGCTCAATCAGCCCCTTCTGTTGGGCATTCTCAATCGCTGTTTCCCATGACTTACGTTCAGGACGCTCCATTTCGGCCAAATCAAGTTCCGCACGTAGTTCGTTACTAGCCTCATTCTTGATAGATGTAGCGTCACGTCCGCCCTTTAGTTGTGAATAGATTTCACGCAGATGCGGGTCAGCATCCTTACCAAACTTCTCCCGTACATCTTTGGCCCACTCATCAAATGCTGCTTTGCCTTTGCGAATTAACTTGTCGCCGTAGATGATGATGTCGTCAATCAAGTCCATCGGGTCTGCGCCCGACCTTCTTTCCTGAACGCCCGTTGCTTTGGTGTCTAGCTTCTTGATTTGTCGCTCTAGTGCCGCTCGTGCAAGTTCACTCTGTCCCCCCGCTTCAAGTTCCGCACGAAGGCTTGCCGCCTTATCAGCATGACGTTGGAGTTCAGGTGTTGCTGCGCGAGGAGTTTCAGCGGTCTTTGGTGCTAAGTCAGGGTAGTCGGCTAACACTTCAGGGGGAATAGATTTGCCTTCTCGGATGGCTTGCTCAACCGCTCGTTTATGCACCTCGCGGGCATAACGATTTTCCTTCGCTAAACGATTAGTTTGAGCCTCTAGCAGAAACTTCTGTGTTCGATTTATACCACCTTCTTTTTTACTAGCCCGTGCAATATCTTTTGCGGTAGTCTCTTTAATGCCCCGTGCCACTTCATCGAGATATTCTGTCTTTGTTTTCTGCCAAGGTTCAAGATTGAGTTGCCTTGCTGCTCGTTGCCCCTCGACAGACATTTCAGGATCGCCGCCATAGCGAGCAATTTCAACCATACGATCTGCGGTGCGTTTTATGCCTTCAGAATCATTAGACTCAATCGCCGCCGTGCGCTCCTTCATGTTTTGCCGATATGCTGTAAACAATTCGTCTTGCGTCATTGACGACGGAGACTTCTCTGGCGTAACAGGTGTTTCCGTAACTGGAGTTTTAGGTTTAGCTACTACTGGCTCAATAGGTGCTGCCGCTGTGGGTTTGGGGGCGACTTCAGTCTCACTCAGAATGTCCAACTTGGCAGGTTTAGGTGGTACTCGCCCACCTTCAGGAATTCCCGATTCCACATCAAAGAAGGTGTCTAGTTCCACTCTTTCTCGCTCAGTTAAAGGAACATCATCAAAGCCTCTTACTTCAGGTGCAACCCGATCCTGAATGACTTTCTGCGCTAATTCATTGCCACCCGTTTCAATCGTGGCTTCAGGGTGCTGTGTCTGTAACACTTCCGCTTGCTTCGCTACGTTCTCAGGTGAAACAGCCGATGCTTGTACTTCGGTTCCATCAGCAGCACGCGCTACCACCGCTTCTGTAGTCACTTCCGACTTGGGTTCCACGTGTCCAAGAACTTCACCGTAAGTTCCATCTTTGACCTTCGCCAAAAGTGTTTCCCGACTAACTTGTTTCGGGTCGTAGTAGAAGGTTCCTTCACTTGTTCTAACCGCGCTCATTCCTCTCGGAGTGTTGGGTTGTTTCTCACCTCTCGTCACTAACACAGCGGGTCTTGTGCCCTGCTGTACGGCTGCTAGTTGTGCTTGAATCGTCTCAGGACGCTCAGGGACATTTACTTCTTCTGAAGGACGAATATCTTGTTCACGCTTGGCTAAAATACCTTCAATATCGGGAACTTTAGTTTGGGTTTCACCAAGTCGTCTAGGACGCGCCTTTGGCGCACGGCCTAGTTCTACGGCACCTTGAAACACAGCATTCGTTAGTGCCGATTGAGCCGCTTGTTCAGGGGTTCCACCCGTCGCTAGTTCGACTGCTCCACTACCTAAACCAACTACGGGTGCTGCTGTTCCAAGTCTTCGTACACGGCTTGCGGTTGCAGGCGCAATGCCTTCACCAAACTTCTGAACGGCTCCCATTGCCGCGCCCTTGCCCGTCTCTTGTAAAACCTCTCCTAGTGGACGATTTCGTCCTTGCGCCTCTGTGCCCGCAAGCGTGGCAAACTTGGTTGCGATACCCCCAGGTACTACCGCCAACTCCGTCAACCCAATCGCCGTTTCGGTCAGGAACTCTGCCACCTTCTCACGGGCAGGCTTTGGCAAATCTTGAATGTCTTCCAAGGCCAACTCACCTGCGAGTGCCTTGCGACGTAGATTGTCCACAACCGATGAACGAACTCCACGTATGCTAGGGAGAACATCAATCAAACCACCTAAATCAACCGCTCCCGCGAGTTTATACAAAGCACTAGACATGCCCCGTTGGATAGCTACGTCCATGCCCCGCTTGACCCCACCGTCACGTCCTTTGAGTTGGGCAGCAAGACCAAGTAGTTGCTGCTTATCAGACTCGGTAAACTGTCCTTGTAACCGCTCGCGTTCGGCTCTCGCGGCAGCATCGGCTTGCTCTACTCCTTGCTCTTGGCTGATTCGACGCAAAACTTCTTCTTCATTGGTCAGTTTCGGGTCAAATAAGCGTGTCTGAGCAGTGTTTGGGGCACGACCTATCTGTTGCTCCCCTGCGGTCTGTTCAGCGGCTACCTGCCCTCGTATGCGGTTCAAGCGGCCCATCTCCGCTTGCTCTTGGCGACGGAACTCTGCTGCTGCCATACCCCCTTGTGGAAGTTTGCCTTCAGCGCGTCGTAATTCTCCCGCACCACGACCTTGATTGAGTCGGTCTTGTCGGGCTTGGGATGCTTGAGCGCGACGGAAGTCTCCACTCCCTAAACCCGCGGGTGACAGTTGTTCCTCACCAACCTTTGCGCCTGCCTCTAAACGTGGGCCACCGACTCGTACGCCCGCTTCTAGTTTTGAGGGACGTTGCAAATCCATTCCCCAAAAGGATGTCGGTTTCGGGACAGACTGTTGCCGAGATTCTACGGGGGTTGTAGCTGGAGTTGGGGGTAGGTTGTTGACACGGTTTAGCTTCAAGTCGGCAGGTTGGGTCTGTCCCGAAGGTGTTACTTCATCAAGTAACTTGTCGTATTCATCAGCCACTCGCGGGGTTGTTTTCTGCGTTGGGGCTACTTCATCAAGCAAATCGTCATAGGCATCGCGCTTCTTTTGCGGTTGCGCTCTTAACCTTGCACGGGGCTGTGCTGACTGTCCAAATCGCTCACCACGTTCAATGGCTGCTTTGAGTCTCGGATTATATGGTGCCCAATCAGCAAACCCGCGTGTCTTATAAAGGTGCTTTGCTACCCGCGCTTGCACATCCCTTGGCGCGGTCTCAGCAGTGGGATACTGCTTCAAATCCACGTTCGCTTGAGGCGCAGCACCACGCCACGTTTTGTTTACTATCTGGAAATTACCCTGCGCGGTGTGGGTCGGATCGTAGCGATAGTTGCGGACATTGCGGTCGCCACTCTCGTACTTCGCAATCAGGTTTAGAGCCTCATCAGGCTCATAAGTAGATTGTTTCCGGTTTGAAACGTCGTAGTTTGACTTAACCCGCCGAGGTTTTGGCAGGACAGAATCTAAGAGTACGTCGTATTCATCGGGCATTTATTGACGCTCTAAAGCGCGTTGAATAGCGATGTTAGGATCAAGACCTTTGGCAGATGCCGCATCCCTGATTTTCTTTTCTACAGCAGGATCAAGCTTCTTGGTTGTGGCAGTAGGTGTTTGTTCCGCAGATGGTAGCGACTCAGCATCGGAACGCGCCTTCAACGCATCTGCCCGTGAACTTTCTGCTTGCTGTCGCAGACGATTTATTTCTGCTGTCAACGCACTCACTTGAGAAGGTAGCACTCCTTCAGGACGCTCCCGTAAGCGAACTAACTCCTTCTCCTTCTCGTCTGCATTATTGTCGTAAATCTCTCCAAAAGACTTGAAATCCGCTGCTCGCTTCAAGGCAGCATTGCGTTTGGCGTCTACTTCTCGCTGTTCCGCAGTACGTTCGTTTTCCTGCTTGCCAATTTGCCCGTAGTAGTTCAATGCCTGAGAAGGCGTGACCTTCAACTTCCGCCCGTTGATTTCCACTTCCACGAATTCTTCGTCACCACTCTTTTTCACCTGAACGGGTTCGCCTTTTTCATCTGTTACCCGCTTCGCCCGACCCTCTTGCACGGTGATTAAGTAGCCCTCTGCGTCCTTTTCATAATGGGGTGCTCTCTCTGCTCCCTTTTTTGGCAGACCCGCTACCACGGGGCGTTTATTCGCCCCTATCATGTCTGTAAGCTCGCCCGTGCGTTGGTCAATTCGTACCCGAATCTCTGTTCCTGCTTCCACATCGGGATACTCACCTTCATTCACTACCCGTGTGGATATTTGCCCCCGCTCACTTGCTCTTGAGCTTTGCGCTCTATCTATCGCCAACCCTTGTCCAATTCTGTTCTCTACCTCTCCGATTTCTCGCTCACGCTTGGTTGGGAGAATTCTTTTCTGTCCCCCCGCAACCACATTCAGAGCGTCTGTCACGTCTACTAACTTGTCTCGCCAAGTGCGGGGCTTGTTTCTTAGATCACGTAAATACGCTTCATCATCAGCAATGAAATCTCGTGGTTGAGTTCTACGCGCACGCACATCATTCGTACCGCCTTCGGTAAACACGCTTCCTTGTCCTAAATCCGTTGTCTGAGTGGGCTGTGGTGGCTCAAAACTTCCCGTCGGGACTTGCGCGGGTCGTGATAACGCATCTTTGAATGAACGTGGACGCGCCATTGGCTGCGCTAACGCGGGTTGAGGTTCAGTAGCACGGGCCATTGCTTCATCAGCCATTGTCAGCTGTGGGCCACGAATAAACCCACCACGTTCAGGCTGTGGAGTCATGCCTTGTCCTAATGCAGCTTCACGCACATCAACTCGCGGAGCGTTTACATCTCCCGACTCTTGCGCGGCTCGCAGAAGTTGTTCTTCCAACGTGCCGCCCGCAAATCCGGTCGGGCTGCTGATTCGTTTCCGTAGTCTGTCAGTAAAGGCCATGACTTATGCCGACTTCCTTGCTGCGGGTTTTGGTCTAGGCTTACTTTTTTCCACCTTAATTTGGTTCTCGCCCGCGAGTTTTGTGTTAGCAAGTTGCGATTGCCCCTGAATTGTCGCCACTCCGATTGCTGTCTCCGATTCCATCTGTTTCGTCTGCAACTCGGTCTGTCGCTTCTCTGACTCCATCGCGGCCTTCGCTTCCAACTCTGCCGTTTTGTCCTCAACTTGAGGTTCTGCTTGCTGCTCTTGACCTTGCAACAACGCTCCCCCAATCGCGGCGGGTGCTGCGCCTGCGGCGGCAACCAAACCTTGATTAAAGGACTGCGGCATGGACTTCTCAGTTTGTAAGTTCAAATGAGACCAATACATTTGTTCAATCGCTTCGCGTAATTCCAACGGGGCAGTTTGACCTCTCTCCAAGTCTAAATAGTCGCTGTACCATTCCGCTTTCTCAGCGTGTTTTGGCTCAACCTTACTTACGGGAGGCTTGACCATCTGCACTAATACCGCAGGGTCAGTTACACCCGCTTCCAAATTCATTCTCATGCTCTCAAGTCGCTTCAAACACAGCGTCGATACATCATCTTCGTCCTCAGAATCGAAGGCGATGTTAAACGGCTTCGCAACGGCCCTGAAGAAGCGCGGAAACTGTGCCTGCAACTGTGCGGCACCTAGCAGTCCCCCAAAAGATTCTCCAAACACTCTGATGTCTGTCTGCTCAGTAAATGGACTTACGGGCAACTCGCTGTTAGGCACCAACTCAAAGACCACTTTCGACTTCAAATCCTGTCCGCCAACCATTCTCCCCTTCGCTGCGCCTTTACCTGGATAGTACCTTCCTGAGAAGTCGTGTTCAGCCACCAAACGAACGATCTTCTTCGCAATATCAACCCTCATCTGACCTTTGGAAGCGAGCATTGGCCCATACAACGAATTAGCTAACTGAGCCGTTATCTGTGCGCCCGTCGCTGTCCGATTGTCCACTCCAATCAACCCGTTCGTAAACTCGGTAACGAGGGAGGAAATCTGGGCCATCTCCCGCAAGAACTGAGAGCCGTACTGAACAAATTGTTGACTGACTGCTCCAGGATTTCCCACATAGATTGCATCCTGCAACTTCATGTTGGGTGGTAACAACGCCAGCGAGATGTCGATGTTGTGACCTGGGGCAAACAAGTACCTTCCCTGATCTTCCTTAATCAACGACATGTCGGTAAACACTGCGGGAGTCGCCGTAGTCGCAAGCCCTTGATAAATCTGCCCATCGACCGCGTTGAATCTTCGCTGTACGGCGGCGGTATCTTCCATGCCGCGTCCTGCGCCTGAATCCGCATCCATGAACCACTGTGCGGTCACGACTTCCTTCTGCTGAGACTCGTTCGCATACATCCCTATAATCAGGGACATATCGTTCAAACCAACTACGCAAATCGGTTTACCGCCAAAGAATTCACTCAAGCGACCTTTAGGAAGCGTCTGCCCACAGATTGTCTCGCCACCTTCGGTCTCAATCATGGCTTGGTCTTCAGGGCTTAACCAAAACTCTGCGAGAGTTGGTTTCTTATCAACTAACGATGTGTTTGTGTACTGACTTGAACTTTGGCCCGCAAAAGCTTGTCCACTGTAGGCGAGGGCGTACATCACATCCAAACCGTGAGCTTCGGAACTCTGTGAATCGGGGATGGTCACATCCCCTAACATCAACTTGATTGCGCCTTGCCCGATGTACTGACGCTTAATGGCCCATGTCGATAACTCCAAATCTTTCGTCAAGTCCCAACGCCACGACATGAAAGATGATGAAACGATTTCCGGCTCACCCACGGGCTTCGATTGACCCATCCCGATCCTTGCTAACTTCTGCTTTATCGGGTCTCTTACATCTACTGCCGGACTTTCACACTCAGGACATTGCGCCGAATACTCGCCTTGAAACGCTTCGTGCGAGCCTTCAAATTGGCAATCAAGACATTGACCGCCACCTTCGTCAATCGTTACGTCCTCATGCGTAACCTCCCGCTCATTGACTTCATAACCACCAAGAAACGGATTCCACCTGACTTGATGAATCACAACTCCATCAGTCAAAAAGCGGATTGCCTCACGGCGGACAAAGGGAACGGTGTACCACTCAGTCTCGTAGTAATCCACTACCGGACGACACGCTTGCGCGGCGGCAATGGCTTCCGGCGTGTCATCACCAGGACGCATATTCACATTCGGATTTGAAGCAATGACTTTCGACTCACACGCTTGCGAAAAGAACCCCATCAGGTTCATCGCTGTCTGCTTCATTACCGTGTCATCATTGTCTGTGAGTGGTCTAACGTAGTATCCAGGAGCACCAAAGGGACGGCGTTGTAATAGCTGAGAACCCTTGCGAAAAAGGGAAACTAACTGAGCCATAGAAATGAGGCTATTCCAAGCCGCACTTTCCTTGTTTAGATAGTGAGAGTAAAGTTCTTTAATGCCTGCTTCGAGTTTTGAAGGCGTGCGTTTTTCGCTTAATTGGCGAGATTGAAGAACATCATGGATTGGTTTGGCAGGCGCGAAGTTTTGCGCCCCACGAGCTGTGGCGACCGAGAGCGGGGTAAAGTTCGGGGACTCACGGGAATCGTTCAATCACTGCTCACTTGTTGGCTTAGTTAGCCCTCGAAAAAGGATCGTCTTGCAATGGTGCGCGACGAGGTATTACTACTTCCTGAATAAACTTTTGCTTGGCTACAACTAACGAAATCCCTGCCGCTTCTGCATCCGGCTTCCAGAACGTCTCAAACTCCATCAAGTCCGCTCCGCTTAATTGATAAGGATCAACTGCCGGAACTTTAGGTTGAGTCGGTTCAGCCAATGCAGGCCCACCACGCGGGGCAACTCCGTACATCCCTCTCGCTCCCATCACACTCGCACTTACAAACATATCTTCACGTTGTAAATTTCGATAACGTTCAGCTAAGAGAGATAATTGGAGGCGTGCGACTTCTCGCTTGGCTGCTTCGGCTTGCGTGCGCCAAAAACGACAGCGGGCTTGCCAATGTAGGATGCGAAATAGTCGTTTCACTTTTTCTTGGCTACGGGCTTGACTACCTTAATTGGCTTCTTGGTAGCTACTTTCTTTGGCGCGGCTTTCTTTGTTGCTTTCTTGGGCTTGGCTTCTTCCTGAACCTCTTCTACTAATTCCTCTTTTACTTCTTCAGGAATCTCTGCCGCCATCGCCATCGTATTCGTTGAGGCCAATTCACATACTTGCTTCTCATAGACTTCCCACGGGCCAGCAGGCTGTTCACCACCTAAGACCGCTTCTGCCCGTCTGATTAAGTTGTCTCGATACGCAGGCTCTAACTCGTCATAAGGGACAGCGTGTTCCGAACGAGTCGCTTCCCACGCGGCGCGGGCTAAACTATCTACTTCAGCCATACTGTTACCTCATGGGATCAAATTCGTTCCGAGGTGGCCTGTGATGCTCGCTGCGCTATCAAGTGAAACCCATGTGTAGGTAACGGCGAGATCGTTCACGCTCGTTGCGGCGGCAACACGGGCGTCCGAAAGATCGCCAAGTGCCTTGCCTACGGCGAGTGCGCGAGCGATAGAATTACGCTGTGAAAAGGACTCGCCACCAGGGGTAACTACAGCGGCGTTCACGAAGGCGATCAACTCATCTGCTGTAGCTGCGCCAGTAACATTCGAGTTTGTAAGATAGCCGCAAACATAGGCTTGCAAAATTGCATAACCAACCAATGCGCTTGTCTGCCTGTTATCTGCGGTGTACGTCGTGAGTCCTGCCATGATTATTTTCCCCCAATTTTTACGTGCTTCAAGCCACGCTTTTTAATCTTCTTTTCTGGTAACTTCATACCCTTACTTGCGCTGTCAAATTCTTTCACCTGTTTGAGCGTAATCCCTGCCTTTGCCGCTCCACTAGAATGAAAAAATCGTCTTTGCGCGTCAGACTTGTAGGGCATCGGCGCGATTCTATACTGTTATTACCTGTGGTACAACAAAGTTTTAGCGAAGGGGCTGACCGAAAGCGTCTACCAACTTCGGTTTATCCAATCCTAACTGTCTCTTGGCTAGAAATGTAGCCATCTGATTTGCCATGTATTGCTCGTTTGGGTGCATATCAGTCTTGGCTAATTCTGCCTGCCGAAACGCTGTCGGTATCAACGACTGCACTCGTTGTGCTTGCGTCATTGGCTTATCAGGATTTCCGAAGCGGGTCAGCAATTGACGTGTAGAATCGACCTCATCGTCGTCCACTTTAGCGGGCTGCTCAATGGTCAAACCCTTGTCGGTAAGTTTGATGGGAACTTGACGCCAATTAAACGCACCGTCTCTGTGTCGCTTCATTCCCAGATCATCAATCGGTGCATGAAACTGTCGGTCGTCCACGATGTCGAACCAAGCGGGCCTTCCTAGCTTCCACAGTCCATCTAACGCCTTTTCATCCCGATGGAAGGGGTGTGGTTGGGTTCGGTCTGGTTTGAGGAAATGACGCCATTGTGCGATGCCTGCGGTCTTCGCTGAATCACAAGGTTGGAAGTGCCAACCGTGTTTCTGATTCAAGACATTCCGTTCACCTAGCTTCTCATGTGACATCAAGTGAATCTCGACGTTTTCTTGCGGCCATAACTCGCTCCGCACACTCACCGCTTGCTCATCTATGCCCGTGCCCGTGAAGGTTCTGCCCCGATAGCGAAAGATCGCGCCCGCGAGTTCATACGCTTGCGGGACTTTAGAGATGAATGACCATGCTGATTTATGGGAACCCGTATAACCAATATCTAATCCTGCTGAACAGGGCCAATCAGAAGGGATTCGTCGCATACCATACTTGGCCTCATACTGTGACCACGTAATAACATGAATCTTCAAATTGCGGTCATCGTATTCAGGAAGCACTCTTTCTTCCTGCGAGACCGTCATGTCATGCTGATACTCGGACATGAAGGCGGGTGGGCCAACACGGTTCAGCGTGCGGTTCCAACCTTCGGTGTCAATCCCAGGCCAGTTTGATTCTCCCTGCGTGATTACTGAATATGGCCCATCTTCGCCTTGTCGCACTTCCGAAGCAAAGTTCCGCATGGCAGGAACGGGACGGGGGGACATTGATCCATCGTCGTTTAATTCTCCAAAGACCGTACGAATCAAAGGTGACAGAGCCATTGACACGCCCGTCAACATTCGGTTGACTACCGAGTTCGGATGAATCGGATTCTGCGGGACAAGCACACGGGTCTTGTCATTCCCCATTGGCAGGATTGAGCGAGTGAGAATCTGTTCCTTGTGCTCAACTACTACGGGTGATTCCCCTAGTTCGTCTAAATCGTCCACTACAATGAGCGTTGGTCTAAGGTTGAGTGTCTTACCGCCGCGTATCGCTACGTCTGCGCCAACGGGTCGGATGGCCCAACCACCGCTCGTCATCAGGAACTCTTTGCCCCACCCGAACTTGTTTCCATGTGCGCCGAGTTTTGGCTTGCCTAGCCACGGGTAGAGGTCGCTGACATGTTCTGACTCGATGCGGTCACGGATTGAAGTAACGTGTTCTTCAGCTTGCGACTGTTTACCGCTGTAGAAGATTACATACCCGCCACGTAACAAGGCTCCTTCGGCAATGCACGCCCACTCAACCGTACTCGACTTTCCGGTCTCACGGCTCCAAGGAAGAAAACCAACTGTCTCTTTTGGATCAAGGGGAATGTTCTTGCGAATCTTCAGTAAGGCTCGCCAATTCCAATCCCAGAAGCGTTTCTGAATCGGGGCGAAATCACGGGTAAAGGTCTGCGCTCCGAGGGTCTTGAGCCAGCGTTCCCATCCTTGGAACTCCAGCAGCATTCCCTTGTTGTTCTTGGCGAAGTTGTTGAGGCGTTTGTATTCTTCAGGACGGAATTCTTCGATGATTCCGAGAAGCTGATTCCATGCGGCTTTCTTTACGGGGTCATTGAGTTTGGAGAGAAACTGGCCTACCCAATCATCGGTGATCTCCGCGAGCGATTGGATTTCTAACGCGGCAAAGAGGGTTTTGGTTTCTTCACGAGTCAGTTTCGGCATCAGTGGTCTCTACCATGATTATAACACTTGGTCTCGTGTGATAAATCCGACCATCAATGACTGCATAGCGGTACATGTGACTTAGACCACCACGCTCTCCACCCTTGAGCATCATCTGTTCAGTTCGATGGAGATTAGGCAGCAACTCTAGCCCATCAGTCGCGTCAAAGACTCGTCCGTATTTGGTTACTGTTAGAGAGGTAGTGGAGTCGGGATGATCGGGAAGTTTGTCGCCGTTGCGGAGTGGTGAGGTCTGCATTTAGCCCACTGTCGGATTCCATCGTTGTCTGATCACGGGGCCAGAAGTTACGCGGGCGATAGCCTCAAACAAGCGGGTGGCTTCTCTTTCTTCTGCGCTTAGACTTATCGCTAATTCCTTCCGCTTCATCTGATTGTAGCCAATCCCATCGCCTGCATCAGCCATCCACTGAGTCAAAGGAAGCAATGCAATCGCGCTTCTGATTTCGGCTAAATCGGACTCGTCATTGCTCAACGGAGACTCGCTTAATGCCGCCGTATCTAACCCGTCACTATTCTGGATGTAGCGGATTTTGTAATTCGCTATCGAAGTTGTCGGAGCAGGCCAAAACTCGATAAAAGGCACGTTATTGCGCCAATAAAAGGCACATCTTTGTGCCGTGGCGTTGCTTCCGTCCCATGGCAAATACGAAAATGAGGCTAGCTGGTCATTACCCCTAATGGGAATGTCCAACGCCAAGTTCTGCGGTTCGTAAATTTTGATTAAGCGAGGCGTCCATGTGGAGAGTTCCGGCGCCCACGTCAAAACTGCTAGCGGGTATCCGAAATCCGTCAGAGCTATCTGATACGTCGAGTCGTTGGCGTTGGTCTCTAAGATGAGGTCGTTGAAGTTCCACGGGTTCCCCGTCACCCGTTTGAATCTCTGTAGGTTCCTTACCTGCGAACAGACTTGATTCAACAGTTGGGCATCGTTTGGGGCTTGAGCGCGACTATCGCCAAGCCTCAAACGAACATTGTCCATCATGCCATAAAGTGACGGAATGGTTATGCCTCCGACTGTGTACTTTCGGCGTCAGGTGTCTTCAGCAGTTCACACCAACGAGCCTTGTGCATTGAGATACCCTGCGCGGTGTCGAATTCTTTCCCACACTCGCAAGTGTGCATCGTATCAGCCATTGCTACGGCGATTTCCTCTTGGCCTTGGGCTGTGACATTAGTTACCACTTCCCCTGAATAGCCTGAATAACCAGATGCCCCGTCAAATCCTTTGTCTTGAATCGGGGCTGCGGCCATCGTGTTCTGGTCAACTGTGAACTGTTTCTGCCGCTCAAGGTTGGCCTGCTTCTCCTCAATCTGAATCGCCAACCACTGCTCGAACATGTTCTCCAACCGCTCGTTTGGTTGAGTCTTGTTCGCTTGGCGAATCTCCCGATCCTGCCGTGCTACACCCAACTGCTCCATCAGCACGAAATCAAGTTCCGTGTACTTCCAGATGTAGCCTGAATCCGACTTCACCGCCGACTCTTTCATTCGATAATGAGTTTGATCAACTGAGCCTTTCGCAAAGTCGCGGAACTGATTTAACGAAGTCAGGTACTTGTCCACAATCGACCGCAGTGAAGTGTGTCGCTGTGCGTCAAGCAAGACTTCCTCAATGTCATCCAACAACACGGTTGGCTGACCATCTTTCATAATGAAGGGATAATCAGGCAGGATGGTGCGTTGAATCTTCCACACTGTCGGGTCGGTAACAATCCCGTCACCCAAGTCCTGCGGGTTGTAGTCATGTCCCACTAACTCCGTCAGTTCCACCACTCCCCGTCGCGTGCGGTCAAGGATGTTGGCTGAACCATTGAGGATCGAATCCATCTGCTCACCAGGCACCGCGATCTTGCCGTACATGGCTCGAATAGGGCTAGGGTGTCCACTCTCGTTCAGCGGCGAGACATAACCTGCGGGAACTTGGCGCGGAAAGTAACTCGCGTCCCTGCCCGTGGCTTTCTCCCAATAATCTTGAGTCACCCAATCGTGAACATCTTTCAATACCGGAGTAATCCGTCCCTTGCGGACAAAGTTCTTCGTGTAACGCAGACAAGGATTGCCGATTTCAATGCCCCCACCTTTTGTCCACGGACGGTCAAGCGCGACACCTGCCTCAACGAGACTGCCAACAAAGGTGATGTAACGGGGCTGCTCGTTCTGCCGACTGAGTTGTGGCGGCTCAAAGGGCCGACCTTCTACCGGATAACCTGCCGAAACTTCTAAAACTTGCGACATCAAAATGTCCTTTATGCCCTAGTTGGGCCTACGGTCGAAACGGGTTTACGTTCCCAATGGTCTAACATGTAATCGTTGTACTTGCGCCGATCTTCTTTTTGTTGCTCCTGCCGATTCACAATCTCTGACTTGTAATCAGCCTGACCTTGCGGAGCGGAAAAGTAGCGCGCATCAGCATCGGGTTGCACGTCATTATCACGTTGCGCTTCCCAATTCTTTTGCCGTATCCAATTTAATAGATACTCATCCGGTTCTGCGTACCTGCCCCAACAATGAGCATACTCAATCCCGCATTCACAAGTTGTTCCAATGCACGCACAGCAGATTCCGTCATGGTGCGAGTGGCAGCGTAATTCAATGTACTTCTCGTCGGGCACTGGCCCCGTCAAGTCCCACAATGAACCGTCATCAAACTGATACCGCTTGCTCTCCCAAAACTGCGGTGTCGGAGCATACTGAGCAGGCTCGATACGTTCTAACAATACCCACCGAGGCGCAGCTACCAACTCCCCTTGCGCGGTCGTGTAAGCATGAAAGATTGGAAAGACATAACCCTTGGGTTCTTCTTCATCTACCCGAATGGGCCACCAACGAAATTCTTCTGGTGCCCACGCGAGTTTAATGATGGGCCGCGTATCTTTAGTCCCGACGATCTGGTCGATTTTCTGCTGATACGCGGCTTTATCGAAGTTGCTTGGGGGCGGCTCGTTGACGTTCCAACTTTCCGCCCCGTCGCGCGGATTGATGATCATGCGAATCCAATGATCCGTGCGGCCTCAACTCCTGTTAAGGACGCGCTGCCAAGCGTGACCACTTGACCCGAAATACTGTAAGTAAACGGGCCTAAAACATAAACGGGCTGCTTCACATACTTGGTGGTGTAGGTTCCGGTTGTGTCACCTGCACCTGTAACAGTGATGTCCTCAAAGATCATCCCCGACGAATTATCATTCGATCCAGGGCCAATCTGATAAGGAGCGGCTGCGGTTGTGTAAGCCATGCGATTCCTCCTTAGTTTCCGGCTCCGATTGAAACCTGGGTAACGATTCCGGTTAGGGACGCTCGCTTCACGGTGGTCACGCAGTTGGGGTTCACCAATGCGCAAGTCCAGGAAGTTCCCCACTGGCGGTAGTAGCTCCGTGATCCGGTGCCGTTGACGCCTGGGAGGTTCCACCAGTCGAGGTTGTTGCCGTTGGGCATCAGATCGCCTACGGGGAATTGGGTGTGCTTCTGAAGCGCGTCGCCCTTCCAGAAGGTTGAACGATCTTCTTCCCAATTCGACATCTCCATGATGCGTGTACCATCTGCATCTTTGTAGCCGCCTGCGATGTCAACTACGGGTTCGTCGCCGTTGGTGCGGTGGAAGCCGTAGCCTTGTTTGCGGAGGTCGCTCATCAAGCCTGGAGTGACGAGGTTGTTTAGACCGCCGCGCTCCGATTTGCTCAAGTTGCGAACTACGAGTTGGGTCTTCACTGTCTCACGGTCGCTGACAGTGAACTTTGTTCCGTTCAAGTCAACGCTTGGGCAGTTAAGCAGAGTGTCCACGCTGGAATCTCGACCCTGAATGACACGGTTGTTGTCGTCAATCAGTCCCGAAACTCCTACGGGCGCACCGTTGTAGCCGCCCACATCACAGATTGGATTACCGCTCGTGATGATGCCGCTCAACAAGGTGATGGTTGCGGTCGTCTTGTTGTTGGAACTCGTGACCAAGAAGGTTCCTTCGGCCAAACCTGTCGTGGTGTCGTAGGACTGATAATACTGATTGGCTTTCAGTCTCACTGCGCCTTTGGTCTGTCCTGGGGTTGCGGCGGCGGTGGTGGTGCAAGTCAAGGTCTGACCCGCGCCTGGGGCGGCAATGCTGCCCGCTGAGAACGCCATTGCGTCCGAACCGTTGCCACAGGCAAAGAACTCTTGCCGTTGGGCAAAGGCATCCACGGTCTGTGAGATGATTTCCTGAATGGAGAACATGGCGTTGGCCTTCTTGGGGCCATTTGCGCCACCTGCATCCACCATCAGGGAATAATCAAGCACCGCTGCGATAGTGGACATCTGTGGAACTGCCCACATGCTGTCTGACTGCGGTGGAATTGCGCGGTTGTTGTCGGGATTAGCAATGGTCGGCAACGAAACGCCGCCTGCTTGGTTCTTGACGAAATAAAGACGTGCGCCACGTTGGGAAACTTCTTCGGCGGTCGTTACTTCCCCAAGGGAATTCCAGAACGGGGCGGCTAGAATTGACCAATCCTTTGCGCGGATTAGCTGTTGGGCATAGAAATCCACCCAATTAGATACGGTATCGACTTCTGGCATGATTCTCTCCTATTTAACCGTAGAGGCGGTCAATATCCGCTCTGGTTAGTTTTCCAGAGGGTAATTGAGCCGGAGGCGCGGTAGTAGGATTGTAGCCCGTTCCGTTGATGGGGGGTCGCACCGTTCCTGCGCCGTTCAAGGTTTGATTATGCTCAGTGGCCTTCAAACTAAAGAAATTACTGCGTTGCTCCATCAATTTCCCGCGAATCTGGTTCGCGTAGCCAATCATGGTTTTCAACGCTCTCTGGGCTTCATTATTCATCCCCGTTACATCCGCACTCGGCTGATAACCGTTGCCGTTCGTCTGTAACTGTTGACGATAATTCAGGTTCCCGTAATTTCTGCCGTTGTTTCCAAACGCGCTTGCCGCTTTTTCCATCTGACTCAACATCTTGTCGTCCACCGCCCCAATCTCTTTCAAGAGCGGCAGTACATAAGCCTGTGTCTGCGGGTTAAACAGGCTCACTACGAGTCCTGTTATCTGAGCAGCCTCAGCTTTGTTAGACGCAGCAATTTGCTGGTTCATTTGCGCGGCCTGCTCAGGCGTAACCCCTTGTGGGAGGTTTGCCGGATCAAGCGGTTTGATGAAGTTGCACTGTTGCACAACCGATTCATGGAAAGTGGTCAACGCCTGATTAAGTTGCGTGTTCACATACTCAGTTCCCGCTTGTTGGGCTTGGGAATTGAGGTATTGTTCACGCTGTTGGGCCTGTTGTTTCTGCGCTTCTTGCGTTTGCTTGTCGCGCTCAATGAGTTGTTGTTGGAATTGCTCTTTCTCCAACGCTCGATTGATGAATTCAGGGCTGTTCAGCTTCAATTCCTCACGTTCTTCGTAAGGCAATTTCCGATAAACATCCTGCAATTCAGGACGAACCAGGCTTAATTCTTCTTCAGTAGGTTGCCACTGTGGGGCGATAGCCGATGGCTCAACTAATCCCAAGACTTTGGCTACATGGGCACGTCTTTCAGGCGAATCCCGCCACGCTTCAAGAATCAAATCCGCCCGTGGTACTTCTCGACCCGTTTCAGGGTCAACCGTAGGCAAATTCAATAAATCAGCAACGAGATAGTCCGCGTGTGAGCGGTACTTTTCCTGTAAAAACTGCACATTCGGCGCAGGTACGGGTTCCCCTGTTACGGGATCGTTCTCCCACGCAATTATGCTGTCTCGGAATCCCAGAACTTCTTGCAGTTGTTCAGGCTGCTCAAAACGCGATAAAACGTCTTGATAAGGCTGATATTTAGATTGAAGTTCTTTATAATTGGCCTTTAGCGGGTCAAATGCCCCCTTCAGACTTGCCAACGCATCGGCGTACTTGATTCCTTGTCCTGCCTGCGCCTTCAATTCGTCAATAGAAGGTAACTGGTCGAGAAAATCGGTCTCAGTATCGCTTGAAGGTTGACTACCTTGAACATTCTCAGCAGTAGGAGTGCTAGCCGTGCTCTGTGGAGCGAGAGATGTGTCCTGCGTGGATGGGCTTGAGCTTTCAGGTGCTCCCACGGTCGATGTGACTCCAGCGTCGGACGGTGCGCTGGTATTAGCCCCAATAGAACTTTCTGACTGACTCATTAATCACAGCCGCAAACGCTGGTTGCGTGGCTAGCTGCACGAAGCGGAGTGTACGCTTGTGTCATTTTGGCGTCAATAGGTTTGAATTGAGTGTTACTTAAAGTTACATTCAAGTAACTTCTTAACAATTTCCGACGATTTCCAAAAACCTTGTCAAGTAAAATCGTAAACCCTTAATTTCCTTAGATTTTTGCAATCCCTGTTACATTAAGTTACACTGTGTAACTTTCGGTGACTGTGGAAAACTTTGTCGTGATATACAAGTAGACAAGAGGTTTTAAGTTGGCTTCCGCCTCAGCGCGAGCGCATTTCAGCGAGTGTTGCTTCTGGTCTTGGTTTGAAGGCTCTGAATAAAGCTCTATACCGCTTCCTAAAAGACGAAGGGCACCGCGAAAGGTGCCCCTCATCTCCAACTTTTCCGTACAAATTTACTCTAAGCAGCAGTCCTTTCTGATTTTAGGATGATAAAGCCTGATTATCCCCCTTGTTACGTGGTAAAATGCTCCTGGTTGTTTGACAACTCAGAAATATTTAGGCGTGAACTTGAGTTGAACCCATTCCGCAGCCAAAATGATTGCTCGCCGCCACACGGGAACCATTAACCACCGCTCTTGCAAACGCTTTTCTTGATCTTCATGTGCCCGATCAAATTGCTGCCGCGAACGATCTAACTTGCGCCGCTGCTCAATCAACTTCCACTGAGTTTCGGGCGACTCGGACGCGAACGCTTCAAGGAAATTTGCACTGAATTTATCCCCATCAGCATCGTTTTTAGGAACAAGCAAGCCGCGATCAAGAATTGATTCCAACCGCTCACACAGAAAGTGCGCCGGATCACCATCGGGCAACGGATCGTTCGGAAATAAATCCCAAATTCGGTAAACACACTGCTGATACCGCGCAATCAACTTGGTCTCGACACTCATTTCTTCGCTCATTTATCCCTCTTTTATGCTAATATGCTCAGTAGTTTCAGCGTTCTTGCTCTTTGACAATCGCTCTATTTCAGCCAACAAGAAGTCAATGTCTTCAGGCGCAGCGGCGATGAATTTAGCGTCAGATACGTCCCGCTGTTCGTTTCCACAGTGCAGGATTGTGATGACGAACTTTTCGGGCGGCACGTCGCCACAACCCACAGTGCGGGCTACGTATTGGCGCAATTCGCCCCGCCGATCTTCGTTATCGGTCGGCCCCATGTGAACCCACGGCGCGGGACTAATTGCCGCTCTACGCGCTCTGATTTCATCAATTCGACTCATTGCTCCCCCTAACACTTAATTGCTGTCTACCTTCGGAACAACCCAACCCCGCACGGGCCACGGAACTGCTCGCAGTGCATCCATATACATGTGACCACCCTCGGTCGGCTGATAGCTGCCCGTATCTTCTTCTAGCAGGCCAGCGGCAACCAAACGGCGAACCGCGTCAGCCACGACGGGCGCATCAAGACGCGGATGCGGTGACATCGTGCAAAAATAGTGGATCATTACCTCAATATCGTTTGAACTGCTCATTTTTTCTCGCTCATTTCTTGTTTACGTCCTTCTCTTTTGGTAAAATTAGCCAGTTCTTTGAACTACGCAGGCTGATATGGATCAAAATCCACGGCGTCAGGATCGCAAACCGTACTTTCCGATGCCACTTTCGCCGCGTGAGCCTTTCGCGCACACACGGGACACGCTTCCCACGGCTTATGACCACCCCGATTACACGGAATACACGTTCGCCAAACGGGACTCCCTTCCGGCAACGCATCCAAGTCGCCGCAGTGAAGGCATTTCTGCCGCCCCGCTATCGGTTTAGGCTCCCTAACACTCGGTTGTGGCTGAATTGCCGCCGGATGGCCCTTATCGGAGCGTAACGGCCCCTGCTTCATTGGCATCTCAGACTTCTCAATACCCAAAAGTCGCCGGAGAAACTGATTCGGGCTAACTCCCGCTGCCTTTTCCGCTTCAATCGCCTCGATCACTTCATCCGAAAGCGAGTACGTCTTACTTTGAAAGCCCATTTTCTCCCTCGCGCTCAAAGATGTACACCCCACTCTCGGTCGAAACGTACTGATAAACACCAGCAGGAACGCCGTAGCGGTTTACAAAAGCCCCCGAACTCAACAACGAGACATGTCCTTGCCTTGACTTCCGTAGCGGATACCCCGCTTCTCCGTTCTCTGACACTCGCAGCCCAATCCTCCCAGCCTCAGCGTCCCAAAGCCATTTTACCCGCGCCGGACTCCCCATTAATCCCCGAACCGCCCCGCTCACCTCTGCCGAATTACTATTTGCTCGGAGAGTCACCTTTGGCTCCGAATTCCCATCCGTCTTCCTGAACTCTTGAAACGCCATTCCTATACCTCCTCCTATATGAATAGAACGGCCTAATCCTATACCTAATCCTAGTCCTATGTCAATAGGTATTTCAGAAGTCCCTCTCCCAAGACATCTCTCTCAATACGCTTCGTGACGATCTGGCAAGACGCACTGCCCCGCGAACCTGACGTACCTCGACCTGGCAATCCAGCCGGAAAGATCGATCCCTCACCCCACCCCTAAACCCTCAATTATCAAGAACTTGACCGCATGTAACACGTACACACACGCTCTAGAGCATCGGTCACGCTCGATGGTCACACTCACAACACACTGATACGCATACACTTAGCGCGTTGGGTCTGATAATAGACCATATGTTATTTTGTTGTTCGAGGTTTAACTTGCTCAGTCTGTAGGTGTTATGTCGATTGCATCGCTCAAGGCGGATTGCAGGATCACTGTCACATCTGTGCGCTCAACCTGTCCAACAATTGCGGTCGGCTCACCTCTCAAGAGCTGCGTCATCTGTGTTGCGGTTGAAGCAATGTAGATTTTATCTCTTGCGGTCACTAAAGATTGATCATGTTCTGAAAGAGATTCGACGTAAGAATGGGCTAATTGTTCGTATTTATCGGCAAGATTGGCAGAGCTAGCTTGTTTAACTTCAACAAAGCGGTCTGAGTGTTTCCACCAATAGTTGACGGTATCCCTGGGAAGATTGAAAAGCTTTGAGGTAGCGAGGACATTGCCGCCGTTGTTCTCAATTGCGGCGATTACAGCGGCTTTTAGGTCTTCTGGGTAATCACGGTACTGTGCTCGCCGGATTTCTAGTTGCGCGGTCTCTGTGGCCATCTTGCGCTAAACCTTAGCAATTTACTCAATATTTTGGCAAGTTCTTTTATTGGCGTACAAAGGGCGAACAGTATCGCGCTTTAATAATGCTCTTGAGAGAAGAATTGTATTGACAGATGATTACTCTCAAGAGTATAAGTATGTTTGTTCGATGCTTACTTGATAAAGGAGATACGCTATGGATTCTATTAAACAACTTTCTGATCCTTATGTCCGTAAACACTTGACCGCTTGGCTGGAAGAGCAAGTCCGCGATGATCGTCGCCATGCTATTGCTGATGCAATGGTCGCGCAAGTCTTAACAGACGAAGAGTACTACAGCTCTCAGGGCTGGTGGAAGGTTTACGATGACGCGAATTGTAACGCTATCGAGCGCATGTACAACGAGTGTCAACGTGTTAATTACGACGCGTTTCGTGGTGAGCATTATATCTAATTTGAGGCAATCCGGCAGAGTTTATTGAAACTTTGCCGCGTTCTCTCAAATGTTCGAGATTGAAACAACAAAGGAGTAGATAAACTAATGACACGCGAACAAATCACTTCCGAGTACAACATTGATGATAATGGCATCATTCGTAACCCTGGCAAGTTTGAAGGCGAAATGCTTTATGTGCCTTACTTCTGGGATGCCTATCAAGGTTAATTGGCAAGATAACGCGACAGCTAAACCCTGGGAAAGTGCGTCAAACGCGCTTTATACCGCAAGTAAGAAAGTCGAAGACCTCGGTATCTAACCCTTTATTTACTCTAAGAGAGTACAAAAATCATCGAGAGGATCAGCATCATGGCAAACGATAAAACTTACGCAGTCAAGACTTTCATCAAGGCAGGTTTGCCGGATAAAGGCACATTCACAGCAAAAGCCGAACTTCACAGCATTGGCAATCAACACCCATATTTCAGCATCAGAGGCGACCTTCGAGAAGGTAATAGGTGGGTTGCCGGTGGTTGTATGCACGACGAAGTTGAGCAGTTCTTTCCTGAATTAGCTCCTTTGGTGCGTTGGCATCTTACGAGTACAGATGGCCCTATGCACTATCTAGCTAACGCCGAGTATCACGCTGGTTTTTGCGTAGGCATGGAGAATGCTCGCAACCTGGAATACCTCAAGTCTACCATAGTTTATGGCGCGTTAGAATCCGACGCTGAAGTGAATCTTGAGACGCTAACGGACGTGGAATTACAATCGTTTCTAGTCGCTCGCTTTCCCGCGTTGATGGCTAAATGGCGCGAAGACATGGCCGCATTGTTTGGCGACAACCTACCCGAACTACCGGAAGCCAAGCCGCTAACCATTCCTGCACCTAAAAAGCCGTTAGCGGAACGACAAGCCGACTTGAAAGCCAAGCGTAGGCAAGACGTAGTTGATCAATGTGATCAAACAATACGCAAAGCAACCGAAAACCGCGATGTAATGCTTTGGCTCATGGATCACGACATCCCGACCGATAACGCTATCTATTACGATCACACAAAAATCTTGACGTTTGGATGGCGCGACAAGGTAACGGACGACTTTGCAAGCAAATTGTTAGACGTAGCATCAGAGTTTCCCTTTGACTACGAAATCAAAGCACAAGCCCGCAGTTATTCCAGCAGGTAGGATAACTGATCCTATTCTGCCCGTGTTAGCGGTACACGTAAACTATCGCTAAATCTTAAACTTAGAAGGAGATAGGCAAATGTACGTAATCAAACGAACGGATCAAGGTGGCGGCTATGTGGCTCGTGAGGGTAGCAAGTCTAGCTATACACACAGCCTAGAGAATGCGCGCAAATTTCCTACTCAAGAGGCTGCAAATGCTGAACGGTGTGAAGGTAACGAGATAGTTCTTAACGTGTACGACCTTTTGAGCTAAACCTTCAAGTCCGTAGTAGCGGCTGCTACGGTTATCAATTCAGCCGCTTTGGAATCTTAACTTACTAACGCAGAAGGAGAAGAAATGGACAACCTAATTGCAGATAGGAGAGAAGCAGATCGGATTTACGACAAGGTTTGGAATGAGCGCACGACCGATGAACAACGGTTTTTAGATAGATGGCGCGTTCAGCAAGCAACTACTAAGCCGACTACAGAGCAACTACTAGCACGTATTAGTGAACTAGAATCCGCTTTGGGCGATCTTTACAACGCTGTCGATTCTTGCGTCGATTTAACGCCTGAAGTAATGCTAAAGGCTCGCCAAGCCTTACAGGGTACTAACCCTCAACCAATAGCTGAAAACGTCTCACAAGGCGAGCAAATCGCAGAGAAGGCCACGATTGATCCGTTGCGCGAGCGTGACTTGATGGAGTCCATGACGACAAAACGGTCTGAGTTTCCATCGGACGACGAAAGCATTCTAAACGATCTAGACACGCTACTAGAAGAAGTAGCAGAAAGAAGGTAGACAATGGGAGACAGAGCAAATATCGCAATTCTACAAGGTGATGGGAGTGCCGTTGTTCTTTACACACACTCAGGAGGCTATCAACTGCCCGCAATGCTTCACAAGGCAATCTCGCGGCGTGTGCGATGGGGTGACACTCAGTACCTTTCACGGATTATCTTTGATGCCATGACTGATGGCTGTCAAGGTGATGAAACGGGCTTTGGTATCACAACAAAAGTTTGGGACAACTCGTATCCGATCATCGTGGTTGATCCTGATAGCGGCATGATTTACACCACCAAAGAACAAGGTGGAGACATGGCCGTTGCTATTGGCAACAAGATTTCCTTTGATGCCTTTGCTGCTCTCAACGAGCCAACGTGGGAGACATTCAAGAAAGCAGAGGCCGTATCAGCATGAATTATATCACTACTAAGGACTTAGAAGCTGAACTAAAGGTTAAACAACGACAACTTACCAATAGGATTAAACTCTTGAACATTAAACCGAAACAGATCGGGAGAGTCTTCGTTCTGACTGAGAAACAAGCTGACCAGGTAAGGAACTATCCGAGGGCTTTAGGTAGACCGAGAAAGGCGGTAACAACATGAGATACCTTTGGTTTAATGTAATGGTGTTCTGCTTTGTGCGAGCGTTGCTAGGCGTACCGATTGATCGGCTTGCTCGCTGGATTGCAAAGGATAGGCGCATTATTGACGAACCGCTGCCGCCTAAGCATTACCAACTCGGAACTTGGATGTAGTGCTATACTTGGGCCTCACCCCTTTAGTAGTCCCATATCTCGACTAGGAGAAACTATTTTGACTATAGCTTTATTATTCTGGATTTTGATGCTGCTGACGTTAATCTTTGGTTGGTTTATCTATCCACCGACAAGTGCGCCTAACTATCGACCCTTTGGCTACAGTCTTTTGCTGTGGGTTCTCTTGGCGTTACTTGGTATCGCTGCCTTTGGTTGGCCGATTAAGGGGTAACTACGAAAGAGATTTAGGCCACGGCCCGTGGAAGTCTTGCGACTCAAGGAATAATCGTTGGGCGGCGAACATGGCATCCTCAGCCTTGTTCAACTGTTCCACGATCTTAATCCCGTAATCATAGTCGATAGCGTCCGCAGGGGTTTCTTCGACTGCATAGCAGAGTTTGTGAGCGACGGATTCAACCACGCCACCGTTGAGAATGATTTTCAATTTGCAAGACTGGCCCCCCACTTCCCATTTCTCCTTTGTTATGCTATGCTTAATGCATGCAGATACAAGACATTACAGGCCAATCGTTCGGACGCTGGACTGTGCTTAAATTTCACGATAAAGCCATTTACAAGTATGCCAAAGGCGGAAGCACCGTTCCGCGTTGGCTGTGTCGCTGTGCGTGTGGGAAAGAGAAGATAGTGCGCGGCAATACGCTGAAGAATGAATCTAGCGTTTCCTGCGGATGTCATAAAACAGAACTGCAAATAGCGCGACAGTTCAAACATGGTATGACCAAGACTCCTGAGTATGCCGCTTGGGCGCACATGATGGATCGCTGCGGGAACCCTAAGAATGTCGAATACCACAACTACGGAGCGCGGGGTATTACGGTCTGCGACCGATGGAAAACGGCTGCTAACTTTCTGAGTGATATGGGCAAACGTCCTTCCGCTAATCACTCGCTTGAGCGCGAAAACAACGAACTCGGCTACTCTCCTGATAACTGCGTATGGGCCACTATGCCAGAACAGACCAACAATAAGCGAACCAATCGCCGCTTGAGATTTCGAGGGAAAGTTCAAACGATTTCTCAGTGGGCGACCGAGTTGGGAATCAGTCAAACTAATATCTGGAACCGCCTGATTGACGGATGGAGTACGGAAGACACGCTCACTATTCCTGTCGATACCGACAAGACCGGATGGAATGTGCGCCGACTGCGGCAACGATCTTGACTGCCCACCCATTTAAGCTAACCTCATTTCGAGTTGAGTACCAAGAGCTTGTCCTTTAAGTCCTGAATCTGCATATCTTGAAGCTGATCGTCTTCTTCGTTCTTGCGCTGCTTCTCTCTGTCGGCCTCAGCCTTGATTGCTAGCGTTGTTTTGACTTCTATGAGGAGATCGCGTTGGGCTTGCAGCTTCTCAGTGACTTCTCTGTCTTGCGATGCCTGGCTGTCAATAATGCGCCAATACAACACGCTAGTACCGCTGATCATTACGAGAATGAGGGCAATACCGAGAGGTTGAGGGACGACCCACCCTTTTTCTATCGTTCTTCCTGCCACGGTAAGGTTGTACTCCCATTTAAACCAGCGTTCCTTAAAGCGTTTCCATACACTATCCCCGTGATTGGCAAAAGGTTGTGACGTATCCAACATTTGTGGCATCCGTCCGTTGGTCTTAACCCGTTCTGCTGCTCTAGTTGCATGGAGATGTACATTCACGTTATCGCTCAAGTGTTCGGCTCGCATAATGGCGACAAATATATGCCATAGTCGGGTTCAAATCAGTTTCAAAAAGGTTCTATTCCACTACCCTTTGTACGTTTAATACTTGATTTTGTAACCTTTTCTCAGTTACGTTCTACTCGCTTACTGTATACATTGGCAACCTAATCGGGGGCGGCATCGGATAATTCTCAGGGGTGAGAACGCTTTATCTGGTGTCGTTCCCGTTGATTTTAAGCCTTGTTATTCTCTCCTACTCGTGACTCCAAAATACTTGCTCTTTCCTTGGATAACTCCAAGCGCAATTCATTTACCGCTTGTTGAATTTCTGCCTTCACATAATATCTCGTGATTACGGCCAAGGCTCCGGTAACTACTACCATCATGCCTGTTAACGCGGCGATGTCGGCTATCTCCAACGTCATACACCGAGCACCTTCTTTGCTTTTGCGTATCGCGCTTTTCTATCCTCAAGACCGTTGAAGCCCCCGTTGATCTTCTTGGTTACAGTCTTGATGTCTCCTGCGTCAGACGGGACATTCAAGTTACGTGTACCCCAGAACCAGACTGCGGTTCTAAAGCCGTATTCAGGGAACGCTGCTATCTCAGGACTGTTGATAAAGTCCACGCCTAGCGCGTCTCCTGCGGCCTTGTAGTTGGCTCTACCTGTTAATTGGATTGGGCCTCTGCCCTTGAAGCGTTTACCGTCTCCGGTGTGTGTATTCCCTAAGTCTTTGCGTCCTTCATAGGCTGCGCCTGATGCTATTTCTTCCATCCATTTGAAATCGCCGGACTCATGCAGTAGTTGAGCGAGAAACATTGACTGTCGGAGAGGTGTGTTGATTTCGCCTTCAGCCATTGCTTCGTTGAGGAAGGGCAAATAGATTTCCAGCTTAGGGACTGGACAGCTACTTGCGATGTTAGCTAACTGCGTCAGCGTTAGGTCGCTCATCTTTGGTTTCTTTCTCTTTCTCAGCCTTCTTAGCGGCAAGAGCAAATCCGGCTGCACCACCACCTAATAACCCTGCGGCCAAGCCAGTCAAGCCGCTAACGGTGTGATACAAGGCTTCTCTCCCGTCTGGATGGGGTGGTCTAAAAAGCATTCCTATCACGGTTACTGTGACTACAATGCACACGGTAGCCAAGGCGAGCAATGCGCCAAGTTCGCGGGCATCGAATCTTTCCAGGTTGATCTTGAACATGTGGATGTACTTGCGAGAATCAACGTGCCATTGCTGTATTGCTTGCCATTCGGTTCGTCTTCGGAGTCCTAGGCCCACCGCCAATTCTCGCAAATCTTTGTTAAGGCTCTGGTGTTGGTTCGGGTTCCGGCTCAGGAGCAGGTGGATTCAAGTCTGCGGCAATCGTCGCTAAGGTTGTTTCAATTGCCGCAATCTCATCGTTGAGATCAGGATTGCCCTCTTTGAGTTCTGCTACTTGCGCTTGCAACGTGTCAATCCCTGCCGCAATCGCGGGAAGGGACGCTGCTATGGCCTGCAATTTTTCTTCTTGAGTACTCATCTTTGCCTCGATTCTCTTTAAGGTTGATAGTTTTGTTTGACGCTGTAGTAAGACTGCCAGCAACAAACCGATGATGATTACGTGTGCCCACATTACTTCTTTTTGATCGTTGTCAAGGCACTCGCTACCGTGCCGTTGATTACCTTTAGTCGGAGTTCTTCACGACCTCGGTAAATGCCTATTGGGTTGTTCACGATCCGCTTGATGTTCTCTGCTAGCCGCTCAATCTTCTTTTGTTCGGTCATCACGGTTTTATCCTCTCCACCACCGTCTTGTCAGGATACTTCTCACACATCCTGAAGGGAGCAAATTGTCCCGCGCCACGCTGTTTCTTATCTACTTCGTCGTAGACACTTCCCGCCATGCGACAACGAACCTTTTTCTTAAAAGCCTTCACTACTTCCAGAGCCTTTGCTTGCTCCTGAGTAGCATAGGCGTATGCGTGATGTGTGTCAGGGAACGAGTCGGTAATGATTCCAATAGCTATCTCTGCCGCTACTAAAAACCCGATAACCTTCGCTCTAGTCTGTGGATTCTTGATTAACTCCGCATCCTGCTCAATCAAGGCTTCAATGCCATTGATCACGGCTGCGGTCGCAGTCAGTATCGAGGTATGCACTCCTGCGCGGATCGCGTCAGCGAGTATCTTGGAGTCTCGTGATACTTGATCAATGCGTGCCAGGATGTTGTTGTTCGGGAGACTCCCTGAGTCGATTAGGGTCTGGAAGATAGGTTTGGTCTTGAGTGCGTACTTACCAACTGATTCAGCGTAATTAGCGAGGGTTGCGGGACTACAGGCGAGGATTACTACCATTAAGAGACTTGCGATGTAAGGTCTTGAACGTCTCAACAAATCAAATCACCTGCTTTCTTTGGTTAAATTGTGGTCACAGTGCCGTCCGTATTTGGTTTAGTGTCGCTCCACTATAGGTCTTCTAACGTGTGATTCTTAGAACCCGACGGTTTGATTTTTCCCTTCGTTTTCACCATCTCGTTTCATTGGCTCACCTGCAACCACAAACTTTTATTTGGTCTGCTCAACAACTTGCGCTACCGGAGTTGAGGCGGGCAGTCGTAGCGCGGTTTCAATCTGCGCGTTTGCTGTCTGCGTCGAAACTGTTTGCGAGCGAGTAGCGATGGTCGTGAGAAACGTCAGAGCCACACTAGAAAAGGCAAACACGGCGGCAATCTGTACGTCTGTCCAATGGATAAATCCAAACACAATGAGCAAGGGAACGAGCTGTCGTAACAGTTCCGCTACTCCGTTGAAGATTACTGCGGGTTCGCGCTGAAACATTTAGGTGGAGGCTCCTTTAGGGGTTTGCTTCATTTCGCCGCGCATTATGACCGTAGGTGGTCTAATTGGCAATCCTTTTGTAACCAAGTCGTGAAACACCATGAGGTATGTAAAAATTACACAGTTGCGTTTCTCTCCGCGTTTCCCCAAAAAGCTGTCAAGCGAAATCTTCACTTTTTAGCCGTTCGGAGCAAATTATTTTCAATCGAAATCCTCAGTAAACCTACAACCGTGTAATTCTTACATAGTAGATGGTATGTAAGTTTTACATTATTCGTGTAACTCTTACTCGGTTCAGAGGTTAAAGGAAATGTTCAACTAAAAACACAATGGTAGTATTGTTTGTAAGTGGGGGCATCTTAAAGATCAAGATTTAAGAGGTTGCTGAAGATGAAGGTTGTTATCGCTGGCTCTAGAGATGTAACTGATCCTGAAGTCATTGAATGGGCGATTGAAGATTCAGGATTTGAAGTTACAGAAGTCATTTCAGGCTGTGCTAAGGGCGTTGATACCTTTGCAATGATGTGGGCTGAACGAAATTCAGTTCCGGTTGAGCAATTTGAGCCGGATTGGACGAATTTAACACACCCGAACGCGCTCATAAAGAGAAATAAGTGGGGGCAGAAGTACGACGCTAGAGCAGGTCTGAGACGCAACGAGTTAATGGCTGTTCATGCTGAGGCTCTAATAGCGATTTGGGACGGACGCTCAACGGGCACTAAGCACATGATTAAGATGGCTAAGAAGCGCGAACTTCCGATCTACGTGTTTCGCACAGACATAGGAACCAAGTCAGGACATATCAAATATGAAACGCGGGCAGCGTTCTATCGACGGCTCGTCAAAGAAGCCAAAGACACCGAATTTAAGATTGAGACGTGGCAAGAGCGTAATCTGTTGTAGCGGTGTGGTAACAACCCTTCCGGCGAGAGATTGCGGCTGCTATGAGCGCATTTGTCGGGACTGTGAGAGGTATCTATCGACTTGTTTGTATTCCTGCTCTGAGGGTCACGGGACGCTGTTTGAACGCAAAGTTACGTCAGAGTACTAGGCACTTCAAACGAAGAGATGAGGATTCATTCTTTTTCTTTCAATCTCTGTGCTACTAACGCTAACACCCGTTGTTTATGAGGTACGTGCGGCTTCTTTACGGGCTTGCCTGATGATGAACTTATGCCCCAACATAACTCTCCGACCACTGCCTTACAGTAAGGACACTTAACTAACAGAGCATCGTTGCGCTCTGCCAGGTCTCGTTGCGTATGGTGTAGATCACGTTTCACTGCTCAACTCTTTTGTTGCTCCTCAAATTGCCGCACTAACAACTCACTCCTTGAAGGTGAGCAGCTTCGATAGTCACCATTTGGCGCGGTGGCTTGCGGTTGCACGGCTAGGAATGCGTCACTAATAATCGGAACAGTTTCCATTCTCACTCCTTAACAGTTTCGTTGATAGCGTTCAGCCGCGATTGAAACCGCGATCATGTAGCAACTCATGGAACTTATCTTCTGCCGCTATCGCCGCCGCACCCGCTTCCTGAAGCTCTTTGTCGTCAGAGAGAAGTTGAGCGTAGTACGCGAGCTGCATTACCGAGTCTCCGCGTCCTTCGTGGGCGATCTTAAACTCCGCAAATGTCGTTCTCTTGACTGCCATCTCACTTGCACCTTTCCATTCTGTCTAAGCGGTCGTGCAGTTTCTTGAATTTACTATCGGCACCGCAACTTCCCATCCAAGACGCTATCCAAATAGTTGCTATAAGAACGCAAGTCGTAAAGATGTGCCCCTTCTCGCTTGCTGGTTTCTCTGGTTCAGCCATTAAGTTTACCCTTTGGCTTCCTGAGTAACTATCGACCCGCATTGCGGACAGATGAAACACTTCCGAGTCTGCCAACACCTGAAACACAGATGGATTGTGGCATCCTTCGGATCGCCCTTCCAGTCGTGGCCTATGACCCAACACTTAAACCGTCGCCACATTAAGACTCGTCCTTTTTTGTGTTGGGCGGAGCAGGGAACTCCAGCACTAACTTGATCGCCGCCGTCTCCGCTACGTCTAATTCCAACGTCTTACACGCCGCTTCGACGCGCTGCAAGCCTGCTTTGGTTACGTTGTCGCGCTGACCTTCGCGGATCAGTGTTTCTAGTGCTTTCAGTTTCGTCCACTCCATCGCTGCACGCTCCCTAAATGTCTTTCGATCCGTTACCGTCGCTACTGAGAGTTATCCCCTTCTATATCTCGTTGGCATTCGGCCATGGTTGCGAACACATCACTGCCAGTCTTTTGCTGTTTTGGTAAATACTGCCAACCGCCATCGACGGGCCTAATCTCGCCAACAATCGTTGTTGAGCCTGAGATTCGAACAGGCACAGCGGTAAGACGATCCCCTATCTTGCCTTCGGTGTATAGATACTCAATTCCGTTCATGCTTTTATCTCGTTCGTTCCCTCAGTAAAGCCACCAAGCCAACCGCCAACGTCAACCCCAAAGCAATAGATGATAATTTGATGAGCTGGATCATTGATTCACTTTTCTTTGCCGTTGGTCTTGGCTGCGCGTTCTGCCTTGATTCTATCGGCCACTCTCGCGCTCACAACTTGATGCCCCGCGATAAAGACAGTCTTTAATTCTTCACGCTTGATCATGTCGTACACCGCTTGGCGCGACACGCCGATCCGTTCGGCTGTTTCGGGTATGCTTAAGTATGCCATCGCACTACATCCTAGAACATCACTTTACCACTAGTCAAGAAAATAATTCAGAAAGTGCTTGACAGATAGTAAAGCTAGAGCGTATGGTTCGCTTGCTTCGATTGAAAGGAAACCAAACATGGCTAACCGTGAATTTCCAGAAATACTTGAGGAATGGCTTGAGACGCTGATTGAGTTAAATCGGCAGGCGAAGGGAATAGGTGAGATTGCCTTGATTACCAGAATAGGGATGTTGGGGCAGCGACTTCTGTTTGAAGCCAACCAAGTTGGGATGAGGTCTGTTGCAGACGATCTGAGAGGACGGATGAGCAATGAGTGACGAGCCAGAAGAAGATGTCATCCACGCTTGTGAGCATTGTGGCGCGGAGAATGTCAATACCTACCCCGTGGACGATAATGACGAGAGCGTTGGCTATTATTCGACCATCTATGTTTGCCAAAAATGCCTTGATAGGAATCCACGATGAATAAAAACTTAGGATTCTGCCCCTTCTGCGGCTCATCTGACTTAGATGTAGCACGGGATATGGATATAGAACGAGACCCTGAGAGCGGCTTGGCGGTAGGGAAGGATTTCTTCTATGTGATGTGTACCCGCTGTGAAGCCGCTGGCCCTACTTCCTATGACCGAGACGAAGCAATAGCCAAGTGGAAGCGTCGGGCTACTGAAGTAGATGATGAACCAAGAAACCTGAGAGGGGATTACGACGAATGAACCGCTTACTGGATAGCTTCTTCAACTTACCTACCGTTGCCCGCGTAGGCATCGTACTAGTCGTCCTCTGGTTCATGGTGGTGGGGTTTAATATCTTGCGGGAGGTTTGGTAAATGAAAAAACTCGTTATTGGTTCAGTCTTAGTGGTTGTTTCACTGATTGTGGGTACGATTATGGGAGTCGCTGCGATACGCGCCGACTACGCTTACAACTTAGCCATTGGTGCGTATTGGAACTTAGCTGATAAGAGTTCAACGATTGCTAAGAAAGCCGAGTATGTAGATCGCTACGTGGTGGCACTAGAGAGTCAAGGGTTAGAGGGGCAACACAACGCCCTCATCTACCCTACGCCCGACAACAGCTTCGACCGCAATATGGAAGCGTTAAAGAGCCTTCAGGGACGATTGCACGAGATTGAAAAGATGGATGTTACATCGTTTCAGTACCAGACCGCAATTCAACAAATTACCCAACAAGAGCAGGGAGAGGCGGGCGCAATGCTCGGAGTGTTTGAGGGCGTTTGGTGGAAGGCTCACCACGTTCTTTTGTGGGATTGGATTGGCGGTCTAATAGTCACAGTGCTGATAATCATGGTGACCGTTGGCGGCATCTTGATATTCGTTTGGTTTGTGGATCGGTAGGAGACAAAATGGACAAAAGTAACTTTCAACAAGACTGCTTTGGACTAGCAGTAGTGATTTTAATTGTCGTCGCTTATGCGGCTTTACTGTGGGCGGTGAGCTAATGACTACACGCGCTGCTGTTCTACATTCAGCAATCTTTCCTTCTCAACGGCATTTCTGTCCTGAGCATAAAGGATGGTTCAGATGTACAGATGTTTACTGTGGAGTAATGGAAGGTGGAAAGCTCGTGTGCCAAGATTGTTTTGCCGCTGAAGATGCAAAAGGGTTGGGAATTAGTTTAGAGGAGTATTACCGATGAATCGAAGAACCGCAGTACAAGCGTTATTTGCCGTGATGGTCGGAAGCATGACCGCCCAAGCGCAGAAACTAAAGGCTGACACCATCACTATCACTGCTCCCCCTGCGCCACAAGCGGACTTTCTCTTGGTGCTTAACGTGGCTGAGACGATAACCGTAGAGTGGAACGGCAAGCGAGAGGTAATCAAGATTCAAGAGATGTTCGATGCGCTTGAGGGCTGTAAGGGGGCGAAATGTGTCGAGGTGAAAGGAGACGCCGCGTAATGTACCAATCAACTAAGTCCCTTGTTGACGATCTATCCCGCCGTGAGGTTGAAACCTCTCAGTACGGTGAGCAGGAACCTTGGCGCGTTTTTGAAGATGTTTATGATGTTGGTGTGTGGCCTAATGAACATTGTTCGCCCGATTCCCTTTGCGCTGAATGCGTAGGGGCTGACCAAGAGGAAATAAATGCTACCTAAGATTCAAGATATTCTCTTTGAACACCTTGTTGCCGAACGCGATCAGCGCGAGCGTGCTCCGTCTCTTTTGGCCGATCAGTTACATGCGAATGCGTCATCCGCTGGTGGTTGCGCCCGTGCTATCGGATTCCGCGTGCTTGGCGTTGAAGCGTCTAGCCCAATGACCGGAGACTCGTTGTTCAACTTCTACGTGGGCGATGCTATTCACGACAAAATCCAAGCGGCCATGCTCGCCAAGATTCCTGACGCAGAAAAGGAAGTCAACGGAGTTATCGAAGACTTTATTACTTGTCGCGCCGACTTGAAATATCCATCAGATGATTCAAAGAGCGTGTGCTGTGAAATTAAATCCACGTCCGACTTTGGTTTCAAGTTAGCCACAGGCGACCGTCTTAAATCTAATGGTCGATGGAACAAGAAAGACCAAAAAGCAGAGGGGCCAAAACCCGAACACGTTCTGCAAGTAGGCATCTCTGCCAAATCAATTAACTGTGACTATCTTTGCATCGTTTATGCTCGCAAAACTGCCACAAAGGACGAGAGAATTATAGCAGAGTGGAGATTCAAAGTCTCAGACTTTGAGGAAGAAATTCAGCGTGAAATTGCACGATTAAAAGCTATCGTTACACTCGCTCGTGAGGGTAAAATACCTGAACGCGAATACTGCGGGGCGATCATCCGTGACCCACTCAAAGAAGTGCCTTACAGCAAGTGGCCGTGCGGTTATTGCAGTTTCATCGAAACTTGCGTAGCGATTGGCGAAGGAGTGGTTAAGGCATGAGGCAAACGCCCCTAAAACCATCGGACGTAAACGAAGAAATCTGGCGGCTGATTCAACGTGCTAACGAAGTAGTTACGGAGATTTACAAGGCGGGAGATGAGTACGCTACCAGTCGCGGGATTTACGAAGATAAACACGGTCAAGAAGTTTTACGAGCAGAGGGAACCGTTCAGCAAAAGAAGGCTATTGCAGACGGTAAGTGTCAAGGGGAATACAAGCGGTTTTTGACCGCTGACGTGAAGTACAAATACTTGAAAACTGTTCTTGATATAACAAAGGAACAGCTTTCAGCCTGTCAATCAATGGGCGCAAACCTGCGCGATGAATGGCAAATACAACAACGACACAGAACTTAAAAGCAGAAGAAGGAGAATAAGTAGAAATGGGAAGATACGCGAACGATTCAGGTGGAGGTTCTTTCACTCCCGCACCACAAGGAACACACATAGCCCGCTGTATTCGCATCACCGATTTAGGTACACAGCACGGCGAGTACATGGGCCAACCAACCCGACGCAATCAAATCTTGGTGACCTGGGAACTGCCCGAAGAACTCATTAGTATCGAGAACGAGATGCGCCCGATCACTACCAGTCGCTTCTACACCAACTCGCTTGGCGAGAAGGCTAACTTGAGGGCTGATTTGGAAGCGTGGCGTGGTAGAGGTTTCACTGACGCCGAACTCCAGAAATTCGATTTAGAGTCGATTCTAGGCGTTCCGTGTCTCTTGACCATAGTGTCGAGAGAGAACGGCAAAACAAAGGTTGCTACCGTCTCAGGATTGCCTAAGAACACGACTTGCCCGCCACAGGTACACCCGTCTTCAACCTTTTGGCTTGATGAAGAAAACTTCGACCATGAGAAGTTTGACGAATTGAGTGATGGCATCAAGGCGATCATTAAGAAGTCAGAGGAGTGGAGTTACATCGAGAATGGCGCACCGGAACCTAAGAAGGCATCCGCACCACCACTCGGAGACGACACTGACGACATTCCCTTCTAGCGAAAAAGGGATTGTAGCGTTCGTGTTTAGAGTGTTACAATCCCTTCGCTTTTTGACAACTGAATTGACGCGCTGCTGGCTCCAGCGTTAACGTCTCCTTAGCGACTTTTCACAGTCGCGTTTCGCACACGATTTCTGTCTTTTGAGGAGACTGGCAGAAGGTCGAGCCAAACGCGAGCGCGACGGTGAAAGGTCGTTTTCTATGTCCAATGAACTTAAGCAGATAATCCTTGACCCCCAAGTCAAAGGCCGCAACAAAGTAGTTCTTTCCGTTCTTCATTGCATATCTAGCCCCCGCCGCATTGCTACCTGCAGTGAGGATTGGCTCCGTGAGGCAACCACATTAGGCCCACGTAAACTCGAAACACGCCTAGAGCACATGGTACATCTAGGACTACTAAAACCTCGCACACCACCGTTACCCAAAAACGGCTCCAAAATGCTCTGTTATGAAATCTTGTATCCGCTCACATTGCCAAAGGAGAAACTCTGATGGCATCTTCCCCCGCGTTTCAGTTTTATGCAGCTGAATATCTCGCAGACGAGCATGTTCAGTTGATGACGCTACGACAAGAAGGTATCTACATTCGGCTGCTCGCCTACTGTTGGCGTGAGGGAAGCATACCCGCCGAACCTAGTGCTATCTCTATGCTCTGCAAGGGTGGTTCAACCACCGATATAAGGGTGGTGCTAGCGCGATTCAAAATAGACCCCACAAATGGTTCAAGGATGGTTCACACTAGGCTTGAAATTGAACGCGAAAAGCAAAAGATTTGGCGCGAGAAATCTGCGAAGGGCGGCAAGGCGAGTGCTCACAAACGCAAGAAGCGCAAAGACATAACCCCGCAACAGGGTGGTGCAACCAAAGGGCAACCGGACTCGTTCAACACTTCTTTTTCTTCTTCATCTTCTATTTCATCTTCTAATACAAAAGAAAAGACAACAACAGTGCCTCGCGCTACGCGCTCCGCTGAGGCTCGCGGAACGAGGCTACCAAGTGATTTTTCCTTATCGCCGGATTTAAGGCTTTGGTCGGAGTCTAACGCCGCGCACGTAGACGTTGACGCCGCGCTCGCGGAGTTCCGAGATTATTGGTGCGGGGTCGCAGGTGCGCGGGGTCGCAAGCTGGATTGGGACGCCACGTTTCGTAATCGACTACGAGAACTAGAAACACGAAAGGAAACCAATGGATCGAATAAACCCAACAACGGATTTACAACGGCTAATGAGCGAAGGTCAGCCTCTTTCAACGGACTCCTCTCGGTTGTCCAAAAGTTACGGGATGAAAGTAGCGGAACAGTTAACCAAGATGTTCGCGGGGAATCCGTCGCGTCCTGAAGGCGTCGAGTTTGAGTTGATGGTAGCGACGTGGACGGAAGCGTTGCAAGACGTGGTTCCCGAACACCGCGTAGCAGAAATGTTTGTCCATGCTCGCCGTAACCGAAACTCAAGTTTTTTGATGGACGTGTCGGAGGTTTGTGCCGCGTGGAAGACCATCAAGGAAACCGAACGCCATGCATTACCAAGAATCGGGCAGTACGACTATCGCGGGTCATCCGTTTGTCCGAAGTGCAATGGAACCGGAACCTACTTGTTCGAGAAGCGACACCCCGTACTTGGGCGCGACTACACTTACGGAGCGGCGTGCAACCATGAGTAGACTCTGCCGCGATCCCCAATGCGAACACTACGGAACCATGTTACCCGACGAAGCCTTTGGCCGTAACGCCTACTACGACACACGGGGCGACCGAACGGGGAAGTCTATCTACTGTCGCGGCTGTAACGTCCGACGCGCCACTGAGTACAAGAAAAACTTGCGACTACTTGCCAAGCGCACGAACGCCACGCTCCCCGTTTCTTTCCGTACCGACTATCACCAAAAAGGAGAAACCCGATGCTAGTCCTCTGCGCTACTTGCAACATCGCCACCCCGAATGAAGTCAACTGCCGAGAATGTGGTGAGCCACTAAATAAACGTGCCACTCCCAGGGGCACAGATGATCTGCAAAGTCACAACCTCTTAGCCCGCTATGAGCATGACTATCAACTCTCTCTGCTACGAGCCAAACAAGACGTGTATGACCGCGAAGCAGAACGAGAGCAGCAAGTTGAATTCAAGGAACTCCCGCTGTTGATACTTCCATACTGGAAGAAGGCAGATCGGACATTCAAATGGTCGGTGTGGTAGAAAAAAGGTGTAGACAGATTTCTTGTGAAGGTGTATAAAGTTACCCATGACTACTGAGACTTTAATTACCACGAAGATTACGCCACGCACGTTGATGTTGGTACGCAAGATTGCCGAAAAGACGGGCGAGAAACAATATCGCTTACTAGAACGCCTTGTGTCTGCGGCCTACCAGCGAGTCGTGGTAAACGAAACCAAGCGGCTATCAGAAGGAAAGTAAGGCTGAACTCTACAGGCCGAAGGAGAGGGAATGACACTTGAGCACTTTAAGCAGTTAGTTAGTGAGATGTGCCCTAAACAATGGCGTCTAGGACAGACCGCATTTAACACGCTGGAAATGGAACGGCCTAGTTTAGCGGAGAAGATTCGAGGGACCGCGTTTGATCCGTTCCACGATGATTCCGCACTGCCACGCTTTTACGATTGGCTGGAACTCTATTGGGAGCCGAAGGAGAGGGAATGAGAACGCTAGATGAGTTTGATCGGTTCGAGTTGATGGCCCAACCGCGCTACGGTCGAGACTGTTACGGCGATCCGATCACCCCCGAAAACGGGTACTCCCTTATTGACGAAGGCGACACAATTCAGAAGGGCGATAAGCCGTGGGACGTGTTCGCCGGATGGATGGAATCAGATGGTTATCATGCTCGTAATCAAATATGCGCTCAGTCTCGCGGGCGCTGGACTACGTGGGAACGAAAGACGAAGGAGTCTCAATGACAGACATCAATGCAGTACCTAACGATGAAGATAGAGCAGTCGCAAAAGGGATTGTCGTAAAGCAACGTGACGATTGGGAAAGCGACGACGATACCTTAATCACCGCGATTGCCACCGCTCTAGCAGCAGAGCGAGCAAAGGTGTGGAAAGAAGCGATTGAGATTACTGATCGTCAACTTGCTGATTGTTGGGATGGGAATATTGACACCTTACGGTTAATCAAATTGTTTGAAACCGCAGCAGCAGGAAAGGAAGGGAAGTAGATGGGGAAGTTGGGCCATCAATTATTCAAACTTGTCGAGAGCGATCAGGGTTACGCCTTCATTAGCGACGCGGTTGCTTCCTTAAACGATGATCGCGTTCTCGCTATAGCGAGGGGAGCGTTAAGGCACAGTGAGTTAGTAACCGTGAAGTTGCAGAAGTTTCTAAAGGCACATGACCCTAAACCCAAGCGATGTATCGCTGGATGCGGCGGCTGCGAGCGTAACATGGAAAGAGATCATCAATGCACCCTTCGAGATAACCACGGAACCGAGCATTCATTCGAGTGTTCCAAGAAAGGCAACCATGACTACAGATAACCAACCAGCACCGGACGAAATGACCATCGCAAACTACATCGGGACTGATGCCTGTACGGGTTGCGGCAAGACAGATGAAGTCCTCAACGTCACTGAAGACCTTATGTACTGCCAAGAGTGCGTCAGCAAGGCGTTCGCTAACCATTGGGGAATCGAAGCCCGCGTCTCTCCCCCAGGTGAGTTGATTGGGAGAGAGGCCCACCATTTACTTAATTGGCTTTGGTGCGAAAGATGCCGAGCGTGGATCGAGACTCAACATAGATGCGGAGCGCAATACATCGACAGAGGCACGCACTACGAAGAAGTCCACCCCGCCGCCCCTGTACCAGCAACTACAGTAGACGCTAGAGCATTGGCAGAGGAAATTGCCACCGAGTTGTTTACCAACGGGGCAGGGCACGAAGCTACGCGGTTGATTCTCTACAACATGGACGATTTTCTTGGAGGATGGAGTAAGAACGCCGCAACGAATCGAATTGAACCGTTGCTCTCCAAGCACCTAGCAGCCGCTCCCGCTGACAAGCCTACGCAGTTGATCGTTGAACACATAGGCGGTGAGACGTGGGAAGTACACGCCCGCTACGAGTCTGAGGACGCCGCAGACCACGCCGCTAACCGATTAAAGACTGCTCCCGCTGACTCAGCCAGCAGCAAGTGTCCAGACTGCGGCCACGACGATCAAAGTAAGGCAGCGCGGATGTATGGATGTAGCGAAGGCGGTAGTGGTGTGCGCGATTACTGTAACTGTCAGAACCCGATCCACCGAATACGGCCTACCACTACCAGCAGCGTTAGCGAAGATGACTTAGCCCGCGAAGCGATAGCGTTGGCTGATGGCGTTCAGGCGCAACTCAACTTGCACGATGGATATGTAAGCGGATTCGAGCCTGCGTTGTTGGTGATGATTCGCAGATTGGCCGCTGCTCGTACAGCAGAGAAGGAGTAACTAGGTGGGCAGGCAACTTATCCCACGCCGCGCCAACGGACGCTTTGCGCCAACTCCGGTCTTAGACTGCATCGTGTGTAAGGAATGCGGATCGATAAACGTACCGGAGTTCAGGAGCGAACACGGCTTTACTCGGAAGGAATACCCGACGAACTGCCGTCATTGCAAAGCGGATTTAAGGAGTCCAACTAATGTCAGATAACAAACCTGTATCAACTAACAAATCCATTGCAATTCCGCTGTTCATTTTTCTTTGGTTCATTTGGACCGGATGCGGGATATTAGTCGGACTCACTATTGGGAAAGGACTTTGCGACTAGATGTCAGATAACTCAGTAGCGCACCAAGCATACCGCCGATTGTTTCGAGTCAGGCCCACGCCGAATATGCGGCTTCAACACTCCCGCTCCCTCAGTAGTAGAGACTCAACTAGACCTAGAAGCTATTGAAGGGGCGTCTCCACGTCCGTGGGCCATCTATGATTACGGGGGCGCGATGTTGGATCACCCAAAGGATGTCAGTGTTACGCCGACAGGTGAAAGCATCGCTCAGATTGAGGGAGGATGGCCGCAATGCACTTCCGACGAGAACGAAGCTAACGCCGCACTCATCGTCAAAGCGGTCAACGAACGGGACACTCTAATAGCAGAGATACGCCGTCTACGTGCTGAGAATGATGCCACGGAAACCGCCATCACTAATGCGCTTGGTATCGGTCATTCCGCTGGACTACAAAGAGCAGCAGAGATAGCGGAGTCGTTTAAGGTCGCGGCAGAAGTTCGGGAGCATTACACGAACGATGATGCCGACAGGGGCGCGTCAAACGCGGCAGAGAAGATCATGGAGGCGATTAGGAAGGAAATCAAATGAGCCTTACCACTTCGATACGTCCGATGTTCAACGCTGACTATGATGCGGGATACAAGGAAGGATTTGCGGAAGGCATCAAACATGCCCAAGCGTTCATTGCGAAGTCAGCACAACCACCAGCAATCATAATCGCCACTACACCCGCTCCTGCTGACGACAACTATGTGAGAGAGGCAAAGGGTTTGTTGCCTGAGAACGCATCTGCCGATGAGGTAAACGCTGTCGCTGATGGATTGAAGCAACACGATGTATTAGGAATCATCGCCGCTCCTGCTACTGACTCAGCCAGTGGGCCAGTAGACGAACGAGCAGAGGGCTACGCTGCTGGACTACAAAGGGGAGCAGAGATAGCGGAGGCGTTACAAGAAATCGTGAACTCAGGAGTTGAGTTTGATGATCCACGAATGCGCTACGTGTTGATGCAGGTTGATCGGGGAGCTTTAGCGGACGCCCGCACTGCTCTAAAACTAAAGGAGAGCGAATAATGACTGCTAAACCACGTTTCCAAGTACTTGATTATGTAATGAAACCCCATGCCCAGGTGGTGCTCACTGTAGATCGCGTACCGCCTAACCTAAAGAATGGGGACATGTTGACGGTTTATGGCCCCCGTGAGATTCCCACTTGGTTGTATGCCTTGGTTCTGGTGCTTATCTCCCTGCTTGGGGGGATGCTTGGATTTCTCATTGGACTAGCTTGGAGGTAAATAATGCCCGCTAAACTAAGATTAAGAGTCGTAGATAGTGAGAAGCCCCATGCCCGCGACATTGCCCGTCAGAAGGTCGCTGAGAGCAAATTAGGGCCAACTCAGCACTTGGTCAATCAGCACGAAAAGGATGTTAAGCCAATGCTGTGCGTGGATGACGTGCTTCATAAAAGCGATCCGCACTACCTCATCGGAAAGAAGTAAAATTGACCTTTGACCGACCTTTGGGGAAGGGCGGTCATCGACGGAAGGGGTATCCCAAGGCTCTCTTGACAAGGCCGATTGATCGCCCCTTCCGTTTAATCTTTGAATCTAAGCAGAGAACGGGTTTTCCTTCCGTTGGTGGTGTGTAGTAATAGATAGAGCACCACTTGGAAGCGATAGTCTTGCGTAATTGGATATGCTCTTTGAAAGTTGTTTAGCGTCTAAGACCGCGCTATTACTCTCTGACTTTTTTACACACAATCTGCCACAGAGGGGCAGCACCACGTGTCTCTACCTCGACGTAAACCCGTGAATACGCGGCTGCACGTCCGCGTAGCGAGATATACTACTCGCCCGTTGCGAGGGAAAACTTGGTTTTTCTTCCCAAGAAAGTCAGTTTGTATTGCAGTACGTGACCACCCTTCGATGGTCAGATTAGACCGCTCATCGCCTTTGAGCGCGGCTTGATTTTCAGAGCTAGACTCTAGGAGTTCATTAGCCGTGGAGAAACCTTGCGTGACTGCTGGGGTTGTATGGTAAGATTGATTCATACGTTCCACACGCCGTAAGCATATCCGGCGAAACTGCGGTCAAGAATTCATCTTCTTGGCCGCTTTGCTTTTAACCCCCACATTCTACCGTAAGATCAAAATTTAACGCAAATTATTTGATTTAGGAGTTGACTTTAAGTCCACTTGAGAGGACAATCGCCATGATGATTGAGATTAAGGACATTGCTGACGAGCTGCGATTAAGCACGCGCCAAGTGCGCCGTGTGATTAAGAAGTTGAAGCTCGGCCCCGTGCGTACCGTGGGGCGCGTACCGCTGTTCTCACGGGCGCAAATAGACCAAATGAAACGACGCTGCACAAAATCGGGAAGGAAAACACGATGAGCGATAAAGTAGCTAAAAGACGCAAGTTGCTCCAAGCCTTACTTTCGGGTGACTATCTCAGCAAGCAAGACTGCCTCAAGAAATTCCGTCTGTGGAATGTCGGAGGAGCTGTTTTTTCGCTCCGACAAGAAGGTTGGCCGATTCAGACGCGCATGGTTGAGAAGCGCAACGAGAGATTTGCGCAATACTACATTGAACGAACCGCGTAACACGGCTTTATTCAAACACAGAAAGGTAACTAAATGAAACGACCACTCTTAATCTTCACGCTCTTGGTAGTAGCTTTTATCGCTACCTCTTTAGCCCCTGCACCCGTCGCAGCGGATAACTTCTGTGAGACACAGCACACGGCTTGTAACGCAGTAGCGGAGATCAACTTTGCGATCTGTCGCGTTGAACACGGTTTTGATTACTGCCACTACTACGAAGTGCAGGAGTATCGCAGTTGCATGAATCAAGTCGGCTGTTACGTGAATCACTAACCCGAAGGTGAGTTGCCCCACTCACCCTTCAAAGAAGGAATCCATGAACTACTTCACCATCAGACCTCAGAACTACCTACGCAAAGGAGTCAACTAAAATGGCGCGTGTCTATCTCGCAGGCCCAATGACGGGTTATCCCGATTTGAAATTATCCCGCTTTTCATTCTGCCGCTGAGAAATTGCGCGAGAAGGGGTTTGAGGTGGTTAGCCCCGCTGAGTTGAACGATGTCAGCGAGACCTATCGCAATGCGATGGTGAAGGATATTCTCGGTCTAGTGGAGTGTGACCACATCTGCATGTTGGATGGATGGGAGAAATCCAAGGGCGCATCGTTGGAGCACCACATCGCCACCGTACTTGATATAACAGTAATTGAACTTGAAGACGCAGGAGCAGTAGCAGCCTTAGAGTTGATTCAAGGTGATGCTCGCTTACCTAATGGAAGGAGAGTTTAGCGTGGCAGATGAGACGTATCGGTACTACATTCCCTATCTAATCTTTGGCCCCCAAGAGATTCCATCGGGCGGCTTTGCTTTTTCTACCCTAACATCACCATTGAATAATCAAGAAGCCATTGAGAGAACAATCAAGCGTCTTGAAAAAGAACTGTTGCCCCGCAAGATAGTTATTCTTACTTGGAAACGGATCGACTAATGAGCCTTCAGCCACAAAATTACGAAGAAGCACTTTTGAAGGCTCGTTCTAAGCCTTCCAAGCCAAGAAGTGCAATCAAACGGTCTGCCCCTCTCAGAAAAACGTCTCCAGCGTCAACGTCGCGCAAAAGAGCCTCAAAACGCAGCAAAGTTACCACTCGGAAGAAGCTAATTAAGACGATTGACGGGTTAGTCTTCCAAATCATGCTCGTGATGTACGAAAGGTGCGTTGAGTGCGGTTCGGTAGAGAAGCCAACCACGGGCCATGTTCTATCTCGACGCTCCTACGCTACCCGATGGGACTTGCGAAACGTCTTTCGACAATGTTGGCCCTGCAACTACAAAGCGGCTATGACCGCTGCCGCGTCTTACCATCTGTGGTTTGTAAAGAAGTTTGGAGTAGATGCGTTTGATGAACTCTATCGAGATTGGGCGAAGGGCCACAAATACACGCGTCTTGAACTGCAAAACTTAGTGCCTGAGTTTGAGGCCCAACTAGAAACTCTCCGAAAGGACACCTAAGATGCCAACCTTTGATTCAGATATGAAACGAGTAGATGCGGAAATTAATCGTCACTTGATGATGACGCGCCCCCCAACGGAAACTTTGCCCGAAACCCCTACGCTACCAAGCGACGCTGATGTGGGAAACCAATTAACACCCGCAGCTACCGCCATTGCATCGAAGTCTACTCCTACATCTGTTCCGTCACTCGCTGCGTTGTGATAGGGACTATCGGCTTGTAGTCGGTAGTTACCATACTTCGTTCCGAAGGTTGCGGGAGCGTTCACAAACTTAATATTGCTAATCGAGTTGTTGTAGAACTGCGTGGGCCAGAAGTCAGCCCATTGCGTCCAATACTCTGCAAACGGATTGCTAAATGGCCCAATCCATCCTTGATCGTCTATGAGTAAGTTCTGCCTGTTCTCACTAGTTGAACCAGGCCAACAGTCATCGGCTTGACCAGGAGCAGGTAACGGTATTAAGCAGTACAGCCCTGTACCCGCTCGCACAATGTTGTCTCTGATGATGTTCGTAGCCGAACCACTATCCCCGTCCATCGCGCTATAGCCTTGAATGAATCTTGTGTTACCCAACAGAAAAGTATTGTGAGTCATCGTCATGTAACCCGATGACATAGCCGAAGCAAACTCTGGCTGTGAACCTGTTTGGGGTGCGGTCTGTAGATTATTAGTGAAGATAATATTCTCTGAAATTGGCCCCCACCAAATCGCGTCCTGCAACTGCATCCCTGCAAACCCACCTGTTTGAAACCAATTATTCGAGACAGTCAAATCGGTGATCACGCACCACGTACAGCCGCCGTCCTGATGAGGAGTTAGAACTAACGCGCCCGGCCCTTGCGGTTCATCATCTCCGTCCCAGAAGAACAGGTTCCCATCCAGTAGCATGTTAGTTCCGGCTTTGAACTCTAGATACCCTTTCTGCGCTCCCTGCCACTGATACCAAGCATCGTACTTGGCAATGATGTTCTGCTTCATCTGAATGTTATTCAGCCCATAACCTTCCCACCATGCTTCTGAACCATTGTCCGGCTCGTCTCCTGCCTCAGTGCGTAGCCCGCTACCGTACTCTTGACCTTTCCAGTGAACGTACAGCGTCGGGGAAGTACCACCCGTTAGCCCTGCGCCGTTACCAGTCATCTCCGTCATGGTTGCGGGATAGGCCCAAGTGTCTCCACAGAACTGATCTACCGAAGGACAAGTAGCTCCGACGATGGCTGAATACTCACCAAAGTTTACATAGACACCCCAATCGGGATCGTCCACCATCTGAAAGTCTGCCGCGTCAACATTCGAGAGCGCAATGAGCGCGGTCGAGATGTTCGACATCAGCGTTGCTTTGGTCGATGAGTAAGTAATCGGGCCTGTGGTTTGTCCTTCCCACGTCAGAGTAAAGGTGCCACTCATGCCCGCTGGATAGCTACCCGACGAATTGAAGATGTTGATGTAGTTCTTGCGGTAGCCTAAGTTCATTCTTAGACCACCAGAAGCAGTAACTACTCCGGTGCCGTGATTAATTGCTGTAATCTTTGCGTTGGAGGGAGGTGAGATACAGCCCACAATTCCACCCTGATAAGCCGGATTACAATTTCCCCGTCCGTTGATATTCTCGTTGTAGATAGCAAAGAAATCACCCACTTCTAAGTCGGTGGTACTCGCTAACGTAGTAGTAAAAGAGCCTCCTGCTTGAGTGATGACCGCTCCGGTAATCGTGGTGGCGTGGGTGGGGTTAATCATGCCTCCCGAACCACCTGTGAAGATGTTATTCGCCATCGACTCCAACAGGTTGTTTTGAATCAGAATATCACCTGTACCTGAGCCGATTAGGATTGCGTTAGTGTCGAGTCGCAGAGCGTGATTTGACTCGCTATAACCTGTGAATCCTTGAACTGCACAATGGGTGATTGTGAAGTCATAACCATTAAGCAGAAACGCTTTTTCTACTGAACCGTATTCATAGTCTTCGGTCGGACTCGCGTTCTCCCACGGATGGACATACAGATAATCGAAGATTAAATGATGAGAGAAATCAGAAAAGACGGATTCCTGCCCACCGCCTCCGGTTCTAATCAAACCTACTTGGTACTGAATCCCTGTTGCGTTGGTTACTTCTAAGCCAACCAAGTTGTAGTGATGCGAACTCAGATTAAAGAACAGAGCAGGATAACCTTCATCTGTGCCTACTAGCTTAGGCATCCCTACTGCTTCTGCTGTGGTCACACGACGCGGATAGCCTGTGGCCGGATCAAGCGAGGGATAGGTAGAAAGGTCAGTGGGTCTAGACGCGGGATTGGAAGAAACGATGTTGATGTACGTGCTGCCTGCGCCCTTGTTGGGAAACCTGAATCCTTCTGCTGCTGTCGGGCTGTTGTAAGTAGCTCCTGCGGTAAGTGTGATCGTATCACCTAAAACTGCGGCGTTGATACACAGTTGGAAGTTCGCTCCGTTGGTAACTGCATTGCCCGTGTCGGGCGCGGAAAGCGCAGGTGACGAACCCGTGCAGGCAAAGACTACGGGAGGAGACTTCCTTACTCCATGTCCGTAAGCAGCCGTACTAACGAGCAGGAGAATGGTTAGCGCAAAGAAACTTCTCATGGTTGGCAATTAGCGACACTCATAATCAACGGTTGGGCCAACTCCAGAGAATTGCCAGATAGCCGCATTAGCAGTCGGGCCGTACTTCACCGAATTACCACTTCTATCCGACACTCGACATCCACTTACTGCCGTAGCAAACGTCACTGAGCCCGTCCCATTCACCAAAACCACTGCGCCAAAGTATTGCGGGACGCTTGGAGCAGGAACGGGAGTCGGTAACGTAGTTGGGATGTCCGAGAGCAGCGCAAACGTCCCCGACTTTCCTGGCAGCGTAAACGTGAAAGTCCCACTCGCGGGCGCGTCGATTGTAGTCACAGCTCCTTTCGGATTCCAGACTAGTGAACCTGTTTGTTGAGCGTAGACGCCCGCACTAAGCAGGAAGATGGCACCAATGAATATCGCGCTTTTTCTCATAATCTCCTTAGTTGACAATTTTATAACTCAAACAAGCGGGATCAGTTATTGGAGCGGCACTCGTAGTAATTGTGAATGACGTTGCCGCCGTGCGTGCCGTAACCGTGTAGAGTCGTCCGGTAACAGTATTACAAGTCACGCTTAGTCGTGTGTTGAGCGATGAATCTTCCTGAATAAAAATCTGACTGTTCGCGGTTACGGCAGTCGTGCTGACGACCACGGAAGTCCCTGCTGCATCAATTACCACGCTACCTGCTGCCGCTGAACCACAAGCCGCTGCCCCTGCTGAATCCGCACAGTTGGTTGCCGTAAGGTAAGTTGCTGACGTAGCACTCGTAGAACCAATAATCTTAGTAGCAGTAAGTGTGTCGGTAGCGAAGGTTAAGTCAGCATCATCGGAGAGCAGCCCATTCGTCGTAGCGAAGGTAACACGCCCTGAAGTCAACGCGCTTAACGTACCAGTCATTACGTCGGTTGAATTAGTCCACTGAAGGAGTCCCGAACCTGCTGCTGAAGGATAAACTAAATTGTAACCCGTTACGCTTGTTGGAGCCTGATGCTGAATGGTATTTACAGCCACACTAGTAGCGGTTCCCTGACCTAACCCAATATTCCCCGCCACTGCCCCGCCAACGCCCGTAGCTAGTGAGCCTGCCGTAGAGAGATTACCGCTGGAATCAAGTGTAGCGGTCGCAGAAGGAGTTTGTGACCCCTGACTGCCTGCGCCCGTAACTAACGCGGTAGAGGTCAAGGGTGCAGCACTAGTGACACATGTAGCGCAAGTCAGCGTAAGATTGCCCGATAACGCTCCACCGCCCCCAAGTGGACTAGACGTGGAAACAGTGCGCGATGTAGGCGTCTTCGCATCGAGTTGGGTTTGAATCGCAGACGTAACCCCGTCAACAAAATTCAACTCTGTTCCGGTCGGTAAAACCGACACCGCTGCCAAAGTAAACGGAGTTGGAATCGTTACTGTTCCCGTAAACGTGGGACTTGCTAACGTCGCTTTCAGGTTTAAGGCGGTTTGCAGGTCGGTTTGATTAGAGAGCGTTCCTGTAATTGAACCCCAAATGCCACCGCCGTTCTCGTTCGGATCGTACTTCGTACACTTCCATGCATCGTCAAGTCTCGTTGCCACCATCTGGTACGCGCCACTTTCACAAACACCCGTAGCCGCATTTGCTTGGCAGTTAATACAGACACGAACTGTGGCCGAAGGAAGGTCGGTAGTCAGTTGCGAAAACGGGGCAGTTTGAATTTGGCTTGCAGTCCTAGCTTGAGAATACGCGGCCCCACTAGCAGCCAAGATTAGGATTACGCCAACGAGAAAGTTCTTCATATTCTCAGTAACCTACTTAAACCAGAATCCAACTTGTACCGCGACACTCACGCCCGTCAAATTCGTGTTTCCTGACTTGAATCTTGAGACCGCTAACCTTGGCGCGAAGAACACATGATGCTGAAGGTACAATCGTAACTCTGCGTCAACCGTTTTCTGCTTGGAATCCACTCCACTTGGTCGCTGTGTCTCGTGGACGTTGTGTAAATAGTTAGCAGCAAACGTCCCTGCCATATTTTCACCGAGAAAGAAAACCCCTCCTCCACCACCAATATCTACTCCTGACTTACCGAATTGCTCTACATCATACTTCCATTGACGCGAGACGCCTTGCACGAAGAACTTCTTGTTGAGGTAGACCCTGACGCCCTCTTTGGCGGTAAACTGCATTCCTGAGCCGCCTACGTTCTTCTTGAGCCGTAACACTGAGAAGTCACCTGAGAGCACTACCTTGTTGATGCGATAATCTCCACCGACTTGTGCGCCGTAGATTGGATTACCGAAACCTAAGTTAGCAGTCGCTTGCAAGACACCTGCGACGTGGACATTGGATTCTTGAGCAAAGATTGGTAAAGCAAACGCGAGTACGAGCAAAAGAGCCTTCATTTTATTTCCTCTTTCTTTTTGTCTCGCTTGCTAACCTTTGGCTTGTCAATGAGCAGTGCTTTCAACGCCTTGTTGTACGATCCATACACCTTTTTCTGGCACTCAAGGAACTCCCAAACTTGGTGGTGAAGCGAGATGGTTTTACTTGTATAGGGCATTTCAAAAACCATCCTACGCCTATGCCTACGGGTACGTCAATGCTTACGCTTGCGCGTCAAAGACTTTACTTGCTGCTTGAGTAACTGAATCTCGGCTTGCTGCTCCCTGATCGCGTTGACCAGCATTGGCACTATGCCGAGATAATCTACGGATGATGGTTGCCCCTTAGCGTCTAATGCTACCAATCGTGGAGCAATCTTCTGAACATCTTCAGCAACAAACCCGATACTCTCTTTAGCCCCTGAGTTACCATAACCTTTATTGTAAAAGAATCGTTTCGGCTGAAGTTGCGTAACGACCGCAAGGCCATCAGTAAGACCCTGAATGTGATTCTTGAATCGAGCCGATGACGTACCCAAACACAAACCTCCGACGCCCGATCCTTTTGTAAAGACATTCGTGGTCGTAGTTGTGCAAACTGTATTGTTAGTGGTTGCCGCATCAGATGCAATGCCCGCGTTAGTAATAGTGCCAGTAAAAGTCCCGTTGGTGGCTAGTAGCGAGCCTGTGGCGTTACCTGCTGCCGCGCCTATCTGAAGTACCCCGTCAGCTTGTCGAGAAAGCCTGACATCCGCGTTAGTTCCCAAAGAAAATGTCGCTGTATTCAGCGGGATATAGACAGCTCCCGCCGCTCGAATATCAAACTGACGAATACCTGAGACATAGAAGCCTAGAATGCCTGAACTGGTTCTAGTCATGCCCATTCCGGTCTCAGTCCCGAAACTATATTCAGGACTCGCCGCCGTACCATCGGCTCCAAGGATTTGCCCTGCGGTAATATTCAGCGCAGTGTTCGCGGTGGTGGCCCCACTAGCAGTCAACTGAAGCGCGACGTTAGTTCCCGATGTACCGTTAGTACTTGTATTGGAGATCACCGCTCCAAACGTAGTCATCGCGTTCGTTGCATTTGCTCCGCTCGTGGCGACACTCAAAGCGGTCTTGGTGTTACTCGCCGCTGCCGTGCCTGACGCAGCAATGGAAACTAAGTTGCCTGAAGTAACGGTTGCGCCGGATACTGTAAATCCATTCCCCGTAGTTGGCGTAACAGCCGCCACGATAAGCGAGCCATCATCAGTCATTAAGGCGTTTCCCAACGCAGTTGCGCTCGTCCACTTAGTCATTGTGTTGGTAGTACCTGATCCCGAAATCACGCCTCCCGCAGCGTTCACTATCAAGGTACAAGCGGTGCCCGATGAGCCTAAACGCTCATAGAGATTTCCATTTGTAGTGAGCGAGTAGAGCTTCTTGGGTTGGCAAACTGTGGGAGCAACAGTTACAAAAACCACTGGAGTAGAAGTGACTTGCGCTTCCGCAATCAAGGGACAAACAAGTAAGAGAACGAGCAAGAGAAGTCTTTTCATTACATTATTCCTTCGGTTTATTCGCGGGGGCTTTCTGAACTTCAGGGGCTTTAGCTACTTCCACCTTTGTCAACACAAACGCTCCTTTTTCAATCGACAACTGATATTCCTTTGGACTTACTTTCGCCTCAGCCATAACCTGATACATCGTGGCATTGAAACTCAACTTAGCGACTTCTGCCGCTTCTAACGCCTTCTGCCAGTTATCAAATGCAACCTTCAACTTCGCCTGTGAATCAGCATCAAGTTTCGGGTCTGAAGGTGCTTGAGCACTTGTAGCTACAAATAATGACGTAACCAAAACTGCGGTAAACAGCACAACTTTGAATCTCATAAATCTCCCTAGTTCACGCTTCTTCCGATTTCGTACCAGGTTCCGCCTCTACGTGTGAGCGTTAAGGTATCGTCGGCACTACCCACAAAGTTACCTGCCGCCAACAATTTGACTGACGCTCCATTAACAATCGTTGAATTACCATTGGTAAAAAGAATAGTAATGGTTTGACCGTTCACTCCGTCGTCAAACGTAGTGATGGACGTGGGGGCCGTATTCGTTGCCGTGAACTCATTTCCGGCAGCCACTGAGGGGGTTGTATCGGCGTCTGCGAAGGTGGTAATGACTTGCGAAATAACCCTCCCCGCGTAGAAACTTTGGTGCGGGTACATCGCCAACGATCCTGTAGGAACACTCGATACCACGTTCGTTAGATACCGTTTGAACCTTATTACTTCAGCATCTGTCAAAGTTGCCGCTGGAATGTGAATAATAAAAGGCATCCAATAGGAAGTCGGGTGAGTGGAATCACACTTCAAATCCATGATGAAATCATAAGTCGCAGAGGGTGACGTGGTTATCTTGCCAGCCACTACAACAGGAACCCATGATGCGCTTAATCTTTGCGAAGGATCGTTTGACAGCCCCAGAGTTGTGAGGGTTGAATCAAATGTCGCTGGCCCGCTACCTGAATTTGTAGCAAAAACGCTTCCAGTATAAGACGGGACTGTTGCGTCTTCGGATCGCATCCAAACACCCACCATAACCCAATCACCAACAGCCGCTGACCTGCCACTCACAGCATACACTCGACGGGCGCGTTCCCCGCCCGCAGAAGAAAGAGTGGCGGCGGTCGCTGTACCGTCTGGAGCAATTATTCCAGTAGTCACCGTCGCGGTTCCTGTCAACCCACCCCATGCTGACGCGTCTTGATTTACCGCCAAACTTGTATACGGAATTAAACTCGGACTCATGGCCGCGCCTTGACCCAACCACGAACTGTCTACTTGTCCGTCCCTCGTTAAGACGTAATTACGTTGCGCGGTTCCTAGCGACCATCCCGTCACATATTCAAAATCTCTGCCGCCCTCAATGACTAAATTATTTATGCTGGCTGTGTTATTAACCCACAGCGTACTTCCAGCTTCAGTAGCTAAATTATCCGAGTCTCTAACGAAAATGTTCTTTATAGGGCCAGCAACTACGTTGAAAATATAGGGCAGGCTTACCGAGTCCGATACGCCTACTTGGTTGAGCGCAATGTTAGCGATTGGCCCATTCGTTCCGTCCAAGGTGAGTAAACTGTCGCTTAACGACTCAGCGTGTACGTTTGTTAGGAATATATTTCCTTGTCTGCTTACATTTACCTGCGCGTCAACCTTGATTCCTTTCCCTGCAATTATGGTATCGTCAATGTAGATCAACCCCGCAGCACTATGAGCAGCACTAGATGTCGTAATCCGTATTGAATGCAGCGATGTCGAGGTCGAAAGGAATGAACAATCGCGCATCCAAACCCAAAAGACAGCATCTATCTGAATCGGCTGTGAAGTCACCGCTGTAGATGCTACAACCGCTACGTTTTCCAGCGTCTTGAGTGCTCCTAACGCACTCACTCCATCCATGTAAATTCCAATTCCTGAACAACTATCAATAGCCAGATTTTGAATTAACTGATTATTGGCTCCAGTTAATTTCAGAGTTGTCACATTACCAGTTGGCGGAATAATCCCCGCCGTCGGGCCTGCGTGTTGAAATTGAAGATTTGCCGCTCCACCAAGCCCGACCCAATTTACCCCATTGGGAAAGGTCAGCGTGTGATCTGAACCAGACAAATCCCAATACCCAAACACCTCAAATGTGATTGTGTTAGTTAAAGCCGGAAATGTGATTCCCGTCCCATCAATTTTTAGCGGAGTAGCAAGTGAACTTAGGGTGCGGATCACTCCACCTGCGGCACCTAAACTCGTAATAGCCGCCTGAAGTGCTGCCGTATCCGTCACCTCGACTCCTGTAGCTACAATGGCTTTTTGGGCCACACGAGGAGAATTAACACCAACTGCGATAGGATCGGTCGCACTAGCAGGCGCAACATCTAGTTTGGTAAGCCCCTTAACCGTGATGGAAGCGTTAGGGCCACCATCAACAAATTCTTCCCATATAGGATCGGTCACTGAGACCGCAATCGGAAACTGCGGGTCTGTCGGGTCTTCGCTTAACGCCGTAATCCCGACTACGGTTTCTGACGCCTTTGGCCCTTGTTCTCCGAGCGCAGCAGCAATCGCCGCGTACATCTCATCTCGCGTCGGATAGGTCTGTGGTGGATAGAGAAGCGTAGGAAGTCGGTTGTAAATCTGTAACTGCCCCCACGTCGGGGTAGGCATCAGTTCAGGAGGCGGAATGGCAAACCCGTTCGGATTCATTAACGGGAATGGCCCTATATAAGCTCCACCTTCGTCAAATAAAGCTGCTATGTATTTGGAAGTGCGCGGCTGACCATCGGTAGTGGAATCTATTTCAAAGGATGGGACATAAAGCACGCCCGTAGGCTGCACATCACAAGTGACGGGTAAATACCAACTCTCAGTGTTCCACGGCGAACCTTGCCCGACCATCTGCCCCGTAGAAGCAAGAAAGGTCTGAGTTGGATACAGCCGTAACTCCGCGGTATCGCCTTCAAACTGGTAAGTCGATGCGCTATTTATCGCCTCTATGATGGTTTTTGCCATAATCTAAAAAACTAAAGGCGCGGCCTACGGTGAAAAGGAAGAAGACCGCAATCCGCGCCAAATATAGGGCTGTTGTTGTGCGCCCTTGAAAATTACGTTGCCACAAATACGATGCCAATTTCCTGCGTCGTGGTCGAGAACAACCAGATAGCGTTTGCATCAACTATCCCACGCATAGGATTCACCACGTTGTAATTATCACCACTTGCTACGGGAACCCCTTTATACATTCTTGGTGGCCCACTCAACGCCGTGTTCGAGACATACTGATCGTGACCTATATAGATGCCCGCAGTCTGCGGGATGATGAAACACTGCGAACCAATGAACCCGTCTAGTGACGGTTGGGTCGTGATGTCGTTATTTGCATCTTTCTCTCTGCCATAGCCTGCGGCAATCATCAACGACGCTACGCTTGTCGGCGTGCGCTCTGTTAATGAACAAACCTCGCTGAAAAACTTCTGCGATCCACTCATATCGTCGCCTCTTTGTGGTAAAATGATAGGGCCATGCGGGATGTGACCCCCGACATAGCCCAACACAATCTGTCTATTAAGGAGACTAGATCATGCCGAGTAACTATACTCCACAAATTCGTCAACACCACGAATCTCACGGGCTTTCGGGAAGTCCTGAATACCACACTTGGGATTCTATGAAGCAACGATGCTTGAATCCAAACAATCAAGCCTATTCTTACTACGGCGGACGCGGTATCACCGTCTGTCAAGAATGGATTGATTCTTTTGCGTGCTTCATTAGGGATGTTGGGCTTCGCCCCACCCCTAAACATACAATAGATCGCTACCCCGATAAGAACGGAAACTACGAGCCTAATAACGTGCGATGGGCCACTCGTAAGGAGCAAGTGGACAACCGACGCCATCCTACGTCGATTACTTTCAACGGTGAGACTCGTTCGATTGCGGAATGGGCACAACACTTGGGACTGTCTTATCAAGTGCTGTACGGCAGATTGGAACGACACCCTTTGGAAGAAGTGCTTTCGGGCCGTCTTAAAATTGTTTCTATGATCGTTGGCGAGGATTCCCATCATGCACGATTGAGCGAAGCGCAAGTACGTGAAATTCGCACCACTTACGCTACGGGCCAATCGAGTTTTGGTAAACTTGCTAAACAATTTAATCTCTCAATTTCGGGTATCGCCAAAATCGTACATCGCCAAACTTGGAAACACGTAGAGTAAAAACTTCTGCGATGTCGAGGTCATATCGTCGCCTTATGTGGAATACCAGGTTGCGCGGCCATCGTGACGGTAGGTAACTCCCGTACCAACTGCTACCGCTGTTTGCCCGATGATGGCATCACTCCCTGCCGCCGCGACGGTAATGTTGCCGCCGCCCCCCGCCGCATTGTTAATAAAAATCAGCAGGTTTTGACTGGCAATCATGTTGGCAATAGATGGGAGCGTGACGGTCTTCGCTCCGCCTGACGGAGAGGTCACAAGGTTAGTCGCCCCATCAGTAATAATAGTGGTGACCGTAACGGAACGAATTATCTCTAGTGCTGTCCCAAATGGAGCTGCGCTTGTCGCCATAGGAGTGACCTCCGAGTATTAGTGCGGGGTGGCAGTGTGTGAAACCACCCCGCGTTCACCGCTCTACGCACTGAATCCAGAGAATCCAGACTTGCCAGAGTATCCAGAGTAGCCACTGAAGCCGCTCGCTCCACTGTAGCCAGAGAATCCGCTGACTCCCGTGTAACCGGAGAATCCGCTAACACCCGTGTAGCCACTGAAGCCGGAAGGCCCACTGTAGCCGCTGAATCCACTTGGCCCTGAATAGCCCGATGTGCCCGCTGCACCACCGCCGCCAAAGCCTGTCCAAGTAGATGTGCCGTTGGACGTAACAATGGTTTCCTGACCTACCGCCAGCGAGCCGATACCAACCAACGTATCCCCGCTCTGTACTGCTATCGTGAGCGTGTCGCTGGAGTTCGCAGAGTTAATAATCTGCTTCTGGTTTTGACCCGACATCACCGTACACGTTCCCGCTTTTGGCAACGTGGCGGTCTTTGCGGTCGCAATGGTAAAAGTCGCCACATCGTCGGAGAAGGTGAGCGTGTAATTGTCTGTCTTGGTGACATACTTGGCGTATATCGAATTAATTGGAGGCATAGTGTTCCTCTTTGTGCTAAAATGAAAGGGCTTCGCGGTGAACTAGACCACGAAACCCTAGACCACTGAATCTGTATCGGAGACTCAGATGATTCCAGATAATTCTAACAGACTTCCCGTAAATACCGCGATACTCACCCGCTTTTTCGCAAAAGTCTATTTGCATCCTGACATGTGGTACGGAACAAGCCAGTGTTGGCTTTGGACTGGTTCCCGATGTAAGCTCAAAGGTTACGCTCGATTGCTCTATAAAGGTGCTCCACAACGTGCTCACCGATTGGCTTATTTGTTTTTCGTTGGAGAAATACCGGACGAAACGATTGATCACCTGTGTCGCATACGCAATTGCGTCAATCCGGCACACCTTGAGCCCGCTTCGAATCACACCAATGTCCTGCGAGGTAATGGCCCTACGGCGCGGAACGCTCGAAAAACCCACTGTCTTAGAGGTCACGAGTTTACCCCTGAAAATATCCGTTTCATCAACACAAACGGACGCGAGGGGCGAACGTGTCGCGCATGTGAACAAGTAAGGCGTGATTTGAAGCGAAGTCAAATTGTTTTAATCTCTCCTCTAGGCTTTGGAATAACCTGAGTAACCAGTAGTGCCTGAGTAACCGCTGAATCCAGAGATTCCGGTGTAACCGCTGAATCCACTCTTGCCGCTCGCGCCACTGATGCCGCTGAAGCCAGAGAATCCAGAGATGCCACTAAATCCACTCTTACCTGAATATCCTGAGTATGCTGAGTAGCCTGAGTAACCTGAATTTCCCGTGACGCCCGATGCGCCAATGGAATTCCAGACCAAGACTCCATCGCCAGTAATAAAGGCTGTCTCGCCCGCGCTCAAGGTTGTTTCTCCAATGAGCGTGTCGCCCGCACCCACCGCGATTGTCAGGTCATTACCACCTGAATCACCGTTAGCAATAATCTTTTGGTTCTGCCCTGAAACTATCGAACAGTTGCGAGAAAAGGGCAGCGTAGCAGTCGCGGGAGCAGCCAGCGTGAACCGCACAATATCGTCTGATACGGTGATTGTGTATGAATCAGTCTTAAACTGTTGGGTTGCGTATGCGCTGTTAATTGGTGGTGACATTAAGAGTCTCCTAAAGACTGGCTGCGAATGGTGCTACTTGTCCCGCGATTTGTGCGCCCACCCTGAATGGGGATTCGCTCTGTACTACCGTGCCCGACGATGTGCCGCTAGAGTCACTGCGGTCTTGGGTCAAGGTCGGGGCATCCATGCCCGCAACCGCAAGGTCACGACTATAATTCAGTTTATTAACGTCATATTGGCCTTGGCGCATAGCTTGGGCTTCGTCTCGACCTAATCGCTCTTTGCCGGACTGAAGTTGTTGTTGCTGAACTTGCTTGGGCAGATATGCGCCCGCAGGTTGGTTAAAACTGTGCTCTAGTTCATGGCGTGCTTGCCCGTATTGAGCTGCGATGCCTGGATCGATTTCAAACTGTTGAGTACGGAGTTTATCTAATGAGGCCGTGGTCGGTGGTGCTTTCCACCCGTATTGAGCGGTGGACGTGGTAGCGGTTTTCCCTTTTGACTCTTGTTTTTGGTCTGAGAGGCCCATAACTCCGTTGGCTAGTTGCCTTTGCTACAAACGTACTTCACAAACTTGTTGGGCATACTACATGTATCTAAATCTTCTTGTCTACCAAAAAGACACAAACTCTCACGCTTAAAACCTACTTCCTCGACAAAACGACACACTGGAGTGTTCCTTGGGCGCACAAAAGCACTTACTTCCTCGGCTCCGTTCTCCATTAACCACAGCAAGATTCTTTTTGCGCCAGCTACCACGCTCTCCCGTGGCGCATTTCGGCTTGAGGTAAAATGAGTTTCGTAGTGCGCGGGTGCCCACTCCTTAATCAAATAGACCGCTTGCAAGTCCCCGTTGAACAATCCCATCACTATCTGTGTCGGATCGGTGGCGGCAAACTCCTCAAAGGCCATGCGCTCACCTTGAGTGTGTGTTTTCTGTTTCGCCCGCCACGAAAACGCCTGCCGAAAGAGGTCTTGTTCGGTTTCAGGATTTAGCGGTCGCATTAAAAGTAAGTCGGCCATGCAGTGCATCCATTACTACTTGAGGTTCAACAAAGGCATCTTCGTTGTATTCACAATCCCACCAAGGAGCGTACTGCCACTCTCGCAAGTAGGACTCGTCTTTTAAGAGATTGGTGTTGTGCGGGTAGCCCCAAATTTTAGGCGAAGCCTGCGACCAAATTACGACGCCCGACTTGAGATGATTAGTCGCGCAGAAATGGGGAAGAAAACTATCTACAGAACACCACACGTCAATACCGTTAATAACATTCACCAAATCTTTTAACGGTATGTCTTGAAGAAATTCAGCCACCCCATCTATTCGAGGTTCACCTTTGACGCCGATTTGAATCACGTGATGACCATTGGCATTGAGCATCTTGACCAACTCAGCCCAATGCGGGAAATTCTTGGGATTGAGCTTGCCGTTTGGGAGTCTCGCGGCGTATGGACTAATTAAAACCCTCATTGACCACCCCAAAATTTCACCATCGCGTCAGCCAACGGTGCGTCCCAATTATTATCCCACATCCAAGCATACAGACTATGTTTCTGGTAGCCGTGGCCCACGATTGCCTTAGCGTCCGCAATGGAAATCAACGTCACGTTGGGTTCTTCTTCAAACACGCTTGGGAAACAAACCGCCATAACGAGATGTTGATTGTTGTTGCGTTTCCGAATCTCTGATAACACGGCCTTTGCCACAAGATGATCACCCAAGCCCATGTCCAGAATCATCATTTTGGATTTCGGGCTTACCTTCCCAATGGCTCGTAGATACGCTTGAAACAAGCCCTCATCATGCTCCCACATTGCGGGGTCAGTATAAGTACGGATGCCGCCCGTTGCTTCTCTCAAGTGAGCGGTACGAGCGTAGGGCGTACAAATTACCTTGTACCCTGCTCGATGGATTTTATGAGTGAGCCAGCTTTCCTCACGGTGTCCGCAAGGGCTTAAATCAAGAGGATAGCCACCAACTTCCCTTGCTGATGAAACTCTATACGCAAATGTCGAGTACAAGTGCTCGCACTCTTTCGGGCCGCTGTTCCAATCAAACCACGCAATATTTAATCCCATCGCTAAATCATTTAACGAGCCATCAACGCCTTTGGGTAATGGGCTAATACCGCCTGGATGGTGAACCAGCCCTCCCACAGCTCCTACCCCCTCTTTCATTTCCGCAAGCAGATTGTGTAGGCAATCAGGTTCAGGAATATTGTCATCGTCGCATCGCCAAATCACATCTGTCGTGGCAACTTCCAAGCAGTGCTGATGATTAGTTACTTGGCCCTTGCGCGGCGTGGTCAAGACTTCCACTTCAATGCCTTTATCTATCGCCATCTGCAATAGACCACTGAAGGGTGCAAGTTCAAAGAGATTCGCTTGCTCGCCATCATCGTAGATTTTTAGTTTCTCAGGCTTGTGAGTTTGATTAATGATCGCGCTAATAGTTAGCGGCAACGTGGTTTGGTAACGATCTTTGGTGCTGATTTCTGCCGTAACGGTCAAGCGAGACTGCTTCCAATCCTCTAGCTTAATTACTGTTCCCGTCTCACGCGGTTTAATCCAACCCTTTGCCCGCAGTTCATCTTCATGCTCTCTCACGTACTGCGGAAATGTTTCGTCTATCTCAACCGTTTCCCAAGTCGTGTTCGCGGAGTACACGTCCTTGCCTTCACGAAACAGCATCTCCATGCGCTCGTGGTCTATCTTCTCCGGTGCGGCATATTCCTGATGTGCGAACGCTTTCACCTTTTCAATCACTTGGTCTAAACCATTTTGAAAAGTAAAATGCCACCCACCGTTCTCAATGCGACGAGTCGGGAAAATACTTTCCTTATCCGCAAAGCGCACGTCATTCAGATTGTGATCATGCAATTTATCCGTAGGAATAATCTTGGCATTCAACTGTGGCTCATCGGTGGTCACATTCCGATAGTTTAGGGCGTACATGAATCTTTCGAGCGCCAACACCCCGACTTCGTACTGCCCGCTCACGATGTACTCTTGTATCGCTGAAGCGCGGGGAATCTCATCTACATCTGAGACGATGCAGAAGTCTCCCTTCTTAGCCATCCGATTAACAACGTCACGCCCTGAATCTCGCTGTAGATGTTCACGCACCCAACAAGGGTCAAAGTCAAAGTTGGCAAACTCTATCGTGCTCAAGTCAACTACCTGAATCACAATCTTCTTTTCCCACTTCTTGAACCGATCCATATTCTCCGCTAAGTACAACGGTTTTGGCTGTCCACTGTGGGTCAGATTTGCTTCCACGATAACGAAGTAATCCACCACGCTGTCGAGTTCACTCAACCTCATCTCCAACAAGTCCAACTCATTAAAGAAGGGAAAGCAATCAAAGACTTTGGCAGTCTCACGAGTCATGTCCCGATGGAAGGCGACTACTTCAGGCACGAATCCATAGCCCGTATGTGTCAGGCACTTCTGAATAAAGCGGAAGTCATGGTCGATTGCTTTGTCTCTGTCTTGGTGCCATTCATCACGACACAATCGAGCAATGTCGTTCTTTACTAAAATGTTCAGCGCGTCAATATCTGAGAACCCTAACGAGTTTGCATCGGGAGGAGCGGTCTTAATCATGTACTCCCCGTCGATAACGCGCTGGAGTTGAACCTGCCCAATCGCTACTTCTTTCTCATCGGGCACGATCACCCCAACCATTTTCTCGACATACTGAGGTAGCAACACGTTGTCATCATCGAGAAAGCACACGTAGCCATGTAGAGGTAGCAAATCAATCCCGTGCATCTTGGAACGCGCACTGATAAATCCTTCGTGCGGAACATCTGCGTAGGCGTAGGTAATATCTGAACTCTGCGCTTGATACTCCGCGACGATCTGTTCCACTTCCACGTCAGGCCCATCAGCCACCACAAGCGCACAGATGTTTCGATAAGTCTGCTCGCGCACGGAATTCAAGGCTTCCCGCAGCAGTCCATACCGTTGATAGGTAGGGATGATTACCGTCACACGGGGCTGTTCATGTCGGCGCAGCTTGTAGATACGCACGGGGGAATCTTCGGATGAACCATCAGACAACCAAGTAGCCGCTTGTGGCCCTTGCTCACTTGTGAATCCCAATGAGCGTAGATAACTCAACAACTCAGGAGTCTTGTGTTGAAAGTTGGGATTCATTTCATCGTGCATCTCAACGTAGATAGTTGAAAACTGCCGAATCACGTTGGCAGGGGTATGAAACAGGATTTCAAACTCTGAGCCTTCACAGTCAATCTTCAAGACCATGTTGGAATGATCAGGCACTCGACTCAACGCTGTGACCAGCGAAACGCATGGAGTTGGAGAAGTAGTTGGGTCGCCCCAGATGTTCGACACCACCCCTGCTTCGTGCATGTGGACTTCTGACACCGAACCATCCAAGACTGCCAGATTAAAGGAATGAACTTGCGGGATGTCACCCACGAGTTCAAGTTGCTGTTCGTAGATTTCGTGAACTGGCTCAAAGCAATAAACTTCTTTGGCTCCCAACTCCAAAGCGTGAATAGCAAAGAAGCCTTTGTTGGCCCCAATGTCGATTACCGTCTTGCCTGCTAATTCCTCCCGCTTGGCCTGATTAACATCTACCTCAAACATTTCCCAATGCAGCCAACTATCTGCTTCTTTCATGTGCTCATGGAGCATCGCAAAGTCGAGCGGTTGTGGTTCACTCACCGCCATTTCTTCAATCCACGTTAAGCCTTTGAAGTACTCAGGGAACTTCGCTTTGAGCCGCCCATTGTTGCGAATCAAGTTCGCGTGCCATCCTTGTTCATCTCGATAGGTAGCATTGCCACTGTGGAAGATTGGGAAGGCTCCCGTGGATAAATCAGGCTCAAACGCTACTGCGTGATTTTCCGGTACTTGGACTAACTCATACCCTGCCAACAAGAGTCGAAGTCCGTAGTCCACGTCTTCGACGCCACCAGGGGCAAACTGTTCGTCCAACGCGCCAATGTCATCCACAACAGCCCTTGTCGTCATCATGCAAAACATCATTATGAAGTCGTTGGACTTGTCAGGTTTTCCAATAAACTTCATTGGCCCTGAAGCCCCTACTCCATGCCGTGCAAGGAAGGGAGCCTTCATCAAGTCAATCCAATCACTACCTTGAATGATGGTGTCGTTGTTCAGTAAGACAAGATACTTCCCACGGGCTGCGCGTAAGCCGATGTTTGTCGCCTTCGTGAAACCGAGTTGCGCCCTGTGGCTAATGAGTTTGAATGGATGCCCCAACGATTTAACGTAAGCATCTGTTCCATCGGTACAGCCATTTGAAACAACCAAGATTTCCGTCTTCGCCAAGTCGGTATTAACTCGCAAACTCTCTAAGCACGGACGGAGCAGATCGTCACAATGATTGTAGGTAGGAATGATGATGGAGACTTCGGGACGCTCAGTTAGTTCTGCTAATGCCTTGTTCATCTCCGAGTCGCATTTCGTACCGTACACGCCATAGTAGTGATCGCTCAGATGGTGAATCAGAAAGTCCTCAAAGCGAGAAACCGGAATCACCTTCTTGAAACCCGTATCGTAGAAGTCAGTGTTACACCGTTCACGGATGCCATAGGGACTCGAAAACAAACGTCGCTGCGGGTCAAGAAACGCTTCCTTACCTACTGCGATAGCCCGCGCTAGTTGTCTGCGAGTCGCTAAGAAACTGCCTTGATGTAGATTGGTAAACTTGGCAAATGTCCCTGCGTCGTTCGTGAATGACTCGCCCCATCCATAATCAGCGTGCCATGCGGGATAGAATCGCTCTCCATGAGGGGCATTTTCCCACTCGATAAATCCCGCAATTTGAGCGTCTGACAAGAAGGGAGTTATTTCCAGAAACGCATCTATGTTTCGTTGCGTGAACAGATGATCGTGTTCGGCATAAAGATAGAGGTCATAGTTCTCGCGTTCCTGATGAAGTGTTTCTCGACACTTCCACGGTAAGTTGAGCCAATCACCCCACGGTGCTTCTGAATGAATAACTTCTCGTATGTCATCTCTGCCAACAGCCACGTTGGAATGGACAACTATGTCCACCGTGTAGCGAGAATCAAAACTCTTGAGGCTGTCGATGGTTTGATATAAATGGTTCAAGCCCTCAACTCCGAAGTTGACCAAGACAGCCAACATCTTCACGGGCTGATACCGATTGTGCAAAATCTTCAAGTTGCGCTCCACTATCGCTTTGTAACCCGCGTCATGTGCTGAGTCGTGAAATGTCTTGCCGCCCGCGTGATACAAAGGGAAAGTACCAATACACAACTCTCCTGCTTGGTTAGCAGTCGGATCAACATTAGCGTATCTGTACCCTGCTCTCATCAGCCGCGCACAGAAATCAATGTCCTCACCGAAACCTGGGCTGAAGATTTCATTCGGTAAGCCAATGTTCTCAAACACTGAGCGACGGATGAGCGCACAGTAAAACACGATGAAGTTGGAGTTGATTTCTGCGCTCCAAAGTTCGTGAATCCCGACCATCCCTATTTGCGGGTCAGCCATCGGCGCAACTAAAGTTTCCAACCACTCGTTGCGGGGACTATCAAGTATCTGACAGTCGTTGTTCAGCAAGAGAATGTATTCGCCTTGTGCTGCTCGTATCCCTGCATTCACGGATTTTGTATATCCGCTTTGCTCATCTATCCAGATGAGTTTGAAGGGAGCGCCTAGCGTCTGCACGAACTCCCGCGTGAAGTCGTTGCCACAGCCGTTTGCGATTACCAAAACTTCGCAGTCAGAAAGGTCAGTGTATTTTTGGATACTTTGGAGGCAGGGAATAAGCGCGTCGGTGAGGTGTTTGTGCGTCGGAATTACAATACTGTAACGTGGCTTCATAAATTAACTGATTCTTGTCACCTTTAAGAAACTGTTGATGCGTACCGTTGATGTTCCACTAGTAACCTTCAAGTGTTTTACTGTGAAATTTCCGGCGTTGACTCCCGTGGTAATAATTCCCTTCATCAACACTTGACCGTTTTGCCCTGAAGTCGTCAGGTAAGTTCCTGATGCGGTATTCAACGCACTCACTCGCTCTGATTTAGTCGCCGT
>Ga0137431_1000042_pt1 | contig 73005 bp, 58 predicted proteins | sample EasRivERMZT800_2_FD_104646 | JGI IMG/M metagenome (GOLD analysis project Ga0137431, IMG submission 104646) | Soil microbial communities from meander-bound floodplain in the East River, Colorado, USA - East River MetaG ERMZT800_2 | ecosystem: Environmental > Terrestrial > Soil > Floodplain ... | reverse complement strand
GATGAGAGCTCGTACGAAACGAGTTTGCAGAGCATGGCTCGCGATTTTCGCTCCCTTGGCACGCGTTGGGGAGTTTTACGCAACCTCGCCGACATCCCGCTTTTCGTTGATTCGCGTGCCTGTCGGGCGGTGCAACTTGCCGACCATATCGCCTACGCGGTTTTCCGTCGGTACGAGTCAGGCGATACTTCGTACTTCGATATCATTGCAAGTCGGTTCGACGAAGACGATAACCGAGTGCACGGACTAGTACATAAACAGCTTGTCGATCCACGATGCATGCGTGTCGCCTGCGTAACACGGCGGTCGGGCGCGAACTACGGGTCTTCCCCATAGCTATTCGCCAGCTCAAAGTGTTCAACGTTGTATCGCGGTTCCGTGCCCTCATGGTGAGATTCTCATGACGGTCTCAGAAATAGCTGGTCAATTGAGGGGCAAGTTCGTTGTCTTCGACGGCCCCGACGGCGCCGGAAAATCCATTCAACGGGAGCGGCTCGCTGACGCCCTGACTGACTGCGGAATCCGCTTCACCGTCTGTCGCGACCCTGGCGGGACCGCGATCGGCGACCGAATCCGCCACGTCCTCCTCGACCACGACCTTTCCCAAATGGACCCCAACTGCGAGACCATGCTCTTCATGGCGTCCCGCGCCCAGCTCCTGGCCGAGGTCATCCGGCCCGCCCTCGCCCGTGGAGACACCGTTCTCTGCGACCGGTTCGTGACTTCGACCTGTGCCTACCAAGGCGCCGCCGGCTACGACCCCCGCCGGGTGATTGATCTGGCCAAGTTCGCCATTCACGACTGCTGGCCAGACCTGACCATCATTCTCGACATCGACCCGGAAGAGGGTTTTAAGCGAATTGGCCGTAAGCCGAGCCATGCGGGCAAGAACCGAAAGGGCGGCGAGGCGGCGCCCCTGTTAATTCAGGGCGCAACGACGGATGCAATGGAAGCCAGGCCGCTCGAATTCCATCGCCGAGTTCGCCAAATCTTTCTGGAAGTCCATCAGTATTACCCACGCCCGGTCGTGACCATCGACGCGAGCGGCGACGTGGAAACCGTTCACCAGCGCATCCTGGAGTGCCTGAACCGTGTCACTTTCTGACGTGAAGCATCAGGCCGCCGCCCAGCGAATGATCCAACGGGCCCTCCAGCGCGACCGCTTTCCGCACGCCTACATCTTCCACGGCCCCGATGGCGTGGGAAAAGAAATGGTCGCCCGCGGACTAGGGCAGTTGCTGCTCTGTCCGGCCCCGGCTCACCGCGAATTCCCCCCGCGCGACGCCCACCCCATCGGCCTGAACGAATTACGCATGGGGTGCGGTACCTGCGCCGATTGCCGCATGGTCATGGCCGACACCCACCCCGATTGGCACCTGATCTACCGTCAACTCAACCGCGACCATCCCGATCCCGACGTACGCAAGCGCAAGGGACTCGACATCGGTGTCGATGTGCTTCGCCATTTCGTGATTGATCGCGTCGCCCTTACTCCCTCCCGAGCCCGGGCAAAGGTGTTCGTCATCCGCGAGGCCGACCGCATCACCCCCCAAGCCCAGAACGCCCTTTTGAAAACACTCGAAGAACCGCCGGGCACGACCTTTATCATTCTCCTCGCTGCTTCACTCGACCGTCTGCTGGCCACTACCCAGTCGCGGTGCCAGGTCGTGGCTTTTGACATTCTTCCCGCCGATTTTGTGATGAAGAAACTCGGTGATTTGCTTCCCCAGCTTTCCGGCGACCAGCGTGAATGGTACTCCCGCATGAGCGACGGCAGCCTGGGCTTGGCCTTGGAATCCGCGGAGGATCAACTGTTCGACGTGAACCAGCGGGTGGTCGCCGAACTTGCGAAATGGGCGACGGGCGGTGGCTCCGCCAATTCCAAACCGTGGATGGAGGAGGCCGAATCCCTTGGCGAACGCCACCGTAAGCGAGATCCCGACATCACCGACACGGAAGCGACGCGCCGCGGCATGAAAACGGTCTTCCGCCTGGCCGCGGCCTGGTTCGCCGATGTGATCCGAGTGTCCCAGGATTTGGGAGCCGATCGTCCGAGCCAATCGTCTCTATTCGAGGGCGCTCCCGCTTCGGCACGCCGGGAATCATTAGCCATCCTGAACCAGTCGCAAAGCGCTCCCTTAGCGAAAGCCGCCGCTCAAACGGACGCAGAGACCGCCGCGGCGGCCATCCAACGAATCGTCCAAGCCGAGCGCCAACTCGACCTCAACGCCACCCCGCAGCTCATCATGGAAACCCTGGTAAACGACCTCGTACGGATCAGCATCGCGACCGTGAGGGATCGGGCCTCCCGTTAGCAGGCCACGAAAAGGGAGGGGGCGCCAATGGGGCATGCTTGCACGTTCGCCCATCCGATTCGTGAAAACCGTTGAATCGAGGTCCGAAAACTGGTATCTTCGTTCGTAGGTTTCCGACCCCTTTCGCGTCGAGATCGAACAAAATGGTGCGGGTCTTCTTGCCCGCGCGTCTAGGTCTAACAAGGATCGACCCATGTCGAAGAGCAATCTTTTCGGGTCCGTCGTGACATGGCTTTTTGCGACAACCGCTGCAGTCCACGGTCAGACTGTTCTCTACGTCGATCGGGACGCCACAGGCCCCGCCAACGGTTCCAGTTGGTGCAACGCCTACCGCAACCTCCAAAACGCCCTTTCCGCCGCAGGTGGGGCGGTAAACGAGATCCGCGTGGCCAATGGCACCTACCGACCCGACCAGGGCGGGGGCCAAGCGGCCGGTGATCGCGGCGCTACGTTCCGGTTGGTGGATGGCGTGGCTTTGATGGGCGGCTATGTCGGTTGCGGAGCACCCGATCCGGATGCGCGCGACGTTGCCGCGTTTGAAACGATCCTCAGCGGCGATCTGGGCGGTAACGATGGCCCCGCGTTTGCGGGCTACGTAGAAAACAGCATCCAGGTCGTTACGTACGACGACCCCGACGCACAGGATGTGGTCCTCGATGGCTTTACGATCTCCGGTGGGAACGCCAACGGCGAGCACGCCGCCGCCCTCGATCAGGGCAGTGCGGTCCACATCCGCGACGGAATAACCAAGTGCATTCCCGGCGGCCCGACCATCCGCAACTGCACCATCCGCGACAACCACGCCGACCACCACGGAGCGATCAACGACCACGGACTGGCCACGGTGATTGAGAACTGTACCTTCCGCGACAATTACGCGGGACACGAGGGCGCCGGCCTCTTGATTCACAGCGGCCCGACCCAAGTCAGCGGCTGCACCTTTATCAACAACGTGTGCGACAGCGACGGCGGCGGCGTGTGGACCGGCCGCGACGGTACGTTTCCGTGCGGAACGGTGCCGTACGCTCCGTCGTTCACCAATTGTTCATTCACTGGCAACACGGCGGCCGGCAACGGCGGCGGGATCTACACGGAAGGCGACCGCGTGACCGTGACCGGGTGTTCCTTCACGGGCAATCAGGCAGAGAAGGGCGGCGGGTACTATAACGCCTGGATTGGTTCGTCGTCGTTTCCCGCCGCGGATGTGGACTTCGTCCAATGTTCGTTCACCAACAACGTCGCGTCCGACCGGGGCGGCGGCGTCTACTCGAGGGCTCGTTGGCCGAACGGAGCGTCCTTGTGGTTCACGGACTGCGACTTCCGCGGCAACACAGCGCAGAACGGCGGTGGACTCTATACGGAGTCGGGAGGGTCGGGGCTACACGACCTCCGTCTCACCGACTGCCTATTTGAAGCGAACCACGCCGCCGACCCGACGGTCGCATCCGGCTGGATCGGCGGCGGCGCGATCTGGAACCAAAGCATCAGCGTGCTAAATGCCACGCGCTGCCGGTTCATCAACAACAGCGCCGCTTCCGGTGCCGGAGCGGTCATCAGTACGTTCACGACGCAGGGCGTTTGGACGGGGGCGACCTATCGCAGCTGCACGTTCATCGGAAACTCGGCCAGCTACGGTGGCGCCTATCACAACTACCGCGATAACACGCTGTTCTTGAATTGTCTCTTCGCGGACAATCACGCATCGGCCACCAGTTGGCGCGGGGGCGGCGGTGTCCTGAACAACTATCAGGACGGCGACATTAGCAATCTTCTCGGAACACGATTCATCAACTGCACGATCGCCAACAACGGATCCGAGGGAGACAGCGGGGCGATTGAATTGCGCGGCGGCGGGTCGATTCTGTCCATTGACAACAGTATCTTGTGGGGCAATTATCGAGACGGGGGAATCCAAGATCAATACGCCGCAGTTTATCCCAATGCCACTAACCGCGCCGACTACACCTGTATGCAAGGATGGACCGGCAGCTTTGGCGGTGTCGGAAACTTCGGCGACGACCCGCAATTCGCCGGCCCCGCTAACTTCCGTCTGCTGGAAACGTCGCCCTGCGTCAACGCGGGGGACAACAATTCGTTGCCGGCCGGGACAAACGTGGATTTGGATGGCGCGACGCGAATCCTCGAAGGCGTCGTGGACTTGGGAGCGTACGAATCCACGGAACCGTGCGTGGTCATCGATTACTACGCCGACGTCAACGAGAGCGGTGCCGTCAACTTCAACGACATTTCGCTGATCGTCGATGTGTTCCGGGGAATCGTGACCAGCATCACCTTCGACGAGGCGGATATATTCCCCTGCGGCGGAAATGCCACGGTCAATTTCCAGGACATCTCGGCTTCGGTCGAGGCCTTCCGTGGCCTACCGCCCTGTCCCAACACGTGCCTGTAGAGCCGTTCCGGAAGTACGGGCGCCTACTTCGCCCGGCGCAGTTGGTTGATGGTCGCCCGCAGGTCTTTCGGAATCGGCGATTCGAATGTCACCCGGCCGCTGCCGTCCGGATGTTCGAACGTCAGTCGTAGCGCGTGCAGCGTCAGCCGATCGATCAAGGGACGCTCCTCGTGTCCGCGGCTCGCACGATAGTCGGATTTGTGTTGCGACAAGTAGACGGCACTCGCCCCGCCGTACAGCGGATCCACGGCGAGGGGATGACCAATCGCCGCCATGTGAACTCGAATCTGGTGCAGCCGACCCGTCGCCGGCCGACATTCAACCAAAGTGTGACCGGCCAGATGTTCGGCAACGCGGAATCGCGTCAACGACGGCTTCCCGTGCTTCCGGTCGACTTTGACGATACGCCGCTCGCGGTCAATCCAAAGAGGGGGGTCGATTTCTCGATCGACGGAAACGCGATCGGGTCGGGGCGCCTCTTCCGTGACATGACCGGTCACCAGGGCCAGGTACACTTTTTCCACCTGCCGCGCGGCCCACTGCTCGTGCAAGAACCGCTGGGCTTCGAGCGTTCGTGCCAACACCATGACTCCGCTGGCCCCTCGATCGAGCCGGTGCACGAAGCGCAGCGCCTCGCCTTCCTCAATCAAGCGAAGAGTTCTCAACGATCGGACAAGATCAAGCGTGCCACGCCCCGGCACCGATGAAATCCGGCTGGGCTTATCCACGACCAGGATCGCGTCATCCTGGTGGAGGATTCGAGCCGCCACCTTCGGCAACCGCTTCATCGGAAATGGGCGTTTGAGTGAAGTGACAATCAGATTAGCTGCCCAGTCCCGGCAGTATCCCCTGAAGAACCGCCTTGAAGTCTTCAATCAGACCGGTAATTGCATACAGTTCAAGCACGATAACCGTTGTGGCGCCCAGAAAAAAACTCAGCAAATAAGCCGGCCAGTCCATGATGACGACTCCTTATTTAATACTCGACCCATTCACCATCCCAACATGATCGCCAATCCGCACGCCGTGACCACGGCGCCGGCCAGGGCGTGCGAGAACCGCTCCCACCGCGCCCATCCCGCCGATCGTCCGGCCCCCATCCTTGTGTGAGCCAGTGCCACAATCGTCGTCATGGTGGCTAGCGTGGTCAAGGCGAAAATCGCGGTCACTAACAAAACCCCGCCAAGGCTCCCCACGGCCGCCGGGTACATCAGAATGGGAATCAGCGGCTCGCACGGTCCGAAGATGAAGATCGTAAACAGAATCCACGGCGTCATGGACGGCACGTCGGTCTTCCGACCGGCGTGCGCGTGAGGAGTAAGGGCCGGCGTATGAACGTGGACATGCTCGCCGGCGTGAACGTGCTGATGAGTGTGGACCATCCCATCCGCGTGGGCATGCCAATGAGTGTGAGGTCGATGCCGAATCGCGCGGCGAACGCCCCAAGCGGTGTACGTCAACCCGAACGCCAGCAGCAACCAGCCCGCGAGGTCGCCACGAAACGCCTCGATGCCTTCGAGCTTCAACACGCCGATTCCGAAGGCGATTCCGACAAAGCCGAGTACGATGGAACCCAGCACGTGCCCCAGCCCGCAAAGAAGTGTGATCGCCAGAGTCTTCTTCAGCGACCATTGCCCCGCCCGGGCCATGGCCACGAACGGCAGATAATGATCTGGCCCCAGCAGCGTGTGCAGGAAACCAATCGAGGCCGCCGTTCCACAAAGTACCAAAAGTCCGTCGCTCATGCGTTCTACGTTACTCGAGAAACGGCTCATTGCAGATGGGGCAGCGTTTCCCATCGCCGGTCAACGCGGGCACGACCCATCGCCCCTGGCACGCCGAGGAGTTGCAGAGCCGCGCGGCCATACCGGACTCGCGGTTGCACTTGGGACATGCGACGGGAAACTTGTTGAATCCGAATTTTCGATTGATCACAAAGTGCTCCCCGCATTCGGGGTTGGTGCAAATCACATGGAAATCGGCGGTGGTCGCTTGCGGTTTGGCGTCGGCGGGGGGCGGGGGCGCCAGGGCCGCCCCGAGCCAGGTCACGAGCCAGACCGAGAGCAGCCCCCCGACGCCGTACGCCGCGTATCGAACGGTCGCGGTTTCCCAGATGAGACGTGGCTCTTCCTTGACGGCGGCGACCCAGTCCTCGAGATGCTGGCGCAGAGCCGGGCCCTGCCTGCGAAGCACGAGGTACCACTCGACCAATCGATTTGGGTTTTCCTGGGCCATGAACGAGTTCTCGATTGCCGTTGGCCATTCTACGGCAACAACGATCGATGTCTGGGTAGCGTCGCGGTTTATCCGCGGCGCCGTACTTGCACGGCGTCGAAGTCGCGCCGGGGATAAACCCCGACGCTACTGTCCCATACGTACCTATGCCAAAACATGGTGAGAAATGCGATCAGAGTCGTTCCAAGTTTCGCACGAATTCCGAAATTACCCATTCCGGCGTCGAGGCCCCGGCCGTAACGCCCGCGACCTTCTTGTCCTCTACCATCGCCTCGTCGAATTGGCTCCACGTTTCCAAATGATGCGTGTCGCAACCGGCCTCGGTGCAGAGCCGGGCCATTTCGCGAGTGTTGGCGGAGTGCAGGCCCCCGAGCACGAACATCACATCAACTTGCTTGGTGAGTTCCAACGCCGCCTCCTGCCGCCGCGTCACCTCCAGACACAAAGTGTTGACGATCTTCACTTCGCGGTACGGGCGTTTCAGGACTTCGGCGATCATCTCGGCCACGTGCTCCGGAGAGTGCGTCGTCTGGGCGACGATCCCCAGCCGTTCCTTGTAGGGCAAGGCCTCTTCGAGATCGCTTCCGCGGTCGATCACCGTGACGTTTGGGGCGTAGCCGATGACGCCGCGAACCTCGGGGTGATTGGGGTCGCCGATCATCACGACGTGGTAACCCTCCTCGTGAAGTTGCTTGACCACGTTCTGGGCCCGCTTCACCAGAACGCAGGTGGCGTCGACGATGTTCAGCCCGCGGCGCTCGGCCAATTCGAATGTTTCCGGCGCCGCCCCATGTGAACGAATCAACACGGTTTGAGATGGGTCGATGGTCGCGAGTTCGCCGGATTGGTTCAGGCCGGCTTCCTCAAGGCGGTCTACGACCTCCTTGTTGTGGATGACCGGTCCAAGGGCCACCACCCGCCCGGCGCCGAATTGAGAGACGGCGGCCTCGGCGATTTCAATCGCGTCCTCGACGCCGAAGCAAAACCCGCGCGAACTGGCCAGTCGAACTTCCATCAGTCTGGTTTTCCAAACGACATATTGGACCCGCTCCTGATCATTTTAGCCGAATCAACGTCTTTCAACCAACCAGAGCGGTGACGCACGGCCGCGTGGGAATCAGGGGATGGCCATCGGAGCGGTTCCCTGGTTGCCGAACTCCAGTCCCGGCCTGCCGGACGAGTCACGAGAAAGGCCGAAAGTGAGATTTGATTCGACGCCCGAGGTCGGTTATGTTCCGAGTGCAATTTCTGGCGCGGGAGTTACTTGGTTCGACAAACGGAAATGACGGACATGACTCGCAATCGTACGGCATGCATGTGCCTTGCGTTGGCCGGGCTCCTGGCCTGCGGTGGGAATCTTGGTTGTTCCGGGGTTCGCCGCGGTCCGGCGGTTCCCAAGGACCTGCAAGATAGAGCCATCCTAGCTGGAATGCCCAACGTCCGGACTTGGGGCGACTACGTTACGCCGGAGTTTCGCGGCAGCGTCGCCGAGGCGTTGAAGCGAAAGCAGGCACGCTGGGCTGCATCGGGCAACAGCCAGCTTCCGCCAATTGGCTCGCTCCTGGCGATTTCCGGCGGGGGGGCCAATGGAGCATTTGGGGCGGGGCTGCTGTGCGGATGGACTGAGAAGGGCGATCGTCCGGAGTTCGAGATTGTCACCGGTATCAGCACCGGCGCGCTCATCGCTCCGTTCGCCTTCCTGGGGCCTGGCTACGATCCTGTTCTCCGCGAAGTTTACACCACAATCACGACAAAGAGCATTCTCAAGAAACGGCCCCTGCTGACCGCGATCCTCAGCGATGCTTTAGCCGATAGTCGGCCGCTTTGGACGCTGACGCGCAAGTACATCGATCAGAAGATGCTTGACGCCATCGCGGCTGAGTATGAGAAGGGCCGCTTATTGTTGATCGGCACCGTGAACCTCGATTCGCGTCGTTCGGTAGTCTGGAACATCGGGGCCATCGCGGCGAGTAAACATCCAAGAGCCTTAGAACTCGTACACAGCATCCTGATCGCCTCGGCCGCGATTCCGGCGGCTTTCCCGCCGGTGATGATTGACGTCGAGGTGGATGGCCAGAAGTTCCAGGAAATGCACGTGGATGGCGGCTGTCTGAATGAGGTCTTCCTGTATCCAACGTCGTATACCCCCATTGAGACCGCAAAGGCCACGGCGGTGAGCCGCGAACGGCGAGTCTACCTCATCCGCAACTCACGCGTGGATCCCGACTGGGCCGCCGTGGAGCGCAAGACGTTCAGCATCGCCGGGCGAGCGATCTCCGCGCTCATCCACAGTCAGGGAGTGGGGGACCTCGACCGGATGTTCATGATGGCCCGGCGCGACAAGATGGACTTCAATCTGGCCCACATTCCGAAGGATTTTGACATGGTCCCCAAGGAGCCGTTTGACCGCGAGTACATGCAGCAGTTATTCGATGTCAGTTTCAACTTGGCGCGAAACGGCTATCCCTGGTCGAAAACGCCGCCAGGATACGTGGAGGCGGAACAAAGTTAGGTTACGGTCGGGGACATCACGCCGATGTATGCGGCCAAATGACTCGCCGAAACCTAATGGTTCGGGGTCAACTCACGGAACAACCACCGTCTGCGCCGCCAGTTCCAGTCCCGCGACGATGGCCGATGCGTAAAACCGATCGGCCTCCGCGGGGTCGACATGCGACTTTTTCCGAAGGTCCTCAATGAGCTCCCCAACCTTCTGATTGTACGCCTGTCGGTTGAGCTGCGCCTTGAGCTCCGGTTGGAGCGAGACAAAGTCTGCCTCCTGCGCACCGGAGATTTCGTCGCAACGAACCAGGAAGAACCCATCGGGAACTTCGATGACCTCGCTCAATCCCGCTACCGGCAATCGGTATAATGCCTCCACCGCCGGTTCGAAGCGCTCGCGCACGCTGCCCTTGCCGACCCAACCCCACGACCCGCCTTCCTCGGTGTGCAGGTCGTTCGAGTAGCGCCTGGCCACTTCGGGAAACGGTGTACCGCTTTGCAGTTCCTGCAAGGCGGCTCCGATCTTGGACCGGGCCCGTTCGCGCGCGGTGGCCGTTTCCTCCCGTGAGGGTTCGGTCACCTCCCTGGGCAATTGGTTGAGCACCCGCACGTCGATGAGCGACATCCGCCTCCGCTCGTTTTCCCGCGGAGCATTCTTAGACGTTTCGTATGCCGCCATCAGGTCAGCGCGCGTCGGCTCCACGATGCGGGGCTTGATCTCCGCTTCGAGAAAGCCGGCGATGACGATTTCGCGGCGCATCTTCGCCCGGACGGCTTCGAGGGTTTGTCCCTGCGATTCCAGGTGTTTTTCGTAGCGGCGCTGCACCCCGCCGTGCTCGGCGGTCACGAGCTTGCGGATTTCGGCGTCGATGTAGTTGTCTAGGTTCTTGTCCACTCCGTCGCCGAGGCGCAGCGCGGCCCGCTGATAGAGAAGCATTTCGGTGACCTTGTTGCCGATGCGTTTCGCCGCTTCCTGTTCCACGTACCCTCGAAAGCCAATCGGGGTCAGTCGGCGGGACTCGGCAAGGAGTTCGTCGCGATCAAACCGCCACAGCTCCTCCGCGGTGAGAGTTTCCGTTCCCACCCGTAAAGTCGCACGACCGGCTTCGCTGGCCGTCGGGGACGGTTGCGCCGCGGCCGAGGAAGCCGAGGGGGATTTGGAGTCCGAGCGGAAGATAGAATCCTTTCCACCAACCGGACCCTCGCATGCGGCGGCAGAGATCGTGCACAGAGTGGCGACGAGCATGTTAATACTACTTCGCCAGTTTGTTTTGCATGAGGATCGCCGCGGAATGGCAACTCTTAAAGCCGTTTCAACGGCCTTTCGCCGCCGGAAGGCGGCATTCAGGCCAGCCGGTTTACGGCTGGTTAACTCGCGACTACATGATCTCGTTCCTGAGCCCGTTTGAACGCGCTTCCTTCGAGCTTTCGATGAACTTGGCGCAGTAGTACCAAATGCGCGAGGAGAAACACGTCTTTGCAGAAGAATGAATCTCATTGGGTTTGTGCTCATGACGCGCCGCTCGCGGCCGGGGTCAGACTCGCCGAACTCGCCTTTTGCAACATCCGCCGTAGAACAGGTAGCAGCGTCGTTGGTTCCAAGTACGCGGGCGGCAAGCGTAAGTGGACCGTGTTGGGATCGGGCATCCGGACCGTCCCGGGGGCATCGACGAACAATAGCTCGGCCTTGGGCACGGATTCAATCTTGAAAATCACGTCGGGCGGCCGGCGGCTGATCGACACTACGCCGAAGCGCCGCCCAAGCACCCGAATCTCCGCCAGTTCCATAAGCCGTTCCACCTGTTTCGGGTACGGGCCAAACGCATCCGTCAGGTCGCGTTCCAGTTGCACAAGATCGTCGGACGTCCGAGCGGCCACGATTCTGCGATACATTTCAATCCGGGACCGGTCGGAATTGATGTAGTGTTGCGGAATGTGGGCGGAGACGTCAAGGTCCAGGTGAACCGCCGCCGGCGTGGGGTCGGGTTCGTTCTTAAGCTGACGCACGGTGCGTTCGAGCAGTTGGCAATACATTTCGTACCCGACGGCCGCGATGTGACCGCTTTGTTCTTTCCCCAGCAGGTTGCCCGCGCCTCGGATTTCCAGGTCGCGCATGGCGATCCGGAAGCCCGCTCCCAGTTCACTGAATTCCTCGATGGTCTTTAGCCTTCGAGCGGCCTTGCTGGTCGGCGGGCGATCGGGCGACAACAGCAGGTAGCAGTATGCCCGGTGTTTGGATCGGCCCACGCGGCCCCGAAGCTGGTGCAGGTCGGCCAGCCCGAACCGCTCCGCTCGATTGATGAAAATCGTGTTCACCGTCGGAATGTCGATTCCGCTTTCGATGATTGTGGTGGCCACCAAAACGTCCGCTTCACGCCGAAGAAACCGGTGCATCACTTCTTCCAGTTCATCGTCCTTCATCTGTCCGTGGCCATAGACCACGCGGGCTTCGGGAACGATTTTGCGGATGGCGTCGGCCATTGCGCCGATGGAGTGGACGTAATTGTGTACGAAGTAGACCTGACCATCGCGGTTCATTTCCCGGAGGATCGCGTCGCGAATTAGTTTCTGATCAAACGGGCGGACCTGCGTGGCGATGGCCCGGCGGTCCATGGGTGGGGTTTGCAGCGAGCTGATATCCCGGAGGCCGACCATGGACATATGCAAGGTCCGCGGAATCGGCGTGGCCGTCAAAGTGAGCACGTCCACGGTTTCGCGCATGGCCTTGAGCCGCTCTTTGTGTTCGACGCCGAATCGCTGCTCCTCATCGATAATGACCAGACCCAGGTTGGCGAACTTCACGTCTTTGCTCAGCAACCGATGCGTCCCGATGACGATATCGATCTGTCCCTTCTTGAGCTTGTCGAGAATCTTCTTTTGCTCGGCGGCGCTGCGAAAGCGCGACAGGCATCCCACGGAAAACGGATAATCGCCCATTCGTTCGCGGAAAGTCTCGTAGTGCTGTTCCGCGAGCACGGTCGTGGGGACCAGCACCGCGACCTGTCGCCCGTATTCGACGACCTTGAAGGCTCCGCGCATGGCCAGTTCGGTCTTCCCGTAACCCACGTCACCACAGACGACCCGGTCCATGGGACGCCGGCGGATCAAGTCATCACGAATCTCGGTGGCCACGCGGAGTTGATCCTCGGTCTCCTCGTAGACAAAGGCGGCTTCGAACTCGCGCTGCCATTCGGTGTCCGGCGGATAGGCCGTTCCGACGGCCTCAGCCCGCAGAGCCTGAATGCGAAGGAGCGACTCGGCCAATTCGGAAACCGCATCGGCTACCTGCTCCTTGATCCGGCTCCAGCGCTTGCCGCCGAGCGTGGACAGTTGTGGTCGATGACCGGCGGCCCCGATGTACTTCTGAACGAGATCAACTTGCGACGTCGGCACGTGGACCACGGCCTTATCAGCGAATTCGAGGGTGAGGAATTCCTCCTGCTGGCCCGATTCGCTTTTTCGGATTTTGTGAAGGCCGCGATAGATAGCGATCCCGTGGACCACGTGTACCACCATGTCGCCGGGGGTGAGGTCGGTCCACGATTCGAGAGGCCGTCCGGCGTAGACGCGGCGGACGGGGCGGCGGTGGCGATGTCGGTGAAACAACTCGTGGTGCGGGACGACCACGGTCCGTGTGCGGGTCCAAACGAAACCGTGATGCATCGTTCCTAGGGAAAGGCGTACCGGGTTTGCGGGCGTTCCCCCCTGCTCCGCGATCATCTCCGCGAAGCGTTGGCGCTCGCCATCATTGTCGCAAAGGACGTGTACGTCGTGATCTTCGCCGAGCCGAACAAGTTCGGTCACGACTTCCGAAGCCGATCCTTCCAACCGGGCCACCGAGGCGGTGTCAAACGCGAACACCTGCTCATCCGAGGCTGACGCCGGGATGAAGCGCGACACATGGAGCTGGGGGAACGTCGCGCACTTCGCCAGCACTTCGCTGGGGTCGAACCAACCGCCGGCCTCTCCGACGCGGCGCATGAGCGTGGCGCCCATTTCGTGGATTTCCCCCGGTCCGTCGAGCACGATCAGCGAGCCGGAGGGCAGAAAGTCGAGGACGCTGGCGATCGATTCGGACGACAGCCAGTTGCGGTTCGGCAGGGCGGTAATGGCCACTTCGCTCAGGGTTTCCATGGATCGTTGGGTGGAGATGTCAAACCGGCGGATGGACTCGATCTCGTCATCGAAGAATTGAATGCGATAGGGTGACGATTCGCCGGGTGCGAACACGTCTACGATGTCGCCGCGGCGGGCAACGTCTCCCGGTGACTCGACGAGGTCGAGCCGTTCGAACCCGCGCTCGACCGCCCAAGCAACCAGCGCATCCGGCGATACCGCCGGGGATCGAACCTGTGACTGACTGTCCGCGACCAGGCGAATCGTGTTGTGGTCGAGCGAGGCAGGGGAAGGCACCGGTTGCATGAGGGCCTGAATCGGGGCAACGATGACGGGTGCCTCGCGGGCGGGCGCCGCACCCAGCTGAATCCCCCGCAGCCCCGTGCAGAGCCTCAATCGCTCGGCCTCGATTTCCCCGCCGCCGGGCCCTCCGCCGGGCACCGTTTCCCAGGCCGGAAATAATTCGGGGGCCCGTCCGAGAAAAAGCTCCAGGTCGTCTCGAGCGTCGTCGGCTTCTTCGGCGTGGGCGGTGACGTACAGAAAGGTCTTGGGGACCGACCCTATGCCCAGGGCGGCTACCATCGGCGCAGAGGATCCCCACAGCCCCCCGGCGTGGACCACCCCCTCTTGATGGCTGGCCAAGCGGGCAATAAGGCGTCGAAGCAGCGGATCGGAGGCGATCGAATCGATCACCATAGTCTCATCCACACTATATCGGGCGGTGAGCCAGTTGAGAACGGTAGGTCGCTTACGGATCCCCGCGCGGCGGTAACCGCCCCGAGCGACAAATTCCCACAACAATCGACACCCCCAAGCTGGTTGGTCGCCGACGGACTTACTAAGCTTAAACGGTCGACTCACGGAGCGCCGATTCCGGGCGTTTCGCGTGCCGCCCCGCGTTCCGGTGGCCGTGCCGTTCCGAAAGCGCGATTGCGAATTGTTTGACGACCGTGTTTGGGAGAAAACGCTGATGCGTTGGAAGTACTGTTCCGCGTTGTTTTGGGTGTCCACCTATCTGGTTCGGGCCGCGCACGCCGCGCCTCTCCCACCCGAGTTCACATTGGGTCAGTACGTCCCGCACGACGTGTGGATGTACGTCCACGTGGTGGAGAACCCGGAGCGGAAGTGGATCGAGACGCGTTGGCACGAAATCTTCCAGTCACTCAAGGAAAGCGGCATCGATCGTGATATCAAAGGTCTGATTTTTTCATTTCTGAACGACGAGCAACGTTCGAAAGTCCAGGCTCAGATTGATAAGACGTTTGCATTGCTGACCCGCGTTCGTTGGGCCGACTTGATCCGCAAGGAATTGGTCATCGCCGAGCGCGTGACGCCCGAGGGCGTTTATGACTACCTTGTCCTGGTCCGTGGATCGCCGGGCTCCGCCACAGGCAACATGCAAGGGCTTCGAGACATCATCAAGGAACTCGCGACGATCACCGACAAGCTGGCCGTTACCGAGCGAAAGGTCCACGACATGGACTCCATCGCTCTCGGCTACCGCGAGAGCCCAACCGAAAAAACGCAGGATTTCGCGACCATTTGGCAAAAGGGCGACGTGATTGCTTTCGCCCTGATCCCACCCGGCGGTGAGGGCGGGCGGCTCAGCATGAGTGAGGACGTGAGCGGGCTCATGTCCGGCGCCGGCGACAAGAAAGCCTTGATCGACGCACCGCGGTTCCGCGAAGCGGTGGCCCAGGTCAGCGTCCCCTCCGATACCATTTGCTACTTCGACATTCACCTGTTGATGGATGGGATGGAGGGCATGTTCGGTTCGCTTCTCCAGAAGGTCGACCCCTCCGACGCCGAGGAACGCGCCGGACTCAACATGATGATCAAACTTCTCGACACCGCCGACATTGTCGACTACTCGGTGGTGAGCGAGGGCACGAAGGATCGCACGGCGACGACGGATTCGTGTACCCGGTTGCGGAGCGGCATGGAATCGACCGCCGCCGCCAAGTTGTTCCTCGATCGCCGTCCCTTTGACCGCTTCGATGAGTACATTCCCGCGAACGCGACCGGCTTCAGCCTTTCTTCCGGCATTGATCTCGAACGGCTGTACAACCTGCTCGTGGACTTCGTCGAACAAAACATTCCAAAAGGCAAGGTCGCCATCGAACAACAGTTGAAACCGGCTCTCGCTTCCGCCGGAATCGATTTGCAGCGCGACCTGTTCAGTTGGTGGAGCGGGGAGAGCATCAGCATCGAGATGCCGGCGGCGGTCGTGACGCCGATGGGCGGCGCCGATTGGGTGCATATGATCCGAGTCAAGAACGCGGAACAAGCGTCGTGCCGGGTCAATGCCGGAATCGATTACATCAGCGGCTTGCTGCAAACCAAGGGGCAGATGCTGCAAGTATCGCCGGCCAAGTGCCGTGAAGAGGGCTTCCGCGAAGTGACGCACCCCATGCTGGCGATGTTCATTCGGCCGGTCGTCGGCGTGAAGGGCGAATGGCTCATCATCGCCAGTTCCGCCGGAGCAGTGAACAAATGTTTGGATGTCGCGGCGGGCAAGGCACCTTCCATCGCCACGAACGAGCGCTTCAAGCGCGAGGGTCTGATCCCGAAGGGACCGGTTCAATCGATTTCCTTCACCGATACCTCGAATTTCGGACAGGAGTTGGGCGCGGCCGTCGGCATGGTCGGGATGTTCGGTGGAATGGCCGTGGGAGCCATGAAGGACCAGGCGCCGCCGGAGGCAACGCAATTGCTCCAACAACTCATGGGCATCGTCATGAAGCTCGGCCCGGTCCTCCAGAAGCTGGATTTCTACAGCTCCGAAGCCCACGTTTCGGTCTATGACGGGGCATTGACCTATCGATCCCAATCCGTTGTCACATTTAAGCCCGCGCCGGAATCGCCCGCGAACGCCGAAGCCGTGGCCACAAAGGATGCCGCGGAAGCCGCCGCAAAGGCTAGCGCCGAGAAGGCCAAAGCCGAGGAAAAATCCACGGATGCCTCGAAGCCGAAAAGATGATTGACCGTTGACCGGCGCCCGTCGGTTACGGTTCCCCGAAGATCACTTGCAGGACCGCGTAATCGCCGAGTGAAACGTCGTCGTCGCTGGTCAGCGCCGCACAGCGGCAGCACGCGTTCGCGTCCACGCCCGGCCCCTCCAAACAGCCGACCATGGCCGCGGCGTCGCCCAGATCGATCTGGTTGTCGTGGTCACAATCGCCGAAGGGGAAACCGCTGGCCGTTGTCGATGGCGCCGACTCCAATCCAAGAGCCAATGGGGTGGGTTCGACGAAATCCGGTGTGAGGGTCACGATGATTCCGCCATCGCCGAAAGCGCCGCCCCATCCGCCCACGCGAATGATGTGGCAGGCATCGCCCGTGACCGGAGTGACCACAATCGACGGTCCGCCGCCGAAGCCGCAGGTGTCATCGCCACACGTGAGCGGATTCCCCACGGGGCAAGTACACGACCCCGGCTCCGCATACACGGCGAGAATGCTGTCGAAAAAGGTGTGTTCACAGAGACTGACGGTCAGGGTGCCGTCGCACGGCGGCGTGTACACGTACCAAAGGTCATTGGTAAAGGGCTGGAAGCCGGCATCGCATAAGGTGAAGAACGGCCCGTCGTTGGAGGCGCATCGATTGTCAAACGGCTCGAAGAGCTCCAGTTCGCCCGCGAGTGGGATGGGGTTCAGACAGGAATCGTTCGACGGCGGCGGCGTGCACGTCGTGGTTTCACAAAAGGTCCCGTTTCCGAAGAAACCTCCGTCCCGTGCCAGGCAATCCGCCAGTGTCGTGTTGATGCATGGTCCGCAGAGACAGCAAGAACCCTGACATTCGTCGGGCACGCCGTTGCGGTTGGAATCCGAAGAGAAACCCGTGGATATGTCACAAACGTCAGGCCGGGCGTTGCCGTTGCAATCCGGGTGCGTACCGATGGCGAGATCACAAATGTCGGCAGAGCCGTTCAGGTCGCAGTCGGTCGTCGGCTGGCATTCATCGGGGACGCTGTTCCCGTCACAATCTTCGCTTAGCCCCGAGCCGATTTCGCAAATGTCGGTCTTTTTATTGGCGTTGCAGTCATTGGCCGGCTCGCACGAATCTAAAACGAGATTTCCATTGCAGTCGTTCGCCCCATTGTTGATGTCGATCAGGTCTTCCACGCCGTTGCCGTCGCAGTCGAACGGGATGCGAACGAAGTAAACATCCTGTTCACCGTTGAAGGTGGCGGCATAGGCGAGGCTCGCCCCGCCATTATCGGAGTGCATGTGCGTGTAATCGCCGAGCTTTTGTTGCTGAGGATCGTCCGGGTTTCCGAGAATCCCGGGATAGCCGAGATAGTGATTAAACGCCGGTGTGATCGGGACGTTGGGAGACCATGTTCGTCCGCCGTCGAGCGAATAGGCGTAGAACACTTCGGAGAAGTCGGGAGCGGCCGGATCCACGGGGTCGTTCCGGGTGTCATACCAGGTCGCGTCGATGCGCCCGTTGGGGGCGACGGACATGGCCCCAAACCAATGGAAGGCTCCTGAACCATCGTCGTTCACGATGACCGGATCGCTCCATGTTTGCCCCCCATCCACGCTGCGGATGAACTTCACGTCGAGCGAAAAAGCGTTGAAGTCGAACACCGAGGCGAGCACGTAAAGGTCATCTTCCCCCAGCCCCGCTTTTGGATGCGTGGCCAGCCATACCTGCCCCAGGAGTCCGTCCGGATTGACCCCGCCACCCACGGTGAGCCCGCCCAGATCGATCCCCACGACTCGGTCAAACGTCGGTGCTTCGCCGGAGTTTTCGGCATTCGACGATCGTGCGAAGACATGGCCCACTCCATTGTCGATGGTCGCCCCCGCAAGATACAAGGTGCCCTCGCTACCCACGGCCATCGTGCCCCACTTTTGGCTGGGCATACCGATCGGGAACGGGCCATTGAAGGTGAATCCGCCATCCGTCGATCGAGTGAAATCCGCGGGCGGACAACAGGAAAAGTTCACGCTCCAGTTCATATACAGGTTGCCGGCCCCTGGGCCCGCCGTGCGGTCGACGGTAATCCACTCCTTGTCCCCGCCAAATGCGCTCCGCGGCGCCGACCACGATACGCCACCGTCAAACGATCGGAACACTTCCGCCGATGTCCCTGAACTCAGGCTGGCGAAATAAAAGACACCCGACGCGTCCGCCGCCAACACCGGATCGCTGCGAAACTGCCCTGGGTCGAGCGTTTGCGGGTTCGGCCAAGTCTGGCCACGGTCATGGCTATAGGCCACTCCCGCCTGGCGAAATGTCGATGTGATCGAATCGAACTGTCGCCAAGCCACGACCATCCGATCGGCGTTCTTCGGATCAATGGCCAGGGAGGGTTCGTTGGCCGCGTCGCCGACGATGTTGTTTCCCTTGCCGTCCTGGTTGATCTGCACGCTCACATAGGATCCGCGGGCATGAATCGCCGCGGGCGTTGTCCGCCTGGCAGCGACGAGTTCCCGCACCGCCGGGGGGCCGACGGGAAACTCTCTAGCCTGTTGAAGCCCGTCATGGCGGACGATCGGCGCTAGATCGCGCCTTGCGGCGGCCGATGGGACCGGCGCATGATCCGCCCCCGTGGCCGATAGCCGCTCCGCGATGGCGCTCCGAACCGTCAACGTGATCGCGGTAAGCATCCCAAACATCGCGCAGGAAAACTTCACTTGGTTTGTGAACACTGGTTGGCCCTTTCCCTTCGGTACCGATGGGCGGATCAGTGAGTCCGACCGCCGCGAAAGGTTTACAGTGTAGCACTACACGATGGCGTGTGCAAGCCCGCGGAAATGCCAACGGGTCGATGAGCAATCGCTGCTTGCAGGCCGTTCATTCAATCACTACGTTCCGCGATTCCGAAAAGAGGGATGTTGGAGCGCTCCCCGTTGGACTGGCTCGGTATCCGCAGGCTGCCCTTTCTCTCGCGCAGCAACTTCTACTATGAGTTCCTGCACATGCTCCCCTGGAGCGTGCTGGCCGGTCTCGTAGAGAGTCAATTCGCAAGCGTCGTCGTGGCGAACGCCTTCCACGGCAGCCCGCGGCTGATCGCCGCCGCCAGCTCCACGCCCTATGCCGCCCAGTTGCTCAGCCTGGTTTGGGGGATGCTCTGCGTGGGCCGCCGGAAGGTGCCCCTGCTGCTGATCTTCGGCGCGGGGACCGCGCTGGCGGCCGGAACGGTTGCGGCCATCCCCGCGTCTCCAACCGGTGGGCTATGGTTTGTGGTCCAGATGGCCGCTGCGCAATGCTTCCTCTCCGGCGTCGTCACCGTCCGCTCCGCCCTATGGAAATCCAACTACCCCCAGGAGCTGCGCGGTCAAATCACAGCTCGAATCCAGCGATGGCGGTTGCTCATCAGCGTGGTCACGGTCCTGGTCGCCGCCCGCGTCGGTGACCGCGATCCGGATTCATATCGGTACGTCTTTCCTTGCGTCGCGGTCATCGGGTTGATCGGCGTCGCCCTGGCCACTCGAATCCACATCCGCGGAGAACGAAGCGAGCTTCGCCGCCATGTTCAGTCGCCATCCGACGGCGACATCCGCCAACGCTACGTCGAGCCGTACAGCTTGACCGCGTTGCTCTCGCCGGGACACGTGATCGGGCAGATGTTCCGCGTGTTGAAGGAGGACCGCCGGTACGCCCATTATTGCGTCGCCCAAGCCTTGCTGGGCATAGCCAATATCATGACCGTCCCGATCGCCGTAACGTTAATCTCTCGTGATCTGTCGCTCGATGACGCATCTGCCTTTTGGGTGACCACCGGTCTGATCGTGGCTATTCCAAACCTGACAACCCTGCTTAGCGTGGGCCGCTGGGGGCGGTTGTTCGACCGGTTGGGCGTGTTGCGGATGCGCATGGCGAACGTGGCCTGTTGGGTGGCGTCATTGTTCTTCGGCTTCGTCGGAACGATGGTGATTCTCTACGCCGATCGCATCGGAGCGGCGTATCTCCCCCTGGCCGTGCTCATGTTCGCAGGGCGGGCGGTCGGCTTCGGGCTTGGCACCGGCGGGGGGGCACTGGCCTGGAACCTCGGCCACCTGCATTTCGCCGAGCCGCAAAAGGCCGAGATCTACATGGGGATTCACGTCTCGCTGACCGGCGTCCGCGGTCTCATCGCCCCGATCACGGGGGTATGGCTCTGGCACACCATCGGCTGGCTGGTTTGGTTGGTGGCCATCGCCCTGGCGCTCGCCAGTGAAATGATCTACTCGATGTTGGCCCGAAGCGAGGGGGAGCCCGTCACCGCGCCGAATCGGTGACGAATCGGGCGACGACGGGCTCCCATGAGTTCCGTTCGAGTAGTTTGGTCGGCTATTGTTTCGTGCTCGTCCCGTTCGCCTCCATGACCTTCATCATCCCCATCATGGCTTTTTCGGTGTGCGACCAGGTCATCGACCGGTTGTCCGTCCACGTGGCCTTGCCGACGCTCGTCGTGGTGACACCCATGGGCATGTTGCGGTTCTTGCCCTTGAACGTCCAGGTCCGCGTCCCTTCGTTGTACGTCGCCGTGCCGGCCGACGCGCCACCGTAATCGTCAAACCACCAGATGCGATATTTCTTGATCTTTGGGTCGTACGTCCAAAGCCCCACGCCCTCGAACTTGTTGCCCTTGTTGTCCGTCGCCGACATCCGCTCGGAAATGTAGCGCTGACCGATGTCCCACTGAACGGTGTTTGTGCCGTTCATGGTCATGGTTTCATCCGAGCCGGCCATCTTCATCGTGCCGCTGTTCTTCCATGTTCCGACCCAGTCGTTGAGCCGATCCAATTCCGCCGGTCGGGCGGGCTTGGCCATCGGGTCGCCCTCCGACTTGTTCATCGAGCAGCCGAGCGTCGCCGACAGCGGAATGGCCATCAACGCGAGTCCCAACCTGTTCAACTTCATCGATGCGGTCTCCTTTGAAAAAGCTCGACGGGGTAGCGCTTCATAGCGCAAGATCGAAGCCGGCTAACCACTCTGGCCACAGACGCTGACCTTTGACGCAATGGCGGCCAAGGTCATGGTTCGGGCGGAGATTCGGACGGGAACATGCCGTTTAATTTGGCGTCCCGTCTGATTAGGGCCTCTACGTGTGTTCCAATACCCGCGCCGATGAGCAGCATATTGGCAACGCGGTGCTCCGCAAGCCGCCGCACACGGGGGCGCTCTGTGCTGCTTTATTTTGTGCTGACGCGGCTGGCGTGGCATTGGTCCACGCTTGCGTGGCCATGCGTTCGGGGTAGCCCCGCCTAGGGTTGGCGGCTGAATTCATTCTGCAGCGCCGCGAAGTCTCGCAGGTCCACGTCCCCGTCGCCGTCGCTGTTGAACACGCATCGGCAATCGGCCGACGGAAGGGCGTACGTGGCGCTTCCTTCCACGCCGTTGGCGCAATCGGGGTACTCGCGGTAATCGGACAGATTCAATTCGCCCTCGTCCGACCAATCGCCGAGACGACCGACACGGCCATAACGGGCGGTGTTATGTGAAATGTGTTCGCCGATAGTCAGAAAGGACCCGCTGATGAAGAGCTCGCCATTGTGAACTTGCGTTGCGTAGACGGATCCTTCGACGGGAGTTCCGACGGACCGCCACGCCACGCCATCCCACCGCGCAATACTGCCAAGACCCTCAGTCCCCTTGGACCAGAAGCTACCACTAGCAATTAGGTCACCATTGTACGCCGTTATTGCTTGGACAGGCCCGGTCAGGTCACCAACTGGCTCCCACACGTTGTCTCGGAGTCGGAAAACTCCGCCATCGTAGGAGTATTCATCCAAATGATCGGAGTAATACGCGTACCCTCCGGCTAAGAACAGCGTTCCACTGTGGGACAAAAACGAGAAGACGGGGAAGCCAACGTATCCACTGATGCCCGTCCACTGGTTGCCGTCCCAACGGACTGCGTTGCCCGTTACTCTCAGATCCCAGAATCCGTCTTCGTCCCGCACCTCACGGACTTGCCCAGTGCCTGCGATGATTTGGTCAGCCCATACAGCAATTACATTGGCCAGCAGACCATTAGCAAAAGAAGTCCACTCAATACCGTTCCATGCTACAGGATTAATCGAACCACCGGCCAGAAGTGTTCCGTTCTTGACCGTCAACGTTTCGACATCGGCGCCAAATTCCTCGCCGAGTTGGCTGATCTTGTTGCCATCCCACCAATCTACGCGATCCGGACAGATACAGCATTCACCATCAGGACGCAAACGACACGTTTCACGTGCGATGGCCAGCCCGTTGTGAAAAGCTACCATGCTCGACTCTGAGCCGTTAACGCCCACACCGACCGAACGCCAGTCATTGTCCTCCCAACGTCCGACGGCAAAAATAGACGGGCCTTGCGATTCGAAAAACCCGAGTGCATAGAGTTCGCCGCCAAGTTCAGCAAAGGCCCGCGGAACCCCCGTTACTTGATTACCGAGTCGATGCCAGGAGCCGCCATCGAAGCGGGCGATCCTGTAAGCTGGTCCGATCGAGACGAGGTGCCCGATCGGCACGCTAAGATCGCGTCCCCCGGCCGCGATCAGTTCGCCTTGATGGTGCGCAAATGCACGGACTCCTTTCGATCCCAAGATCCAAGCTGGCGTGACGGGAGAAACGAACTCCGTCCATTCTGTGCCATCCCACTTCGCGGTCACCCCTTTTTCAAGCCCATAATAGGGATTGTAATCGTCGTAAACTACTCCGTAAGCCAACAAGTAGTCATCATGAATGGTCAAGCGATGCACTTCCTCTGCAAATCCGGTGGCCAGCGAACGCCACTGCGTGCCGTTCCAGCGAGCGATGTTGCGGACACCAGCTGTACCGGCGCTGTTGAATTGACCGCCCGCAATGAGCTCCCCGGCGTACACCTGGAGAGTCTCGACCGTACCATTCATTCCTCCCATCATGGAGCGCCATTGAGCGCCGTCCCATTGGGCAATTTGTTGGAGTGTAAGCGTCGGGCCAGATATCGAACCTGCCGCAACGAGCTGTCCCTGAAAAACAGATAGCGCTCTCGTACTGATATTGAGCGTTCCTAGCCGCTGCCACTGATACCCATCCCATCGGCTCACGCCTTGGATCGGATGCGTTGCGCCGGAGCGAAATTGACTGCCGGCAACGAGGACGCCCTGCCAATCGATGAGGGCATGCACCTCCGTGTCAACACCGGTGGCAAGTGGATTCCAGGTGAGTCCGTCCCACATCGCAATGTTCCTGGCAGGTACATCACCCGCGCTATTGAACGAGCCGCCAACAATTAGTTTGCCTTCGAAGACGGCTAAAGCATTGATTACCCCGTCCGTTCCACCACCCAAATCAAACCAGTCCTCGCCATCCCAATAGGCGAGGCCATGAGTTCGAACATCGCCGGCGATCTCGAATAGACCAGCGACGACTAGTATGCTTGAGGCGGGTCCTTCCCCATCCTGGTCCCATTCCACGAGTGCGTTAACTTGGTCATCAACCCCAGGGAACCCTCTGCCCGGCTTCCAATCAAAACGGCATTCGCCGCGCGAAGGAGCGGACATGGCCAGTAGGCAGATTGAAAGGCAGGCGGCCGACGACCGGACGGACATCGCGATTTTCCCCCACGACCCCGAACGCAAGGCGACGTTGAGATGGCTCACTTGATGGATCGTATCCCGATCGAACCGACCGGACAAGCGGATTCCGGATGGCGAGGCGGAGCTCCCCGCCTGTAAGGCGGGACTAACGTAGCTGGGGGGCAAACGAAACGCCGCCCCCGGATTCGGATCGATACGGGAGTGCGACCCTGGAGGGGTCGTCTATTGGCGTTACGGAGTCGACCCCTTCGTCGGGTGTCCTTTGAGCTGCGCCAACCGTGGGCGTTGCCCACGGCTACGCTCGATCAGCCTTTCAGGCTGAAGGCCTTCTTCTCATGTCCCCACCGCATCCCAAACCAGCGTCTTCAGATTGAACATCGCGTGGACGGCGATGGCGGGCAGAATCGATCCGGTGCGCTCATACAGACAGCCAAGCAAGATGGCCAGGAAGGTTAGGGCGACCAAGGCGTGCGGTTGACTGATATGGACGAGGCCGAAGGCGACCGACGCCGTGAGAATTGCCGCCCAACGGCCGCGAAACACATTGGCAAAATAGGTTTGCAGCAGGCCGCGGAAGAAGCACTCCTCGGCCGCAGGGGCGATTACGACGGCGCCGATCCAAAGCGCCGCGACCAGCCACGTGGGCTGATCGCCGGATCGCAGGGCGGTCATGGTCGGATGCGTTGGGAATTCGTATCCGGGCGCGACGAGGTGCACGGCGTGTATCGTCCATTCGCCAATCAGCGGGCAAAAAGCAATCGCAATTATTGCGGTGATCAGCGTCGGCCGCGGCCAAACGTTGTGGCCACGGCGCGGGCCCAACAGAAATGAACGGACGCCGCCATCGAATCGGGCGGATGCAATCGCCAGACAAGCGAACAAGCCGGCGAGTTGGGCGCCGTTGCCGATCACCAGACCGGCCAGGGGAACATCCGTCGTTCCCCAACGCCATTGCACGAGGGCGGTGAGCAGCCCGGCAGCGATGAGGTACGCGGCCACCGGCACCAAAACGGCTTCGTCATGCAGGCGGTTGGGCCGGACCGGGGCGGACGAAAGCGGATCGCGCCGGCCCGCACGAACCCAACGCAGCAGCAGCCATGCCACGAGCAGGCACGCAGTGATCGTCCATGCCCAATCGACGGCTTGCAAAACCTGCAACAATGTGGCTCCGGGATGCGTGACGCCAGTGAGCGATCAAAAGGTTACAATGGACCCGATGGTTGGCCCTTCGGGCACAGGCCACGCGCATGAATATATTGCAGCAGATCATCAAGACCAAACAGGCCGAATTGGCCCAGACCCGGCGAGCCCGGCCGATCGGGGAAGTGGAGCGGCGGGCCCACGACGCCGTTCCTCCGCGGGATTTCTTCGCGGCGGTGACCCGGTCCTCGGGTGAGGGCGTTCGTCTGATCGCCGAGATTAAAAAGGCGTCGCCGTCCGCGGGCGTGATCGTGTCGGCGTTCGATCCGACGGCCATCGCTCGGACCTATTACGCCTGCGGGGCGGCGGCCCTGAGCGTTCTCACCGACGAGACGTATTTCCAGGGTCGGCTGGAGTTCATCAAGGACGTCAAGATCGCGACGCCGTTGCCCGTTTTGCGGAAGGATTTCATCGTCGATGCGTATCAGGTGTATGAGTCGCGGGCGGCGGGGGCTGACGCGGTCTTGCTGATCGCCGAGGCCATCGAGCCGGAACGAGTGGGCGAACTGGCTCCCTTGGTGAGACAGCTTGGCATGACGCCGCTCGTTGAGGTCCATTCCAAACCGAATCTGATGGGTGTTTTGGAAATGCTCGGGCCGCCCGGCGAGGGCCGATACCTGCTGGGGATCAACAATCGCGACCTGAGCCTCCAGGAAACGAACCGATCAACGACCGTGCGGCTGTCGAAGTTGCTGCCGCCCGGTAGTCCGTTTATCTCGGAAAGCGGGCTTTCAACGCGCGAGGACGTGGTCGCCGTTCAAAAGGCCGGGGCGTGCGCGATCCTGGTGGGGGAGTCGTTGTTGCGGGCGAAGAACAGGGAGCGAAAAATCCGCGAACTATTGGGCCGAAGCTTGTAGCCCGCGCCGGGGACAAGCCCCGACGCTACATTTCGGTGCGCCTATGCCTCGTCGGGTTCAACCGTGACAATGAGCTTGAAGGTCGCGAACTGTTCGACGTAGAGCTCGGCTCGTTCCCGATGCGTCACCAGCAAAAGCGCCACTCCGGTCTCGTGGGCTTCGAGCGTCCGGAGAATCGCGTCCTGCGGTGAGATGGTAGTGAGCTTGAGGATCGACACAATCACATGCTCGAACGAGTTCACGTCGTCGTTGTGCAGAAGGACTTTGTAGGGCGGGAGCTGCTTGGGCTTGCGCTTGGTTGGCGCGGGCTTCTTCACGGTGGCCAGGGCGGTGATCGAACCGCCGCCTGAAGTCTCAACGGGGTCGATGGTCGCTGTCGCGGATTTGTCGGGCATGATTCAGTCCTCCCGAATGGCCAAACACGAGTTCAACGTCGTCCCAAATGTTGCTGATCGACCCCTAACTATAGCTTCCGTATCGCCTTGCGCCAAGCGCGAACCTAACGTGGCCACCGGTATCGTTTGACCGGAGTCGCGCGCGTAAGCAAGCGGTCTTGCCGTTCGTCGAGCTGAAAAGCCCGCTCCCTGACGGTCGCGGCTCTGATCGACGGCAAACGATAGCAGTACCCTAACGCGGCTGGGCCGGACGATCGGTTTCGCCGAGGGAATCCACCCGGGCCACTTCGACTTCCTCGACCACGGTCAGCGTTCGCCCGGTCAGATAATCGACAAACTCGGCGTGGACCGTGACCCGCCGGGACGCGGGAATGACCGTGCCCGGCGGAAAGGGGCACTTGATCGAATAGTGCTGCGTGCCGAAGCGCCCATGCCACGATTTTTTCAGCTCCTCGGGGTCATCGATGACATACACGCCGATGACTCGCGGCTTGGCCAGGTCGGTCTGATCGGAGAGTTGGATGCGGATGCGGCCAGGGACTTTGACGGCGTCGCCCTCGGCGTCGCGCGGGCGAAGATAAACAGTGACGCCGTCGTCGCCGGGCTTGTCGTCATAGTCGGCCCCGCCGGATAGGCGGGCCATTTCGAGCTTCACCGGGGCGAACAGGTCGAGCGGGCGGTCGGGGCTGGCTTGCTTGAGGTTTTCGATTTGCTGCTGCAAGGCGGCGAGCTGGCCATCGCATTGGGCGACGGTGCGTTCGAGACGCTGCTTGTCGTTGCGAAGGGCTTCGTTTTCTTGAATAGTCCGAGCCCGCTGACCTGGCGAGGTGCAAGCGGGGAGAGCGATCAAGCACGTACCGAGGGCGAATGCGAACCAGTGGGCCCCCGGTTGGCGTTGAGTCATCATGGCGTGCCTATATCGCAAAGCGTTTTCCGGGGCAATACTCATGTCGATCGGCGTTTTGATGAATTCGGCTGATCACGATAGGAAGGCCCGGAAGGAAGCGAAGAAGGAACCCGCATGTTGGCGTTGATCGGCGTTTGGTTGGGGTTGGCGTCGTTTGGGCTGTCGCTGGTGATGCTTTTGTATCGGCCGGCGTTCACCGACGCGACCGTGACGGCGGTCTTGTATTTCGGCTCGCCGGGGGCGATCTGTCTCGCGGGTTTGGTGCTCTGGGCCCATCGGAAGGATCAGTCGGCGGACCCCGGGCTCAGGGCGCAGCGCCTTCAGGCGTGGGTGGCCATCGTTCTGGCCATCATGGCCGCAGGGATCGTATACGGGTTGATCATCCTTTCGACGAAGCTCGATCCGGAACTTTCTCTACAACTCCGCTCCCGCCGCGATCAGGTCACCATGACCCTCCCGTCTCACGACCGGTGGCCAGTCGGCCGACGGGTCGTACCAGCGGTCGAGGACCGCCCGGAAATCGGCGATGGACTGCATGGCGATGAACGCGTCGCGTACGTCGCGCGAAAGCGGATGGTGCTCGGAGTACTTGATCCCGAACTTGCGCATGATCTTGGGGGCGTGGTTTTCGCCGTAGACCTCGACGGACTGATCCAGGTGCCATGATATGGCATCTCGCTGTTCGGCGATGGACGGCGGGTCCGGCAGCGGCTCGCTGCGCAGCAGGGCACGCAATTCGGAGAAAATCCACGGGTTGCCAATGCAGCCGCGGGCGATGCTCACAGCGTCGATGCCGGTTTCGTCGAGCATCCGCTTGCAGGCCTCGGCGCTGAACAAGTCGCCGCTGCCGATGATCACTCGATCGCCGACGTGCCGCTTGACTTCTTCCAGGAATGGCCAGTGGCTGGGGCCGACGTAGCGCTGCTTGACCGTGCGGCCATGGACGGTCACCGCGCTGACGCCGATCTCGAAGGCTCCATCGAGGATCTCGAAAAAGTTTCGCCGGCTTTCTTCGCCGTCGTCCATCCCGCGGCGCATCTTGACGGTTACAGGGCGCTTGCCCCCAATCGCGTCATACACCCGGCGGACAATTTCGAGCGCCGCATCCGGTTGGGAGAGAAGAAAGCCGCCCCGGCATCGGCCCAGGACCTTTTTGACCGGGCAGCCGAAGTTGATGTCGATCACGTCGTAGCCAGCCTCGGCCATGGCCACGGCGGCGGGTGCGAAGTCGTCGGGGTTCGCCCCCATTAATTGCCCGCCGACGGGATGATCGTCATCGGGAACGTGCAGGAATTCGCGGCGCTTCTTGCCGTGTTGAAGGACCAAGCGATCGAGAATGACCTCGTTGAGGGTGTATGGCGCTCCGTATCGGCGGGCCAGACGTCTCATGGCCAGGTCGCTGTAGCCGCTCAAGGCGGCTTGGGCGAAGGGGGCTTCGAGTTGGATGGGGCCGATTTTGAGCATTACCGAGTCAGTCAGCCCAAGCCAATAAGGTCTCGCAGAGGCGCGGAGTACGCCGAGAAGGAATGATAGCCCTATTCCCCACTCCGCGTCCTCAGCGTCTCTGCGTGAGATTCTAAGGCGAATTGCGGCGAAACAGCAAACTGAGTTCGGGCATTCGCAAAGCCCACGCGGCCAGGCCGAAGGTGCCGACGCCGACGACCAGCAGAATGACGAGTTCCAACGTGTCGGAGCCGCGCGGTGCCGAGCCGATGGCCGCATGGGTTAACGCGAGGGCACCGGCCATGAGGGCCGTCGCGATCACCGATCGAACGCAGCCGCGGGTCAAATCGAGACAGTGGAGCTCAGGCAATCTTCGGCGCAGGCGCGACGCGAGCCACACGACTTGTACGCACGCGCAGAGCGACGTGGACAGCGCCAAGCCTCGCTCCTCCATGATGAAGACGAGAACGAGGTTCAAGCATAGATTCGCTGCGACCATGCCCAAAGCGATCCGCGCTGGCGTCCGGCTATCGTGCATGGCGTAAAACACGCGGATGAATATGTGCTGCGAGAAATAGCCGGCGATTCCGATCGAGTAATAGATCAGTGCCCAGGCCACGCGAGCGGTGTCGTCCGCGCCAAAGTCGCCACGTTCATAAAGGGTGGCCACGAGTGGCCGAGCGACGAACATCAGGCCAATCGATGCGGGCAAGGCGATGAAAAGACTGAGGCGGAAGCCTTCGGTGGTGATCGCCGCGACGCCGCGCCGATCGTCTTGGGCGGCTTTTTGCGACAGCAAGGGAAAGATGACCGTGGCGATCGAAATGCCGAATACGCCAAGCGGCAATTGATAGAGGAACTGTGCGTATCCGAGCACGGCGGGGCCGATCCGTTCGCCGTCCTGGGTTACGAAGATGTAGGCGATGACGTAATCGGACAGCGTGTTGATTTGCACAGCTGAGAGCCCGAGGACCATGGGGGCCATCAAACCCATCACGCGCTGCAATTGGGCGTCGCGCCAGGCCCATCGAAGAATGGGCGCGAATCGAGCGGTTTGGAGCGCCGCGATCGTTAGGACTAATTGGACGATGCCTCCGATGAGCACACCGTAGCAAATGAGCCGCATGAGCGGGGCGTCATCGAGGCCCAACACGCTCGACCCGACCACGCCGGCCAGAATGATCGCCGCGTTGAGCAGCACCGGGCCCACCGCAGGTATGGCGAAATGACCGCGAACGTTCAGCACGCCGCCGAGAATGGCCGTCAGGCATACCATGGCCATGAAGGGCATCATGATCGCCGCGAAGCTCAGGGCGGGATCGGGTTGCACCGCGGCCCACAGGGCGATGATCACCTCCGCAAGGGCGGTGGCCGCGAGTAGAACGGCGGCGAGGGCGACAACCAAAGCCCCGACAAACCGGCGCGAAGCTTCTTCGCCCGAAGTCTCCAGGGTCTGGGTGAGAATGGGGATCGTGGCCGCCGACAGGGCCCCCTCGCCGAACAAGCGGCGGGCGAGGTTGGGGATCATAAAGGCGATGCGGAAGGCGGAAAGCAGTTCGCTGGTGCTGAAGTAATAGCTGAAAGCGATTTCGCGAACGAGCCCCAGCACCCGCGAGACCATGGTCAGGGCGGCGATCAGCCATGTCGATCGAACCAGGCCGCGCGAGGCGGTGGCCGATTCGACCGTACCGGTCAGGTTTGCTGCCGCCGCCATCGACATAAATATGGTCCTCCCCCGACCGCCCGTCGATCCTAGCGGTTTGGGTCGGTTCCATCGACCTCGCCGCGGTTTGTCATTTTGTCGGTTGACAAACCCGTGTAAGATCATACGAATTCAGCAACTCGCGAGGCGTACCTTGCGGGAAGGGTCCATGGGTGCGGCGGTTCACCGCCGTCCGTGGGCTCATCCGAACGGCGAATCAGGACGATAGGCAATCGCCGGATCGAGTTGGAATCGAGGAGGTTGGTCATGAGCCATATAGTCGCGGAACCTTGCATCAAATGTAAATACACGGATTGCGTGGCGGTGTGCCCGGTGGACTGCTTCCACGAGGGCGTCAACATGTTGGTGATCGATCCCGAGGTCTGCATCGATTGCGGCCTCTGCCCGCCGGAATGCCCGGTGAGCGCCATTTTCGCCGAGGAAGACCTGCCCGAAAAATGGAGCGCGTTCATCGAGATCAACAAGCAGTACAGCTCCTGGCCGGTCATCGATTCGCAGAAGGAGCCGCTGCCCACCGCCGAGGAGTTCTCGAAGATCGAGAACAAGAAGGACATGATCGATCCGAATCCTTTCGCGGGTTGATGGGCGCGCTCCGATGAACGTGCGGATCGTCTTATCTCTCCTATTATGCAGCCTGGCCTCGGCCGCTGGTGCGTCTGAGCCGTCGACGGGCGCCGCGAAAAGCGATGTCACCTCGCCGGCGTGGGTCGAGCCGTATCGGGCGGTCGCCGAACGCATCGTTTCAACCACCCTCAACCACAACGAGGCCTACGCCAAGCTGGAATATCTTTGCCTCCGGATCGGTCATCGCCTAAGCGGTTCGAAGCAACTGAACGAGGCGATCGATTGGGCCATCGCCACGATGAAGAAGGACGGGCAGGAGAACGTCCACGGCGAGAAGGTCATGGTGCCCCATTGGGTCCGGGGCGAGGAATCGGCGACCATGCTCAAGCCGCGGGTCGAGGTTCTCTCGATGATCGGTCTGGGCGGCTCGGTGGGCACTTCACCCGAGGGCGTCACTGGTGAAGTCGTCGTGGTCACCAGCGAGGAGGCCTTGAAATCGCTCGGCGAGGGGGTGAAGGGGAAAATCGTCCTGTTCAATCACCCGATGCCGCCGTATTGCCCGGAGCGCGGGTCGGGTTACGGAACGGCATCGAGATTTCGCTACCACGGGGCCCGCTGGGCGGCCGAACACGGCGCCGTCGCGGCCCTTGTTCGATCCGCCACCGCCCGGAGCCTCCGCAGCCCGCACACGGGCGGCATGAGCTACGGCGACGCGACCGTCCGGATTCCCACCGCCGCCCTCTCCTTGGAGGACGCGGAGTCGATCGCCGGCCTGACGCGGCTCGGCGTGCCGGTGACGGTCAACCTGAAGATGGGGGCGCAGACGTTGCCCGACGCCGAGTCGGCCAATGTCATCGGCGAGCTGCGCGGAACGACGAACCCCGAAGAGGTCGTGCTCATCAGTGGCCATCTTGATTCCTGGGACGCGGGGCATGGGGCTCAGGACGACGGCGGGCCGTGCGTGGCCGTCATGGAGGCGATTAACGTTCTGCGAAGGCTCGATTTGCGGCCGAGGCGGACGATTCGCGTGGTGCTTTGGACGAACGAAGAAAACGGGCTGGCGGGGGCCAAGGCCTATGTCAAAGATCACGCCGATGAGCTCGCCAAGCACGTAGTGGCCATCGAAGCGGACAGCGGAGTGTTCAAGCCGCAGGGCTATTCGATCGAATGCGCGGATGAAGCTCGCGCCAAGCGGGCGGCTGAGCAGATGGATGCAATCCTGAGCGTCTTATCCGGTACCTTCCCGGATCTGAAGACTTCAACCGGATGGAGCGGCGCTGACATCGGCCAGATGAAATCGGCGGGCGTGGTCCTGATGGGCCACGACGTCGAAGGCTCGACCTATTTCGACTATCACCACACCCACGCAGACACGCTGGACAAGGTGGACCCGCGCGAGCTATCCGAAAACGTGGCCGTGCTCGCGGCGGTGGCGTATATTCTGGCCGACATGCCGCACCGGATTGGCGAAACGCCGGTTCCTTAGCACCCCTCTTGTAGGACCGACTTTCCAGTCGGTCATTTACCTTTATCTTCCGCCGAATAGACGACCTTTCCCCCGACAATCGTCTGGGCCACGCGGACCTCGGCGAGTTTCTCCTTCGGCATCGTGAAAGGGTCATCCATCAGGATCACGATATCCGCCAGTTTGCCCTTCTCGATCGTTCCCAGCCGATCGTCACGGTGTACGGCCTTGGGCGGTGAAACCGTGTACGCGTACAAAGCCTCGGCCACGGTCAACGAATGTGACGGCAGCCACACGTCGCCGGCCAGCGTCCGGGCGTTCACCGCCGAATCGATCCCCGCGAAGGGGTTCATCGTGACCACTGGCCAGTCGCTCCCGAAGATCACCAGGGCGCCGGAATCAACCAACTGTCGAAAGGCGTAGGAGCCTTTGAGGCGTTCGGTCCCGATGGCCTTTTCGGCGTAGCGGCCGTCGTCGGCCTTGTGATAAGGCTGCATGGAGGCCACGACGCCGATCTTGGCGAAGCGGGGGATGTCTTCCACGAGCAAGTGCTGGGTGTGTTCATCGCGCAGCCATAGCGGCCCGCGGCTGCTGATGCGGGTGACGTCCTCGTACGTGTCCAGCAGGAGGTGATTGCCCTCATCGCCGATCGCATGCACCGCGGTTTGCAGGTTCTTGCCCACGGCCGTCCGGATGAGACGACGGAAAGAATCAGGAGGATCGGCGGTCGCGGTAAGCTGTCCGCGCGGATAAGGCATGTCGGGCGTCGCGTCGCTGAACGGCTCACGCATGTAGGCCGTGCGGCTGCCTAACGATCCGTCCATGTAGGCCTTGATGCCCGCAACGCGGAACAAATCGCTGCCGGCTCCTTGTTCGGCGATTTGGGATAAGACAGAGTCGACGGGGGATCGCTCGCCGGAGCCGCCCCGAGCCGGTCCGACATCCGACTCGGGAAAAACGTCGGCCACGGTCACATAGGCCGTGATTCGGAGGGTCAACGATTTGTCCGTTTCCGCCTTTCGGAACACTGTTGGGTGTTCTTGGTCACACATGTCGTGGACGGAAGTGATTCCGAACGAGTTAGCGTGCTTCATCGCCCGTTGCAGGGCTTCATATCGTTGCTCGGTCGTCGGCTCGAGAATGTGACGGCTCACCAGCTCCATCGCCGACTCCTTGAGAATCCCCGTCGGTCCCTTCGTCTTGGGATCGCGTTCGATCTCCCCACCCTTGGGGTCGGGCGGGCCGGAGGCGTCGATGCCGGCGAGTTTGAGGGCGGCGGAGTTGGCCAATGCCCCGTGGCCATCCATGCGGGAGAGGAAAACGGGGGTGTCACCGGTGACGGGGTCGAGCCATTGGCGAGTGGGTGACTCGGGTCGCTCCCAGCTCTCGACGCTCCATCGTCCCCCGAGCACCCACTCGCCCTTTTTCTTTTCCTTGGCCGCGGCGGCGATTTGGGCGATGAACTCGTCCTTATTGCGGGCATCGCGCAGATTCAGCCGGGCAAGTTGAAATCCGCCGCCGATCAGGTGCGTATGGCTGTCGGTGATGCCGGGGATCACCCGGTGGCCCTTGGCGTTGATGATCTTCGTGCCTGGTCCCAGGCGTGACCGTACAGCGGCCCCATCGCCGACAACCTCGATCCGTCCATCCGCGATGGCGATGGCCACCGGCTCCTTGCCCTTTTCCGGATCGCGCGAGCCGCCTTTCCCCGTCCACACCCTGCCATTCATGATGGCCACATCGGCGGTGCGCACCGCCTCGATCTGCATCTGTCCGACCGCCAGAACCGAGAATACCCCGAGCCCCAAACCTACCAACGCGGCCGATGTCGCTCGAACTCTGCTCATGGTTGCACCCATATGCTAAGCCTCCCCAACCGTGGCCAAGATCGGACAAAACACGTTCACCTTCCGTCGGCGGATCGAATGGAAACCCGCCTCGCGCATGAAAGCGTCGATTTCCGCCCAGGAGGCATGGTGCACGTGCTTCTCCACCCACGTCACGATCACGTCGTAGGTCACGAAGCCGATGACATTGTCTCGGAAACCGTCCAGTAAGATGAGTCGGCCGCCGGGCCGCAACACCCGGTGCATTTCCAGAACCACCGACTGTTGGTGCGGATAATGGTGAAACGAATTGGCGCACGTAACGATGTCGAAGCGGCCCGATGCGAACGGTAAATGTTCGCTATCTCCCGCGACGATGCTCGCCACCCCCGGCTCAATGCCTCCTTGCGGATCTGAATCGCCTCCCACGAGGGAACTGTCGGTCTCCTCAGGTTCCGCCTCCGCCACCTCCATTTTGGCACGAGCGAGCGCGCACATCGCCGGTGAGTAATCTATTCCCACCATCATTACCGGCCAGCCGGTCTCCAAAAGCAACTTCGCGAACGAAGCCGTGCCGCAGCCGATGTCCAACAGGCGAAACGGTTCACGACGCTCTACCCGCCACCGGGCGATCTCCTCGAGCATCGTGAGGTACGATGGGCGAAACAGAAAGTAGTTGAGGATCGAGCGGTCGTAGCTGCCGGACCAGGAATCGAACCGCGTTCGAGCTCGATGCTTCGTTCGGTGGGAGTGGGCCCGCCGAACTTCCTCCTCGTGCTCACCCGGTTTGAATTCCGTGGCCGTTGACACGCCAGCAAATTATGCCCGCCGGCCAACCGCCGCAAGGCGCTCGATGCTTCGAGCGATTGTTAGGTGCCTTTCGAATCAGATCACGAAAATGAAGGCGTGAAGGGCAGTTCGGCGATCAACCGATGACATCGAGCAAGCGTGCAACGGTGCCGTTGATACGCTCCGGGGTTTCATATGTGCCGCTCTCGATCTGAGCACGGATGGCACGCGTTCGGGCAACGCTGAAACTGGACAAGTCGACCGCTCGCGCGAGGGCTCGCCCGAAACGCGACAATTCGACCGAATCGCTCTCGTTAGTGGCATTGTCCGAAAACCGTTCGGACGGCGCGGGAACGACTTGTGTCCTCATCATCGTTGAAGGTGCCTGTGACAGGCTACCGATGTTTATGATCGCGCTCATCGTGCGACGCCTTTATGCCTTGCTGTTACGAACCCCAATCTCAGTACTGCCGCGAGCCATTCGACAATTCGTTTCCGGACTGCTCAACCACCGATATTAGTATCGTCCCACGGGTTTGCGCTCCTTGAAGCAAAATGGGCCGAGAAGGCTCAAATCCAGGGCCGTCGTACAACATCTTGCAAGCACAACTCTTACCCACAACGAGATGTGGCGGTTCGTACGCCCGATAAACCAACGGGATCAACCGGCCCTCCGAAACAGCGGTCGAAATGCCCGAGAGGAAAGCGCAACATCGCCCTATCCACCGCTGGTGCGCAGCTCACAAAGGCGATAGCGGCAGAAGTTGCGCTGGCCATTTCGGGGGCCCTTGCGGATCCTTCCTGGCCTCAAGCGTCATCACCAGAAAAGGTTAAAAAGCAGAATATCAAGAACGATGGCCAGTGCCGCCGCGAGAGCAAGTTTTAGGCCCGCGGGAATCAGCGTCGGGTCGGGCTCAACCAGCCTCAGGGCGTGTCCCTGAGACACCGGGTCCTCTTCGTCCAGAAGCTGTTCGCGGCATTCGGCGATCATGTTCCCGGCGTCGACCGCGGAGAGCCCCAGCGCGGCCGCATATCGGACGATGCGGCGGCGCCGCGACCGGCTGAGTCGCCCGCTCCGGATTTCGTCGAGGATCAGCTCTCGGAACACCATGTTGGTGTCAATGTGTGGCACATCTCGATCGAGCGGCTCGACCTCGTCAACCGCTCGGATGGTCGCTCCTTGGCGAACGTCCGACATGCATTCCCTCCCCCCGGAAAAACGGCGAATCAGCCGCCGATCTTAGGCGCGAGGCGGGGCGTTTTCGAGGTCCGATGTGGAGGTCGCCGCGAAGGACCGACAGGCGAGGCGAAATGGTCTCTATCGGACCATCGAGTCAGATTTCGACGCGGTTGAAATGCCGCTCACCCCAGCGCAGCGCCCAAACGCCCCCTCCCAGGGCCGCCAGGATCGAGCCGAAGCACCACAGAAGCGTGATCGTGTCCGGCACGCCACCTCCGTCCAGCCGGGATCGCCACGTCCCGACCCCCACCCCGAACAACACGATCGCCACCAGCACCACCGACGCCAACAGATTGATCGTCCCACCGACGCCGTTGGCAATCCGGGCGGCGTTGGGTTGCTCGAACATAGGTAACCGAGCCCCAAGCCCCACGGAAAACCCGCACAACCCAAAGCAGATGGCCACCGCGACAGAAAGGTGGATGGCCGTCCAGACAGCCCCCAATCGAAGCATGATCGCGCTGAGGCCCATCGCGCTGCCCGCAACCAGGACCGTCACGGTCATCGAAAACGCGAACTTGGCCAACAAAATGTCACCTCGTGGCATTGGCAAAACCCCCATCAGCCACAACTGCTGACCTTCCAGCGAAACGAGCGGAAAAACGAAGCGGCACGTGAACGTCGCCAGGATCAGACTCAGGGCACAGAGGTTGAGAAACGGCACCATGAGGATCCATCCGGACGCCGATAGCTCCACCCGCAGGTTGGGCATGTTAGTCAAGTAAAGAACCAATAACCCGAACAAAATGACCAACTGACTCCATTGGAGCGGGTCGCGGAGGAAGGTCCGCAGGTCTTTGGCCGCGACGATCCGGAGCGGGCGCGATAGATAGAAGAAGACCAGCCCCGCCGTTCCCCCCGATGCCTCCGCCGCGGGGCGTCTACCGGACGCCCAGCCCGCGGATACTCGATCAAACGCCCTTTCAAATCCGCCGGATACGGTCATCACCGCCAGCCAACTCAGAAACATGGCGTTGGCAAACGTCACTCCGAGATAGAGCAGCGATTCCGATATTTGCTCCTGGATCGCATGGTCGATCCCCGAAGAAACCCAACTATTCGGGAGAAACGTGGATTCGACGAAGCTCATCCGGTCCAGAAACGATCGCAGCCAGGCTTCCGTTTGGTAGTCGGCGACACGCAGCAGGCTCAATCCCCAAATCGCAAACCCCATGACGATCACGCCGGCGCAGAGCGCGACCGCCCGGGCGGCGCGCCGCGGGAAAAAGCGGGCCGCCCCCCATGCCACGAGCATCCCCAGCGCCCCTGGAATCGGAATGAACGCCAGGAAAAACGCAATGAACAGAAAGTAAAAGACGGCGCCGCGAGCCTCCTCGGCCATCGCCATCATCAGGGGAAGACCGAGCAGAACCAAGGACCAGCTCGAGAGCAACAAGCTCTCAATGTATTTGAGAGTGACGACGTCCCCCGGCGCCAGCGGCAAGGTCAGTAAGTAGGGACACTCCGATTTCCCGAAGAGCGTTCCGTAGGCGATGATCGCGTTCGAAAAAGTGAGCAGGACCAGCATGGCCACGAAGAAAAAGTTGAAGATCAGCGGAATCGCTACCGTCGCCTCCAGGGGCGTCCGGTGCAACTGGTAGAACACGGCGCGGAACAAACCATACAGGCCCAGCCACACCAGTCCGATGAGCAGGACTGCGGCGCTCATCCGAACCGGGGCATCGTCCACCGCCTGGCGCACCCGGTTCCACACCGTCCGCGTCTTGACCCGCAGCAGAAGGCCGAGCATCGACGGTCGCGGCTCGGGCCGGGCCGGAGATGGAACGGCATTATTCATGCTCCGTCTCGGTAAGTTGGAGGAAGATTTGTTCGAGAGAATGTTCGAGTCGGGCCTGTGCTCGCAGCTCAGCCAGCGCCCCGACGGCAATCAGCTCGCCGCGGCGGATAATGCCGATCCGATCGGCCACTGCCTCCGCGATGTCCAGCGTATGCGTGCTCATGAACACCGTCCCTCCGGCTCGCGTGTGTTCAAGAAAAAGGTCCTTCACCACCCGGACGCTTCGCGGGTCAAGACCCACCATCGGTTCGTCAATCACCAGGACGCGAGGATCGTGGAGCAACGCCGCCGCCAGCACCACCTTTTGCTTCATGCCGTGGCTGTAGCTCTCGGTGAGGTGATCCAGAAACTCGCTGAGGTCCAGCCGCTGCGTGAGCCGCGCCAGACGGGAATTCCGCTCGTCGCGGCCCAATCCATACATCTCCGCGACAAAGTACAAGAATTCGCGCCCGGTCAGCTTGTCGTACACGAAAGGCTGATCCGGCACGTAGGCCAGCTCGGCCTTGGCCGCCAATCCGTTGCCCCCGATCGGGTGACCGCTGACCGTCACCTCGCCTGCATCCGGCCGCAACAACCCAACGATCATCTTGATCGTCGTGGTCTTGCCCGCTCCATTCGGGCCAAGGAAGGCAAAAAGCTCGCCGCGCCGCACCTCCAGCGTCAAGTCACGCACCGCTACTTTCGATCCATAACTCTTTCGGACCGAGCGCAGGGCAATGGCCGTCTGTCCCCCCTCGACAGTCAAGGTCGGTGCCTCCCGTCGAAATAGATCGCTTGGCGGCTGATACGGGTTAGTGTGTCGCGATCAAACTCCGTCTCGCGCACCACGCGAATCCGCCCGACCATGGGGAGATCGACCTCCTGGACGCGGACCACGCCCTTGGCATCAACCCACGCCATCGCCCGCGGCGCTTCAACCACAAAACATCGCACCGCGCCCTCGGGCCCGGCAATGGTCTCCTCGCCGGTGACGCGAACCAACATTGGGATGAACCGATTGCCCACACCGGTCAAGGCCGCGAGCGGGTTGAATGCCTGCATGCGCCACGTCTGACCCACCTGAAGTCCGCTCAGTTGCGAGAAAGGATTGAACGCCCCAGAAAGGAAACCGCCGTCGATCAGCGGCGTCTTGAACGTCGTCGTATTGAGCCGCCGGCCGCCCACCATCCCTTCGAGCGAAAACGAAAAATCGGCGTGAAATCGTTCGCCGTGCAGCTCGCTCACCGCATCCGGCGATTCGAGCCGCACCGTAAACTCGTCCAGATCGCCCTCACCGGTAAACAAGGACTCGATGAACAGGCGAACCGGCGCCAAGCCGATCGGCAACTCATCGAGCCATATCCAATCCTCCCGGCGGATGGACCATTCGTCGATTCGATACGTCGTCCAAATGGTCCCCAGACGCTCGGTCCCGAGCAGAATGGCATACTGCGACTCCCGACCCTCGGACTTCAGCCATTCGGTCGCTTGGAGTTTCGGCGGAGCCCCGGCCGTCAGCCGTGGCCAGATGTCGTGCCAGACCAGCCAGCTCATCGCCGCCAGCCAGATGGGAACAATCAAAAACCCCGTGGTCCGTGTGAACAATCAGAATCCTCGTGCTCCCCAGGGTGCGCGATGTTTTCGGCGGCAACAACTCGTCCCCGTGGCTCACCCGCTGGGACAGTTTCCCACGTGCCATGCCCCAACGGGGCATCGCCCTACAGTCCAGGGTTGCCGCGAAGCGGCTACCCTGGGAACACGGTGCATTAGACAATCCAACCCCATCGGGGTTGCGGCTCGACCCGTCGGATAGGGAACAGTCCCTGATTCAGTCATGGCCTGTTCCTTTCCCTGTGCGCGCCGCGTTCCACTTTCATCAGCAGTCCGTTGATTGTAGGTTGTCTTGCGCGCAACCGTCAAACCAACGGATGATCGAATAGGGAAATCGCTTGCCACGACGCACCGATCCACAAACCCGACCGCGTTGGCGGCGCATTCTCCGCCGGATGGCGCCGCTGGGCCTGCTGCTGCCCATTGCTCTTTGGCTCACCTTTCAGCACAAGCCGGGCTGGTATCGTCCCATCTCCGCCGATGACGCGATCACTCAACGCGCCCGTCTCGAAGTCGCCAATCTCGCCGATTCGATCAGCGACGCCCTCGTGCATCGCCGCCCGTTTGAGTTAGTCCTCTCCGATCATTCGCTCAATGAATGGCTGGCGGCATTGCCCCAGGTCTGGCCAGACGTCGCCGAACAATGGCCGCGGGAGTTGACCCAACCCGCCGTCTCCTTCCAACGCGATCGGATACGACTCGGGGTCCACGGTGAAACGCGAGGTTGGCGCGTGATTCTGGGCTTTGCCTTCTTGCTTAGCGCCGATGACGGCGATGATGCCATGCGGCTCACGCTCTCCGGCATGCAAGGCGGCTCGCTCCCCATACCTCGATTCTTGATCCGAAGGTCGCTCCAGTCCGCCGCTGAAAACCATGCGGATACTGCGGCGCTCACAGCTCAGCCTGACCCGACCCGCCCGCTCGAACTGGAGAACCTCCTGGACAGTCCGCGTTCCGTCGATGAATGGTTCGCCGGCGTCCGGGTGCGCAATCGCTTTATCTGGCCCAATGGCCGCCGCCCGTTTAGGATCGGTGCGCTCTCGATTACGGACGGCGAGCTTCGCGCGAGATTGGACCCGCTATAGCTGAATATGACCAACAAAGAGGGAAGTCGATGAAGATTCGCACGGCTCTTCTTCGCCCGGAGGGCGCACGATCGTTGCCAGGGACTTCAGTCCCTGGTAGCGACCTTCCTTTTTCTCTTCCGCCCGGAGGGCGGACGAATCCATTTTCCTATTTGGGTGCTCCTATTTAGGGACGCTCATGACGCCTTCAACCGCTCGGTTATTAATTTATTGCCCCGATCGCCGCGGCATCATCGCCGCGGTCACCGGCTTCATCGCCCGCCACAGCGGCAACATTCTCGATCTGGATCAGCACACCGATCCCCAGGCACGCGAGTTCTTTATGCGCCTGGAGATCGACCGCAAGGGCTTCAACCTCAACGAGGGCACGTTTGCCGAAGCCTGGTCACCGATCGCCGCCGATTATGACATGCGCTGGCACGCCTACTGGGGCGACCGCGTCAAGCGGATGGTCATTCTCGTCAGCCGCGAGGGCCACTGCCTCAATGACCTCCTCTGGCGGCAACGGACCGGCGAGCTTCCCGTCGAAATCCCCTTCGTCGTGGGCAATCACCCCGACCTCGAACGCGACACCGCCGCCCTCGGCGTCACCTTCCATCACGTGCCCGTCGCCCCCGACGCGAAGGAACAAGCCGAAGCTCGCCTAGGCGATCTCCTTCGTGACGCCAACGTCGACTTCATCGTCCTCGCCCGCTACATGCAAATCCTCTCGCCCGAGTTCGTGGCCAGGTTCCAGGAGCGCATCATCAACATCCACCACAGCTTCCTACCGGCCTTCGCCGGCTCCAAACCGTACCATCAGGCGTATGATCGCGGGGTCAAGTTGATCGGAGCCACCAGCCATTACGTCACCGAGCGGCTCGACGACGGCCCGATCATCGCACAGGCCACGCATCCCGTGGACCACCGGGACACGATTGACGAGATGATCCGAGCCGGCCGCGACCTCGAACGAGTCGTTCTGGCCCGCGCCGTGCGGCTCCACGTCGAGGACAAGATTCTCGTCAGCAAGAACAAGACCGTCGTCTTTGCCTGACATGCGTGGCATGGTCCACGCTTGCGTGGCCATGCATTCGTGCCCGTAACGTCGCTTTGCGGCATACTCTCCATTTCCGCCCAGATCGTGTATACTCCACGTACCTGGCCGGGATGATCGACGACGGTTCCGATTCCTGGCCAATCTAGAACGATCTGGGAGACAACCATGAAGCAAACGCTGTTTCTCGCCGCCTCCATCATTCTTGGCTTCGGCGCCCTGACGACCTTGCGAGCGACCGATCCGCCGCCCGCTTCTTCTGCCGCCGCCTCGCATGACGAAAAGGCCGTCCGCGAGACCGTGGACAAGTACTTCCGCGGCGTGACCACCGCCAACCGAGACCTGCTCGAACAGGCCTGGGAAGTCAAAAGCGCCCATATGAAATCGCTCCAGGCGGTGGGGAGTGCCGACCCCGAACTGAAAGTGGTACCGATCACAACGGCCATCGATTGGTGGACGCGGGTGAAGTCCCGCAGCCAGTCCGGCAAGGTTCTTTCTCTCGATATCGTCGGGGGCGAGATGGCCTTCGTGAAGTTCGACTTCCGCTACGACGAGATGCACTACATCGATTACCTGACCCTCTACAAACTTAAGGATACTTGGAAGATCGTTAACAAAACCTACGTCCGGCTTCCCGATGAGCCCGGCCGCGAAACCGCGGCCTCGCCGCAACCTGAAGCCAAGCCCGCGACGCCCGCGCCGGCCAAACCGGCCGAGCCCGCCAAGCCCGCGGACAAGAAAGATTGATCCGAGCCGCCCTGATCAGGTTGAGAGACTGTGGGACCGACTTTCGGCTGTGGGACCGACTTTCCAGTCGGTCGTGGCGTGGCAAGGTCCACGCTCGCGTGGCCATGCATTCATGGCCCGTCGACACGCAAGCGCTCTCTGAATCTCAAATCTGAGATTTGCAAATCGGCCCCCTCAACGCCCGAGACTGACTCACCACCCGACTATTTCGTCGCCCGCCGATAATGAAACTCCTTCGTCGACGGCTTCCCATCCTTTCCCTGCCCGTCGAGAATCACCTTCATCGATCCATCATCCATTCGCCGATAGGTCAGCCGGTTCAAGTTCGCCTGCTCCGGGTTCTCGAACACGGCCTCGTTTTCCGACAGCTTCGTCAGCTTGAAACTGATCGGTTTGTCCTTTTCTTCCCACGACACATGCAGGCGGCTGAAATGTCGAAAACGATACGCGATGTCACCATTTTCCTGCGTAATCGTGCACAATTCGAACAGCGTCACCTGTCCGCCCTTGGTCCACCGAAACATCCCCATCATTGAGTCACCAAGCACCTCGCTCCAGACCTCTTGGAGGACGTCGCCGTCAATCGTCGTGCGCCAATCACCTTCGATCCACCCGAGTTGGTTGATGTCTAACCGTTTGGCGACTGGCGCCTTGCCCGCCTCACTCTGTCCCGATGTTAAGTCCATGACACCGGTCATTCCAGCCGCACCCACGACACTGAAAACCGCCCATTTCGCCGCCGTTCGCCGCATGTTCCTTCTCCTTGCTAGCTCTCGATGAAACACACTCATCGCACCGCAACCGTGCCTCGCCTTTCCGCACGATCCACGCACACCGCGACCACCATGTCGCCAACCACGTTGAGGACCGTCCGGCACATATCAAGCAATCGATCCACCCCCACGATAATTCCAATCCCCTCACCCGGAACCCCGACGGCCTGAAGGATCAGCACGATCATCGGCAGCGATCCCCCCGGCACGCCCGCCGTCCCCACACCGGCCAGCACCGACAACACCACCACGTACACCTGCTGAGCGATCGTCAGTTCCACACCAAACACCTGCGCGAGAAACAGGACCGTCACTCCTTCATAGAGCGCAGTCCCATTCTGATTGGCCGTCGAACCCACCGTTAGCACGAAGTTCGATATCTCGCGCCGCACCCCGAGTTTTTCCTCGGTCACTTTCAGCGAAGTGGGCAGCGTCGCGCTAGACGACGACGTGGCCAGCCCCGTTAAAATCGCGTCCGACGATCGGCTGAAAAACCGCCACGGACTCATCCCTCCAAAAAAATACACCACCAGCGAAAACACAACCACGAAGTGTAGCGCCAGTCCCGATAGCGCCGTGATCATGAACCACAGCAGCGACCTGAGGATGTCCAAGCCAACCGTGGCGGTCAACGCGAACATCAGACCGGCCACGCCGATCGGGGCCAGCTTCATCGCCAGCGCTACAATCGCCAATACGGCATCGTATACGCCCTGTAGCACGGCGATCACCGGCCCGGTCCGCTCCGGCACCAGGGTCAGGGCCATGCCGAACATCATGGCGAAGAACATGACCGCCAGCATCCCGCCCCCGCGCGAACTGCCGTCTAAAGCCCCGACCATCTCCTGCAACGGGTTTTTCGGAATGATGTCGAGCAGCGTGTCGCGGACGGACTTGGCCTTTTGGGCATGGGCCAGCGTGGGCTCGGCCTCTTTGACATACCGCTCCCGAAGCACGGCCCGTTGCTCGTCGGTCAGGTGCGTGCCCGGTCGAATCGTGTTGACCAGCGCCAAGCCGATCCCCACCGAAGCCGCCGACATGACCAGCGTAAACCCCAGCGTTCGCAGCCCCACGCGACCCAGCCGCCGCACGTCCCCCAACTCGGCCACCCCCAAGGCCAGCGCGCAGAACACCAGCGGCAGCACCACCATGAAGATCAGCCGCATGAACACCTGTCCGACCGGCTCGGCAATGTTCCGCGCGAACCACATGAGCCCGCCATTGGGCGTCCCATCGGGCTCCGAGGGCAGCAACGCCCGAGCGGCTCCTCCGGCCACAACCCCAATCACCAACCCAATCAGGATTTTCCAATGAAGGGCCATTCCAGACCCGCGCCGCCCCCGAGCCACGCCGGCTACGGATCTGTCAGTAGTCGCGCCTCGCTCAGAATCGCTCATCTGCCCACGCATCGAATCGTTTGAATGTGCTCCGAGTACGTGTTTAGGGACGGCACGGTCTGATCAGTACCGCGACTGTCAAGGAGCGGGCCGGGTGACTGAGCTCCGATGTGAGTGAGTCGACCTGGCCCGCTTCCTGACGGGCGCGGTACTGAAAGAATAAACATTCTGGACGCCAAACACGCACCGCTCCGAAGGAGCGAAGGGCTGTAGCCACGGGTGAAGCTGCGCCCGCCGCAAGGCGAGCAAAGCGCAACCCGTGGTAGCCGGATTATGGGATCCACCCGCCCCGGCGGGGCGGAGGAAACTTGTTTAGACGCCTGTGCCAAATCCTTACAATCCCGTCGAGAAGAACCACGTACCCAAAGAATAAACTGAACAATCCACTAGCACGAACCGGTCACAAGCTTCACGACATCCTCCACCCGCACATCCGCCAACGCCCTCACCAACAGGTCCGCGGCGTCCAGCGCTTCTTTCGGCTGATAAATAGTCACCCCGATGCATCGGCATCCCGCCGCTCGTGCCGCCTCCACTCCCACCGGCGCATCCTCGATCACCACACAGCGCTCCGCCGGCAGCCCTAACCGATCGGCGGTGATCGCGAACACATCCGGATGAGGCTTCCCGCGCTTGACGTCGTCGGCAGTTACCGTCGCGTCGAACTTCGCTCCTTTACCCAACGCCTTGGCCACGAGCTCTACGTTCTCCGGCGGTCCGGATGACCCAATGGCCACGCGCACCCCGTGGTCGCGCAGAGCGCGCACCAAATCGCCCGCTCCGGGGACGATTGGCGGCGTCGTGCCCACCAAGTCACGGTAGATCGCCTCTTTTCGATCCGACAAGCGCTTCAGGTCCGCAGGCGAAACCGGCCCGAACAATGCCGGTACGACATCGGCGCTGGGCCGCCCGAACGTCTCCCAGAACCGCTGCTCGCGCACCGTCGTACCCTCTTCCTTCGCCAGCAGCCGCCAACTCTCCCAATGCGGCGCCGCCGAATCGACAAGGACCCCGTCCATGTCGAAGATCACGCCGATGTCACGGGGAGCGCTCATCCGATATCCTTACAAAGCCGATCACCGTACCAGTGTGAAGACCACGCCGACATGACCATAACCGACCGCCATCATCCCTCCAACGCCGCCCCGCATCCGGCACGCATGTCCTTTAACACCCCGTTGGCGCACAGCTCGGCGCCCCCGGATTGGCGTTGGTGGGCAATCCTAGCCGTCATGTTCGTCCTCTATGGCTTGACCGCCAATCGAGGGCCGCAATGGCAGGACTCCGGCCATCACATCGTTCGCATTCTGACCGGGGAGTGGATCAATCCAGGTGGCCTGGCCTTGAGCCACCCCTTACACCACCTGCTGGGGCGCTTGGCCGTCGCACCCGGCCTGCTTGAGCCTTCCCTCGCCACAACTCTGATCAGCGCCCTGGCCGCCGCCCTCGCCGTGGCCAATGTCTACGGTTGCGTCCGCGCCTGGAAGCACGATCGCTCCGCGGCGCTGGTGGCCGCATTGTCGCTCGCCTTCGCCCACACCTTCTGGCAATTGGCCACCTTGACGGAGACGTACACGCCCGCGGTCGCGCTACTTTCGGCCGAATGTTGGGCGCTGATCGCCTTTCTGCGCACACAGCGACCCTCACGTCTCGGTCTGGCCATATTCTTCAACGGCCTTGGCGTCAGCAACCACATGCAGGCGGCCTTGTCCACGCCGATCCTCATCGTCGTCGCCGGGTTGACATGGCGCCGCCGCCGAGCGCCCTCCTCTCAAATCATGGCTTGGTCTGGCGTGTGGCTCCTGGGCGCTTCACCCTATCTTCTCCTGGTCGTGACCGAGGCCATTCGCACCGGGGACGTGTTCGCCGCGGCACACTCGGCGCTCTTTGGCAAAACATTCGCTGGTGCCGTGTTGAACGTGACACCCTCTTGGCACCAACTCTTGATCGTCGTCGGCTTCCTGATTTACAATTTCCCGAATCTCTCGTTGCCTCTGGCCGCCTACGGCGCGACCTCCCGGCTCAAAGAGCCCGCTGACCGCGCCGTCCGCGGCGTCCTTCTCGCCTATCTCCTCGTCCATGCCCTCTTCGTCGCCCGCTACAACATCGTCGACCAGCACACCTTCATGCTCCCCACCTACACCATCCTTGCTTTGTTCGTCGGCGCGGGATGGGCCCGCCTTTCTCATTTGCGGGACCCGCGCCGCGCTCGACCCCTGCGTTTCGCGGCGGCGGTTCTTCTATTAGCGACACCCATCGTCTACATGCTTACCCCGCCGCTGGCCCGGAAATGGAAGATCCTCGACGGCGGGCTTCACGAAAAACCGTACCGGGACGACTACGTCTACTTATTGTCGCCTTGGTCGCTCTGCGAACGATCCGCCGAGCGCATGAGCAAAGAGGCCCTCAAACTGGCCGGCCAAGGCGGGGTCATCATCGTCGAGGACCCCATGGCCGTGTATGCCGTTCGCTACCAATTGCTACGCTCCGGCGCGAGCAATCCGCTGATGGACAAGAAGCTCAACGACGACGACTTGACCGCCATCCGCGACACGTTTGCCTCCACGCAACCCGTCATTCTCGTCCCCCGCAATCGGAACCATCCCGATACGCCACCGCCGATCGGCTCCTGGCGCCGCGCCGGCGATCTCTACATTCTCGAGCCGGCGCAGAATGTCCCGTGACGGCCTGGCACTCAATCCTGCTGCGCTCGCGACCGATAATCCATCATTTTCACAGTGCGTTCCTCTTCGTTTCGGCGCTCCGCCTTGACCGTGGTTATCCCATCTCGGTAATCTACGGAATCATGGCGGCTTCGTGGGAAAGGCGGCCCATCTCGCAGGACTCTACATAGACGAGGGGACATGCCATCCACCGACACGCCGTCCCGAAGCCGAATCCCTCTTGGTCTTCTCACCATCTGCTTGATCGGCGCACACGCTGAAACCCAGGCCATGCGTGTCAGCGGCGGCTCCTCTATCGCTGCGATCGGTCCGTTTCCTCCGGATGGAGACATCAACCAGGATGGAACGCTCAACCTCTCCGACTGGAGCCACTGGTCGAGTTGCGAGACCGGTCCGGGCACGTTTCTCCTGCCCGGTCTATGTGAGTACTTCGATGTGTGGGGCGACTCCGCCGTCGATTTGCGAGACTTTAGGTTTCTGCAGCTGCGGTTTGGGTCCTGCTATTCGCACCCGGATTTTGACAACGACGGATTCGCCGATTCCTGCGACAACTGCCCTTCGGATTTCAACCCGAGTCAAGCGGACGAGGATGGCAACGGGATCGGGGACGTTTGTTACGCGTGTGAAACCGATTCCGACAATGACGACGTCCCCGATTGCATGGATCAATGCCCGGAGACACCCGTTGGCATCGTTGTCGATCAGTCCGGCTGCCCCGCAACCACCCCTCCCGTTTGCGGCAACAACGTGGTCGAGCCCGGCGAGGACTGTGAGCCACCGAATTCCGCGACCTGCGATGCCAATTGCCAGGCCGAAATTCGATTCATCGCCGACGCCTGCGACTATGCCCAGGTGATGGTTGGCGAGTCCACGGTGGTGTTTGACACCACCCTTGCGACGATGGATGGTCCGCCCCACACCGCTTGCGTTTCCTTCGGAAACGATCAGATCGACCACGACGTATGGGTCTGCTGGGGGTCGCCCTGCACCGGCACGGTTTTCCTCCAAACATGTGGCCTCACCGGCGTGGATACGAAGCTGGCCGTATACGAGGGGTGTGAGTGCCCGGCCACCGACGCCCGCCTTCTCAGTTGCAACGACGACGCGTGCTCCAGCAGTGGAGTGCAGTCCCTGGTCACGTTCGAGGCCGTCGTGGGCCAAGCGTACTTGCTTCGAATCGGCACGTTCCCTGGCGAACCAGGTGGTTCGGGCGGCATCAACATCAGTTGCAGTCTGCCGGCGTGCGGCGACAAGGGCGACTGCTTTGCTTCTCACGCGACCCCTGGATGTAAGGACACGGATTGCTGCGAGAAGACATGTCAATCCGACCCTTTCTGCTGCGACATTGAATGGGACATGGTGTGCGCGGAGCAGGCTCAGGGGCTTTGCACCGGTCACTTTCCCGCGTGTCAGCCGGGTCTTCCGCCCTGCACACAGGGCACCACTTGTTTTGGCGGCAGCAACAACGGCCACTCATGTACCCACCATGGCCAATGTCCGGGCGGCGGGAATTGCTCGTCCCAGCCGGGCTGCGGCGACGTGGATTGCTGCAACACCGTCTGCGCCGGAGACCCCTATTGCTGCCTTGAGGAGTGGGATAACGTGTGTGCCGAGCGCGAAGCTTCCATGTGCCACAGCGCCTGCGGACCCGACGCCGGTGATCCCTTCACCCCGCGCACCACGCCGGGCTCCAACAATGAGGCATGTTGTGGAGAGGTCTGCACCCGAGACCCCACCTGCTGCCAGGAGGAGTGGGATCAGCCCTGCGTCGACCTGGCCGAAGACCATTGTCAATAAGGAAACTGGGGAACGCGTGGCACGACGCGCGTTCTCTCAGCCTCCGCGTGACTTCTTCTTCCTTCGTGCCTCCGTGCCTCCGTGCCTTCGTGACTTCGTGACTTCTTCTTCTCCCCCTTCGTGGCTCCGTGGCTTTTCATCAAACCGCAGGTGCGTGCAGCGCTTCCTGGATGTTCTTGGCAACCACCGTGTACGCCTCACTGGCCACCACGTCGATCCGCAGGGCGTCGGCCAGTTCCTCGATGTCGCTCTCGATCGTCGGCAGCAGCTTGAGAAGGATGTCCAACCCCAACCCGCAGAACTCGGTGGCCTCCTGACAGATCGTGGCACCCTGCGGCTGCTCCGCCGTTTCACATAGTAGCCGCGCAATCCGATCCGACGAGTTCAGGAGTCGAGCGATCGAACCCGCGGCTCCTTCCCCCGGATGTTCCGACTGATGCAGGTTGACCGCTTGGGCAATGTTGTCCGGCAACGTCCAATGGGCCAGCACCATGGCTGATACCTCGCCGTGGGTGACCTCCACGGCTTTTCGTTCATCGTCGGCCGTGATCGCTTTGCCGTTGGGCTTATATTGTGCCACAACCGGGCGGTATGCCTTCGGCAATGCCTCTGCCAGAATCGGAACGCCAATATCCGCCAGCAGGGCCGCAATGAACGCCTCATCTCGCTGCTCAGGCACCAACCGCCCGGCGAAGTGCGACGCGACCACCGACGATGCCAGGGAACGCCGCCAGAAGTAGTTCATGTCCAGCCCGGCCACGCGCTTTTTGGACATCGTGTCCACCAGATATCGCCCGAGCAACAGAGAGCGGACTCGTTTGGGTCCGAGTAGCGTTAACGCCTGTTTGACCGAGACGACCTTGTTTCGGACTCCGAACAAGGCGGAGTTGGCCAGCCGAAGCACCTCGCTCACCGTTCCGGGGTCCGTGGACAGGGCCTTCACGACGTCGCGGTAGTCGAACTCCGGGTCCTGCATGATTTCAAGGAATCGCAGGACCACCTGCGGCATCGACGGGACCGCCGCGGATTTCTTGATACCTTCGAGCACGCGTGAGTTCATGGGATGATGCTCCGTTGGCCTGCGACTCGGACAGGAACCCGTCCGTTTCATCGGTCAGCGGCTCCCCTGGTTTGAGGCTCGTGAACGCCACGCGAAGACACTCATCGCACAATGGCCAGCTTCTCGGACCCACCGATCAGCATGTGTAGGGCAGGTCGTTGTTCCGCGCCAGCGGAACGTTGACCTGCCGCTTCTCTTGACTTGTCACGCTCGTTCGTCCGAGAATCCGGATCATGGCCTCCCGATCCGATGATCCGAAACCAAGCCCCAAAGGCCGAAAGGTCCGCGTCCCCTTCAAGCAAAACCGCGAGCAGCGCCGCCGCGTCTCCGACTGGACCCAAAAAGCCCGCGACTCCGACAACTACGACCTGGATACCGATCGCACCGAAAACGTCGTGGCCAAGGGCCGATTGTCCCGACAACGAACCATCATTGTTCGCGAGGATGAACTCCGCCCGGAAGAAATGCGCGGCGGTACCGTGGTGGCCATGCGCGGCCTCTACGCCGACGTGTTCGATGGGAAGGAAATCATCCCCTGCACCGTGCGCCGCATTCTGCGCACCCGCCTCATCGGCGGACGTCACCCCGTGGCCATCGGCGATCATGTGCGCTTCCGAATCGAGGTGCGGAAAACCGGTGCCCCGCCCGAAGGGGTCATTGAGGAAGTCGAGCCGCGAAAGGGTGAACTGCGGCGCGTCAGCGGTAAGCGCGTTCACACGATCGTCGCCAACGTGGATCAGGCCATCATCGTCACCTCAGCCCGCGAACCCACCCCCAAGCCGCACCTCATCGACCGATACATCGTCGCCGCCCATCACGGCGACATCACCCCCGTCATCTGCATGAACAAGATCGACCTCGCCGAGGACGAGTTGCCGCGGTCGATACTCGCTCGCTACACGCGCCTGGGCTACACCACCCTGGCCACGAGCATCGTCACCGGCGATGGGATAGCGGAACTTCGCGCCCTCCTCAAAGACAAGGAAAGCGTCGTGGCCGGTCAGAGCGGCGTTGGAAAAAGTTCGTTGCTCAACGACGTGCAGCCCGGACTCGACCTCAAAACCGCCGCCGTCATGGTGCAGAAGGAAAAGGGTCGGCACACCACGACCACAGCCACCTTGATCCGACTGGAACAGGGCGGCTTCGTCGTGGATACACCGGGCATCCGGGCGTTTGATCTTTCAGTCGTTCCGCGTAATGAGTTCGAGGCCTATTTCATTGACTTCGCTCCCTTCGTTCCCCATTGCAAGTTCCCGGACTGCACGCATTCGCACGAGTCAGAGTGCGCGGTTAAGGACGCGGTAGTGCGCGGGGACATTGATCCGGAGCGCTACGAAAGCTATCTCCATATGTACGAAGACCCCGGCGCCCCTGTGTGACGGCGCAATGGCATGTAGCTGATTCGTTTGTTCAACTCCGAATTAGGACACTATTAACGAACACGTGGCGAGTTGACGCATTCCGTGCTTCCGGCTGTAGTTATAGCCGTGGGGCGGTTCACGGTTGGACATTGGGGGAGGAGGAGCGCTTTTGCGAGGCATCCATGGTTGGGCGGTATTCGTCGTCAGCCTTCTGAGTGCGCCGGCCGTTGCCCAGCGGCCCGAATCAAAGAAAACGACTATCGAATCGAAGAGCCCGGCGCCTGCGGTCACCGCGCGAGCCTCGACTTCCGATGACGAGGCGTCGCTGGAACCGATGGTCGATCCGGCCACGCTCGATCCGAAAATCCCGCCGCCGGACTCTATCATCGGCCACGCGATCGGTGCTGACGCCGTTCGGTATGAGCCGATGGTCCGCTATTTGAAGGCTCTGGACGACGCTTCACCGTTGGTCACGCTCACGACCTATGCGGAATCGCATGAAGGTCGACCGCTCTACGTTCTGACCATCACCAGCGAAGCGAATCACGCGAAGCTCGACCGCATCAAGACCGACAACGCCAAACTCTCTGATCCCCGTTTGCTCAGCAGCGCCGCGGAGGCGAACGCCATCGTTGACGCCTTGCCCGGCGTCGCTTGGCTGGCCTATTCCATCCACGGCGATGAGCTATCCAGCACCGACGCCGCCATTCAAGTCGCCTATCAGCTCGCCGCCGGCACCGACGACCAGACCAGGCGGCTTCGCGACCAGCTCGTCATCCACATCGATCCCTTGATGAACCCCGACGGGCGCGAGCGTTATCTCGGGCAATTGGAACAACTCAACGGCAAAATGCCGAACCCGGACTTCCAGGCGTTGCAACACGGCGGCCTCTGGTCCGCGGGCCGCGGCAACCATTACCTCTTCGACTTGAACCGCGACTGGTTGATGCAGGTTCATCCTGAAACGCGGGGGCGGGCGACGGCGATCCTGGATTGGCATCCTCACTTGCTTGTCGACTCCCACGAAATGGGCCCCCTCGACACCTACCTCTTCGACCCTCCGCGCGACCCCCACAACGTCAACCTTCCGCCGCACAATCTCGCCTGGCGGCGTAAGTTCTCGGGCGAGCAGGCCAAAGCCCTTGATCGATACGGATGGAGCTATTACACGCGGGAATGGTATGAGGAATGGTACCCCGGCTATACCAACGCCTGGGCGAATCTCCTCGGTGCCGTCGGAATCCTTTATGAACAGGCCGGCGTCGATGGATACGCGGTTACCCAGGCGACCGGGCGCCTCCTCACCTATCGAGAGGCGGTTCATCACCATGTCGTCAGCAGCCTGACCAACCTCGAATCCCTCCGCGCCAATCGTTCCGAATTGCTCCGCGACCTCGTCGAAGATCGAAAGTGGGCCGTCGACGCGGACCGATCCGGAAAAGAGGTGTTGCTCATTCGGCCCCCCACGGACAAACCGAGAATCGAGCGCTTTCTCGATTTGCTTTCCCGGCATCGCATCGAATACGGCATGGCCTCGGCCCCCTTCACCGCCCGCGAGATCACCGACGTCTGGGGTTCGCCCCACGACTCCCAAGAATTCCCGGCCGGAACGTTGATCGTCCGCGCCGCCCAGCCGCATCGCCGGCTGCTCATGGCCATGCTCCAATTCGATCCGCACATGTCCACCGCTTTCCTCCACGAAGAGCGAAAGGAATTGGAGAACAATCGCGGAACCAAGGTGTACGACACGACGGCATGGAACTTGTGCATGGCCTATGGTTTGGACGCCGCGTGGGCGAATAGCATCGACGAGCCGGCCATGTCGAGTTTCGCACCGCCTGGGGGAGCCTGGCCACAGAAGAAACCGGCCTATGGCTATGTGATCGACGGAGGCGGATCGCAGATCTATGCGGCGTTGGCAAAGTTGTTCCTCAGCGAATGCCGGGTTCGTGTGGCATCGAAGCCCTTTACGATTCAGGGGCGGGACTTTGAACCCGGCGCCCTTTTGCTGCGAAACCACGAAAACGGCGATCTCGAACAGCGCATCCGTGCCGCGACTGAATCCTTGGGGCTGGACGTGGTCGGGATGGACACCGCCCTGTCTGAAAATGGGCCCGATCTAGGCGGCCAACAATTCCCACTCTTGGTTGCCCCGCGTATCGCAATTGCGTCGCAGTGGCCATTCATGTCGACCTCGTTCGGGGCCATCTGGCATTTGCTGGACGTCCGGACCTCCATTCGCGTATCACCGTTCAATGCCCAGAACATCGGGATGATGGACCTCCGCCGCTACAACGTCATCGTGTTGCCCGATTCTTGGAGCCCGCCCGCTCTCGGTTCGATCTTGAACGAAGCCACAAGGGGCAAGTTGCGGAGCTGGATCGAGGCGGGCGGCACGCTGATCGCCGTGGGCGGGTCGGCCGCGTTTATCGCGGGGAAAGACTCCGGCCTCGGTTCCGTGCGCCTCAGGCACGACGTGTTCGACAAGCTCGCTGAATATGACGATGCCCTGAAGCGGGAGCGGAGCGCGCGGCGGGTGACCGTGAACCCAGACGCCGTGTGGGGCTCCGGCAAGGTCGAGGCTACGTCGGCATCAAGTGAGACAGTGCCAGCACCTGACACAGCCGCCGGGACCAAGCCCAAACCGGCCGGTGAATCTACCGGTTCTCCGAAAGACGGGGCAGCCGGAGGTAAGGACACCGAAGCCCTGACTCGGGAGGACGCGTGGAAACGTCTGTTCAGCCCTCGCGGCGCGTTCGTCCGAGCGCTTCTCAACACGGAACATTGGCTCTGTTTCCACGCATCGTTGGACCGGTTGGAGCCGATCGAGTTGCCGGTTCTTATCGCTGGTTCCTCCGCCTTGGTTTCAAAGCCGCCGGTCAACACGCCCGCCCGGTTGGCCTCCGCCCCCGACCTTCGACTGTCGGGCCTCCTCTGGCCGGAAGCCCGCGAGCGATGGGGCGATACCGCATACGCCACCGTCGAGCGAGTGGGCGATGGCCAGATCATCTTATTCGCGTCGGACCCGTTCTTTCGCGGCTACACCGAAGGCAGCGGACGCATGTTGCTTAACGCTCTATTCTTGGCCCCCGGCTGCGGGACGTCGCAGCCCGTTCCGTGGTAGGCTTTCCTCGTGCCGACCATCTACGATATCTCGCCGGCCGTTTCGCCAACCCTGAAGGTCTGGCCAGGAGATACTCCGCTTTCGCGCGAGGTCCTGTGCGATATGGCCCGCGGCGACAACATCACTCTGTCCACTCTCCGTGCCACCGTCCACCTCGGCGCCCATGCTGACGCCCCGAGCCATTATGGTCGGAGCGCCCCGACCATCGAACAGCGCCCTCTCAACCTGTATTGGGGCACGTGCCAGGTCATTCACGTCAAAGTCACCCGACGACAGCGAGTCAGCACCGCCGCGCTTCCGACTGATATCCGTGCCGAACGCATCCTGATCGCGACGGCCACCTATCCCGACCCAACTTCGTTCAATGAAGACTTTGCCGCCCTCGCCCCTGAACTCGTGGATTTCCTTTGTGATCGCGGAGTGCGATTAGTGGGCATCGATACGCCCAGTGTGGACCTGTTCGACTCGAAGGACTTACCCGCGCACAACCGCTTCCTGGCCCACGACATGGCCATCCTGGAAGGCCTCGTTCTCGACGGCGTCCCCGATGGCCTCTACGAACTCTGCGCCATCCCCCTCAAACTCGTCGGCTTCGATGCCAGCCCCGTCCGCGCTTTGCTGCGCACCCTCCCCTAGTCACCCAACGCGTTGAAACTCAGCCCAAGCAGGCTGAAAAAAAGGCGGGAGAAACGTTGGCCATTTGACATTCATCATTCGCCGTTCGACATTGTCCTATATGATCACCGAAGATTTCGTCATCGGCCCGAAGCTCGGCGAGCTGGTCGAGCGGGTCGTGGCCAGCTACCAGAAGGACGCGCGGACCCAGCACATCGACCGGGCCAACCTTCCTTCGCGCGATGAGACCATCCAACTCGTTCAGGACCTTCTCGAATTGCTCTATCCGGGCTTCATCGGGCGGCAGCACCTCACCCGCCACAACGTCGCCTTTCACGTCGGCGATTTGCTTCCGAGGATCGGCGAGGCCACCTTCCACCAGATCTTCCTGTGCCTCTGCTACATGGCCGATCAACACTCCGAGCCGCGAGCTTCAGCCCGCGCGATGTCTCCTACCGAGCCGCAGACTTCAGTCCTCGCGGATTCTCTTCGCCAGCCGCGCTCCGACGTCCCCCTTGCCAAGGGGGACCGCAGAGAGTCTGCTGCGAGTGCCACTGGCGGCTTGCCCAATAGTGCCGACCCCTCCGACCGCGACGCCCGACGCATCACCCTCGCCTTCCTCGAAGGCATCCCCGCCATCCGCGAAATGCTGGCCGGCGACGTTCAAGCCGCGTACGACGGCGACCCCGCCGCCCTCAACTGCGACGAAGTGATCCTGGCCTATCCCGGTCTGCTGGCCATCAGCGTCCACCGCATGGCCCATTCGCTCTATCAACTCGGCGTGCCGCTCATGCCCCGCATGATGTCCGAGTGGGTCCATTCCCGCACCGGCATCGACATCCACCCCGGTGCCCGCATCGGCCACCGCTTCTTCATCGATCACGGCACCGGCGTCGTCATCGGTGAGACCACCGACATCGGCAACAACGTCAAGATCTATCAGGGGGTGACGCTGGGCGCCCTGTCCTTCGCCAAGGACGACCGTGGCCGGGTGATCCGCGAGCACAAGCGGCACCCAACGGTCAAGGACAACGTGACCATTTATGCTAACGCGATCATCCTCGGCGGGGACACGGTGATCGGCGAACACTCCACGATCGGCGGCTCGGTGTTTGTGACAAGCAGTGTCCCTCCCGGCTCGACGGTGACGTTCAAACCGCCGGAGTTGCGCGTGAAAACGAGGGGCGCGGATGGACAGCCATCGGCGACGCCGCCGGTCGCCTCGACTGCCCGCGCTGCGGCGACTTCGAGCGGTTTGCCGTCAACGGCAGCGGCCGCTGCTCTCCAACCTGCGTCCGCGACGGAATCAACGGAATTAATGCCGGATTACATGATTTGATTCGCATCAAGCGCTACGCCGCCATCGGCATGGAACAACCGCAACCCCGTTGGGGTTGGCGATGAATGCTGCGTCGAACCCCCAGGGTAGCCCGCCAGGGCGGGCAACCCTGGGCTTTGCGGCCACGGCCCCGTTGGGGCCGAATATGCTGACGGTGAGGGCCCTCTCGATCCCACGCGGTGTTATACTGATTGCGATTACAACCGGTTACTGAACCGGGTTCGCGCGATGAAGCCGCGCGTCTTCGATCGGGTTGGTTCGTCATGGGAAAGCTCAACCGCGGCGGGGGGTTTCCCGCCATTTGGTACGCCATTCGCAGGGCCCGCCAATCCGGCGGGCTCGTTCGGTTCCTCCGCGCCCTGAAATCCAACAACGCCTGCAAGACCTGTGCCCTCGGCATGGGTGGTCAGCAAGGCGGCATGGTCGACGAGGCCGGCCGCTTCCCCGAAATCTGCAAGAAGTCCATGCAGGCCATGGCCGCCGACATGCAAGGCAAAATCGCCCCCGAATTCTTCGCCAAATACTCCCTCGACCAACTGGCCACGCTCACGCCGCGCGAGCTTGAGTATCTTGGGCGACTCGCGACGCCCATCTACGCCGGCCCCGGCGACACTCATTATCGCCCCATCTCCTGGGACGAAGCGATGTCACGCTGTGTCACCCGATTGCGAGGGTGTGACGCGGATGCGAGTTCGCACGTACTGAAGTCCGCGGCTCGCAAAAACCCCCCTTATTCCCCCCTTGGTAAGGGGGGAGATTCGGTCGCGAAGCCCAACCAAAACTTCTTCTACATGTCCGGCCGCTCATCGAACGAAGCCGGCTTTCTTCTCCAACTTTTCGCCCGCCTCTACGGCACCAACAACGTCAACAATTGCAGCTTTTACTGCCACCAGGCCAGCGGCGTCGGCCTCTCCAGCGCCCTGGGCACCGGCACGGCCACCATCGCCCTTGAAGACCTCGAACACTGCGACCTCATCTTCCTCATCGGCGGCAACCCGGCCTCCAACCACCCGCGGCTGATGCGCATGCTCGCAAAGCTCCGCCGTCGCGGCGGCGAGGTCGTCGTCGTCAACCCCATCCGCGAAACCGGCCTCGTTAACTTCGCCGTCCCGTCCGACCTCCGCAGCCTCTTCTTCGGCTCACCCATCGCCAGCCTCTACCTCCAGCCACACATCGGCGGCGATATCGCCTTGCTAACCGGCATCGCCAAACGCCTCGACGAAGTCGGTTACGTCGAACACGGCTACATCGCCAACTGCACCGAGGGCTACGACGCTTGGCGCGACCACATCCGCGCCAGCTCTTGGGATGACATCGTCTGTCACTCCGGCGTCTCCCACGAAATGATCGACCGCGCCGCCCGCCTCTACGCCCAATCCCGAAACGCCATCTTCGCCTGGACCATGGGCATCACTCACCATCTCCACGGCGTCGACAACGTCCGGGCCATCGTCAACCTCGCCCTCATGCGCGGCATGGTCGGAAAACCCGGCGCCGGCCTGCTCCCCATCCGTGGCCACAGCAACGTCCAGGGCATCGGCTCGGTCGGCGTCACCCCCAAACTCAAACAGGCCATCTTCGACCGCCTCGAACAGCATTATGGCGTTAAGCTCCCGACCACCCCTGGCCTCGACACGCTCTCCTGTATCGAAGCCGCCCGCGACGGAACATTCAAAGCCGGCTGGTGCCTCGGCGGCAATCTGTTCGGGGCCAGTCCCGACGCCCGCTTCGTCGCCGACGCATTGAAAAACCTCGACTGGCTCTGCTACTTCACCACCACCTTGAACACCGGCCACGTCCGTGGCCGCGCCAAGGAAACACTGATTCTCCCCATGCTCGCCCGCGACGAAGAGCCGCAGCCGACCACGCAAGAATCGATGTTCAACTACGTGCGCATGAGCGAAGGCGGCCCGCAGCGCTTCGCCGGCGCCCGCTCCGAAATCGAAGTCATCGCCGAACTCGCCGAACGTGTTCTCACGGGTGCCACTGGTGACTCGCCCACCAGCGCCGCCGTAGCGTCGCCCCTTGTGGGCGGCGCCGCTCTTTCTTCTCTCCCCCCTTACCAAGGGGGGACCAAGGGGGGTCAATCAGAACGGCGACCGTCTGATCAGAGCCGCGCCCGTGAGGAAGCGGTCAACGACCGTCCCCCCTTACCAAGGGGGGACCACAGGGGGGGGCTTCCCATCGACTGGTCCGCCCTCCGCCAACATCGCAACATCCGGGCCGTGATCGCTGCCGTCGTGCCCGGCTGGGAGGAACTCGCCAACATCGACGACACCCGCCGCGAATTCCACGTCGCCGGCCGCACCATGCACACCCCAACGTTTCCCACACCCACTGGCCGCGCCAAGTTCCACGTCGTGCCGATTCCGCAATCAGAGGGTGCCATGGGCAAGCTCCGCTTGCCCGTGGACGGCGAGCCGACTTCTTCAGAAGTGGGGCATGCAGCTCATCAAGATGGCACCAACGGCTGGCTCCGATTGATGACCATCCGCAGCGAAGGCCAATTCAACACCGTCGTCTACGAGGAAGAGGACATCTACCGCCACCAGACTCGCCGCGACGTCATCCTCATGAACCGGGCCGACATCGCCCGCCTCGGCCTCCGCGTCGACCAACCCGTCATCGTCCGCAGCGAAGTGGGCGAAATGCACCGCATCCTCGTGCGCGAATGGGACATCCGCGCCGGCAACGTGGCCATGTATTACCCCGAAGCCAACACCCTAGTCCCCGCCACCGCCGACCCCGAATCCCGAACCCCGGCGTTCAAATCCGCATGGATCACGCTCGAACCGGAGCCCATCTCCTCCTCGGACGAGCGCTTCGACTCTCATCGCGGCCTCATCCAACTATCCACACTCGCCCGCCCAGATGTGTCGGCCCTCGCCACTGCGGATAGCGCGACCCGACGCGGACGCATGAATGCATGTTGAGCCACGTAAGGCAGGTTGTTGTCCTGCCTTCGCCGAGCCGCGCGCGGCCATTCACCTGTCGATGTCAGCTATATCAGTTCTCGAACGCATTCCGACCAAGTGGCGACACGAACATGTCTTTCCGGATCAATCGCGCGTAATGCTTTTGCAAGATTCTGGTCGTTTGTCAGGATCGTATCCCCGCTGCGGGCATATAGACCCACGGTCATGTCGTTCAGGCCAAACTTTCGGCTAGGAGCGACATTGCGAATTCTCTCGGCGAACGCATCGGCAAATGAAAGGTGGAAATGCCAAGCCAGCTTTGCAAAGCGGACAATGTATTCATTGCGCATCACAGCATCGACAAATGAATTCACGCACACGCTGGCGATGACGCGGTTTTCTTCGTCTTGCCTGAAAAACCAACCCAGAATCTGCTTCCAAGTATCCGGATGTTGATCAATCAATTCGTTGACATTACTGATGTTTCTAACATAGTTGATCTTTTCTCCACGTGATTCGCGGTCCCGATTCCTCTTACTCATTTGCGATAGCTTTTCACGAGTGTAGGTCTCCCACTGAGTGCCATCCTTCTTGATCCCATCTGCATATTGCATTATTGGCGGCACCGCTCCCAGCCGGAGGCCGCGTCTGAGCCAGGCGTGCTGCTCCGACTCTCTGGGAATCAATGGCTCAAACTGCTCAATTTGTGCTGCTGTTAATCCGCCGATCCGGCGTGATAGATCACCGACATCAAACCCGAACCGTATGGAATAGGCTGTCAAGCTTTGTAGACGCTCATTTGCGTATCTGCCTTGGGCGATCTCCGCCCAAACCCTTGGGGGTAGAACGATCCTAATGTTTCTCTTCTGCTTCGGCGTTAACTCGCGACACTTGCGAAGTGCGTCAACCTGGTTTGTGTCGAGGACGTACCGCATTCCACGCGCAATTGTACATCGTACTGTGCGTGGTGAACATCTTCCGAACACTTGTCTAACGATCGCATATCAGCTCCATTCACGAGCTTTGTCCCCGCAGCTCTTTCGCCCGTAGGGCGCGCGATGGTTGCCAGGTGGCTTCAGCCCCTGGTACGAAGGCCTTCCTATCCCCCTGCGCCCGGAGGGCGCGCGAGGTTACCAACTCCTTGGCGACCCTCATTCGCCAACCCGCTCCAGTACACAAAAAACCAGAGTCCGCCTCGCGGATCGTCATCGATAACCCACGCGGCGGACTCTGTTGTATTCGCGCCGCCCGTGAAGGGCGACGCTACTCATCTTTCATCACTTCGCCTTATCAATCGAAACCGCCAGCGCCTCTGTGTGGCGAAGGACAAGCTCGTCACCCTTCTTGATCTCCTTGAGGGTCTTAACGTCCTCATGGACCTTGAAGCTCCGCTTCTTGCCATCGGGACCCATCAACGTGATCCGGTGCAGCTCGGGGTGAACGGCCTCCACCTTGGCCTTGTACTCGAAAGTATCCACCGCCACTGCCGCCGGCTCCTGCCCCTTGGCGGCCACCGCAACGGCCGTCGTCTCGCTCGCGCTCGCCGCTTCACCGCCCTTGCGGACGAACAGGGCCAGGGACTCGTAATGCTTGATGACGACTTCATCGCCGGCCTTGATCTGGTCAAGGTTCTTGACCGCCGGCCCGGCCTTCACCGTTACCTTGTCGCCTTTGGCATCGCTCAACGTCACCAGGCGCTTCGCCTGATCGACGGAATCCACCTTGGCCTTCAGTTCGACCATCTCGGAGATGACGACTCGCGGCTTCGGCGGATCGGCGGCCTGCACCACCACGGCAAACCCACAAACCCCGGCCACCATCGCCCACGTCCAATTCCTCGTGATTTTCATTGTTTTGTCCTTTCCAGAATCTGTATGTTCGAAGCTACCTCAGGGCCGAATCGTACCACGACGAGCCAGTGCCGCAAGCGGGCTTGTCGCCGGCGGTCAATCAAACCTTGTCGCAAATAGCGGCATGTTCTTCGGAACCCCGTTTTTGAGCTGGCCGAGGCCGATCGGTCGAATGAAGAAAAATTCCGATCGGATATGGCGTTATGTTGGTATGAGGGCCGAGGAACGCCTCTCCAGTCGACGGTGGTGGGGTTCCAACGTGCGGGGCACTGCCCTTGAGCAGTGCTTCTCGTGGGTGGGGAACGTGTTTGATCAGAACGGTGGGGAGGTCGGCATGACTTGACGGTGGGGAGTTATGTGAGCGTGCTCACATTAAACGATGAAAAGAGATCAAAAACGATTGAAAATCACTTAAAACCATCGAAAAACGATCGAAAATGCCCCGAAAACAGTCAAAAAATGATCGAAATCTCACCAAAACTGATCGCATTGGCGACGGGTTTTTGCGACTCGATTCTTGCGGTTCACTCTACGCCTCGCGTCGCTTACGATCTTTTTCTCCCTGGATTTGCGGCTTTTTCTTCCATGCTCAATTTGCCATTTGCTATTCGCCATTCGTCATTTTCTGGTGCCACTACATGGCACAACCCCGAAACGGCACCTTTTTTCCGAAGCATTTGCAGTCGACGCTTGACAAAATGAAGCACCCACGAGTAAGGAGCGGCCATGGTTTCATACGTTACCCATCTTGAATCCGCGATCGACGGGACTCGGCTTCCCGCCGATCGGATTCAGACGCTTCACAAGGATCGCCCGTTGTGGGTCCGCTACGACCTCGACGCGATCAAGCGCGACGTTGACGCGCAAACCATCACCCGCCGACCGGCCACGATGTGGCGCTATCGTGAACTCTTGCCCGTCCCCGATGGTGTCAATCCCGTGTCACTCGGCGAGAACATGACGCCCGTGCTCCCCGCGCCGCGTCTCGGAAAACACTTGGGCCTGCGCGATCTATGGGTCAAGGACGAATCACAGCTTCCCACCGGCTCCTTCAAGAGCCGCGGCATTGCCATGGCCGTGACCATGGTCAAACACTTCGGCATCAAGCGACTCGCGATTCCCACCGCCGGAAACGCGGGCGGGGCCTTGGCCGCCTACGCCGCTCGCGCGGGGCTCGAAGCCTTCGTCTTCATGCCGCGCGATACGCCGATCATCAATCAAATGGAATGCGCTCTGGCCGGGGCCCGCACGTTTCTGGTCAACGGGCTCATCAACGACTGCGGGGCCATCGTCCGCGCCGGCAAGGAGAAAATGAACTGGTTCGACTGCTCGACGCTCAAGGAGCCCTATCGAATCGAAGGCAAAAAGACGATGGGGCTCGAACTCGCCGAACAGTTCGACTGGCAACTGCCTGACGTAATCGTCTATCCCACCGGCGGCGGAACCGGCCTGATCGGCATGTGGAAAGCCTTCAACGAACTCCGGGCCCTCGGTTGGCTTGCAGAGCCGCGACCGTCAGGGAGCGGTCCAAAACTTCCCCGCATGGTCAGCGTACAAAGCGACGGCTGCGCGCCGATTGTCCGCGCCTTCGAAAACGGCGAGCGATTCGCCAAGCCCTGGGAAAATGCCCGAACTTGTGCCAGTGGTCTCCGCGTACCGGGCGCCGTCGGCGATTTCATGATCCTCGACGCCATCCGCGAAAGCGGTGGCCGGGCCGTGGCCGTGGACGAATCACGAATCATCGACGCGATGAAGACCGCGACGGCCCTCGAAGGCATCCCGATCTGCCCCGAAAGCGCCGCCTGCGTCCTGGCCATCAAACGGCTTGTCGGAGAGGGTTGGCTCCGCCCGGACGAGCGCGTGGTCCTCTTCAACACCGCCGCGGCACAGAAGTATCCCGAAGCAGTGCCCTTGAATTTGCCGGTGATCGATGACCCACGAAACGTGGACCTTGCACGATTGATGGAGGAAACGTAGGCGGATTGTTCCGCTATCAGATTCAATGACGCCGCGCTGGCCACCCATGCCGAGGGCACAGGTCTTGCAGGCGTTGTTGGATTTGAGGGCGCGGAGGAAGCGGAGCAGGCCGCCGGATTGACGGGCCTTGCGAATGGCGTACCAAATGGCGGGAAACCCGCCGCCACGGGAAAGACGAGTCATCGTTTCTACTCTGCAGCAGGTGCTCGCGAATGGGCTGGGTAACGACCGACCCGAATGATCGCCGCACCCATTGCACAAATCAGCAGAGCGAGTGCAATCATGCTCCAGGTTGATACAGCGGGAACATTCGTTCCGGGGTCAATGGCGACTCCCGATACCAGGAATCCGGGCGCTTCGCTCAGAACCAGTTGCGTGGGGTCGGAGCCATCGAGGTTGCCGCGTCGTATGGTTTGGCCATCGTCGTAGTACACTTGGTCGCTTGCTATCTCAAATGTGTGAGCGCCTCGCTCCTCGGAGAACGTTTCTATGTTCGAGCCATCTAGTCCAGCGCGACGAATGCGACATGGTCCCGGTACGACTGGACATTCGATCCAGAACATTTGTTGGTTGAATGTGTCAACCGTGATGTCTCTCAACGCCCAACCAAGTGGCGTAATGAGTACATCCTCAACATTCGAACCGTCGAGATCAGCTCGACGAATCCGCCCCGTTTCTCCCTGAACATTGGTCGCCGTCCAATAGATTTTTGATGCCGCCTCCACTCGGAGTCCTGCGATGCCGAACACAAAGGCGATAGCTATGCGTTGCGTCATTACCTCACCTTTCAAATGCCATCAATTCAAGTCTACGAGTCGAGATCCAAACACGATCGGAGGTCGGTTTCGATTTCCCTGATCGTCTGAGCAAGGTCGCCATCCTTAAAACGATCCCGGTGCTTGGATTTCATCTTGTAGTGGTTGGTACGAATCTCTATCTGACTAATAGACTCGTGATCCTCTGGCCCGAGTTCTGCTTTGACTGGCCTGAAGAGGGTTGTGACGTGGAACACTTTGACAAGCTCCTCCGCGACGTTAGCGAGTTTCGTCTTGATTTCTGAGGGTATGAAGAGGGCGTTTTCCGCAAAGAAATCGTCAAATGCCTTGGCGCGGATGCGAAGCTGTTCAACCGCATCGTCGGTGGACGTGCAACTTGGACTTAGATAGTTTCGGAACTCGCGTGCTGCCATCATAAGGCGTCCATAAAGCTTGGCACACACCTCCGATCGCCTGGACCACCGATGTCGAGCTGCCTCGCTAATGTCCGCGCATCGTCGCTCAACCTGGTTCAGCGTGTCCATAATCGCGCGCCGTTCGCCCCGAGTTTTCAGATAGGTTCCGAAATAGGCCCCAAGCCCCGCGCAAACAATCGTTAGAATCTCAGTCACAATACTTACACCTCCGTGATTCACATGATGCCGCGACACTATAACAAATCTCGCGGCCCAAGGCAGTGCTGAGCCGAGCGGCGGGGCACCTCTCAAATCGACCCTTGGGCATCTAGTTTTGGAGCTTGAGAGGCATGCTTCTTCGCGAAGTCGAGGACCGCGGAGCGGATGAGGGGTTCGTCGGGGCTCATCCAGAGGAGGTGGCCAGCGGATTCAGCGACGAGGAGTTTCACGCCGGGGACGCGGGAGGCGACGAACTCGGCGTGGTCGAAGGGGACGTTGCCGTCGTGGCGGCCATGGACGACGAGGGTGGGGCAGGTGATTCGTTCGACGGGGTAGTCCTCGATGGCGGCGAATTGTGCGAGGTCGTTGTTCAGGCCGATCTTGCGGGCCCTGAGCGGATAGCCGGAGCGGATGAGGGAGTACATCCAGCGGATTTGATTCGGTTCATGGCGGATGGTGGAGAGGCGGTGGTGGAACCATTCGGATCCCGTGCGTTGTTTGACCGCTTCCTCACGGGCGCGGCTCTGATCAGACTGTTGCGACTCGGAATGACCCCCCTTGGTCCCCCCTTGGTAAGGGGGGAGAGAAGAATTCAGCGGCGGGATTTCGGTTGCGCGGAGAAGGTACTTCGCGAACGAAAGGGGGCAGAGCTTGATGTACGAGAGGGTGGTGGCGTAGATCAGGTCGAGAAGGAAGCTGAAGCCTTGCGCGAAAACGATTTTCCCGACGAGGCTGTCTGTGGTGCGCGTCGGTTGAAGGTGCCGTTTGGTAATCGCGGCCACCATGATGAGCGCGGAAGTGCGGCTCGGATGGCGAAGGGCGAATTGCAGGGCGGTAGGTCCGCCGCCGGAGACGCCGATGACGACGGCCTGGGGAATTGCGAGCTTGTCGAGGAGGGCGGCCATCGCGTCGGCGCCGTCGGCGGGTGTGCGTCCGGTGGTCAAAGGAGTTCGCAGGTATCCGACGCGTGACGGTGCGATCAGGGTGAATTGGTTTTGGAGAACTCCGTCGGCTTCGCGAATCGATTGGTGGTAATCGTATCCCGCGTCGGATTGCGAGAGCAACGACACGCCGAGGCCGACGGCTTGGTCCCATCCGCCCATGCCACCGTGCAAAAGGAGGACGGGCGGGCCGCTGCCGATGAGGGCGGATTCGACGGGGCCTTTTGATGTTGTGAAGAGGTGGGCGCCGGCGCGGAGGCATCGGAAGGCGTGCTGTCGGTGCCACTGGATGGCAGTAAGACAAATTGCGACGGCGGTGAGAATCGCTACACATAGTGTCATTTGATTTCCCTATGATGAGCGCTCAAATGGAAACCAGAGTTCGTCCGTCCTACCGGGCGGCAAAGAATTAGGAAGATGCTCAACCAGGGACTGAAGTCCCTGGCAACGATCGCGCGCCCTCCGGGCGAAGAAAAGACCCTTCGGGTGAGAAAAGGTTGGAAGCCTTTCTCCGATTGGCAATTCCTTTTGTGGAACGTGGCTCGATCAGAACAGCGTCGGCTCGTCGACGCGAGACGCATTTGCCCTTTCGACGAACGGCAGGCCCAAATGTTGATATGCGAATTTCGTGGCCTGTCGGCCCTGCCGGGTGCGGATGACGAAGCCGATTTGGAGCAGATAGGGCTCGACCACGTCCTCAAGCGTGTCGCGTTCCTGGCCCATGGTGGCCGCGAGGGCTTCGATGCCCGCGGGGCCGCCGTTGTAGACCTTGATGAGGGCGGTCAAGAAGGCCCGGTCCAATTCATCGAGGCCGAGGGAATCGATCTGCTGAACCTCCAACGCCGCCGAGACTACATCCTCGGTCAGGGCTCCGTCGCCGCGGACCTGGGCGTAATCCCTCGCCCGCTTCAACAGCCGATTGGCCACCCGCGGCGTGCCGCGGCTTCGGGCGGCGATCAGCTCCAGTGAGCCATTCTTAGCCTTCAGTTCGAGTTTTCGTGCCGACCGCTGCAGGATCGTGGCGAGGTCATCGGCGGCGTAGAAATCGAGGTGGTAACGGTGGCCAAAGCGGTCACGCAGGGCGCCGCTCAGCAGACCGGCTCGCGTTGTGGCACCTATCAACGTGAATCGCCGCAGGGCGAAGTTCACGACCCGCCCGCTCAAGCCGCCCTCGATCGTGAAATCGACACGGAAATCCTCCATCGCCGGGTACAAGAACTCCTCGACGATCGTCGGCAAGCGGTGAATCTCGTCAATGAAGAGTACGTCGCCGGTTTCGAGGTTCGTGAGCAGGGCCATGAGATCGGCCTGCTTGGCGAGCGAGGGGCCGGATGTGATTCGCGGCGGCTTGCCGGTCATTTCGCGGGCGATGACGTTGGCCAGCGTGGTTTTTCCCAAACCCGGTGGTCCATCGAGCAGGATGTGCTCGATCGCCTCGCGGCGTTGCTTGGCGGCCTCGATCGCGATTTGCAACTTTTCGATGACCGGGCCTTGCCCGACCATTTCGCCTAGTGATTGTGGCCGTAGCGCAGCGTCGACCGGTTCGTCGGTGGGGCGTTGGACGGCTGATAGGACTCGATCACGGGCCATGGAAAAACGCTGAAAGTCGAAAAGTCAAAAAGTCAAAACGAGGGAATCAACGATCATCCCTCGGCCCCCGCCTTGACCCGATAGGCCATGCGGACCCACTCGTCCGCCGAACCGGCGTCGGGTTTGAGTTGCGCCGCGCGGTGGAGCCATCGTTCGGCGTCTTGGCGCGGATCGCCCCAGGCGACGAGCACCTCGAGCGCGTCGCGTTGGGCTTGAGTCAACAGGGTCACGACGGCGGCGGCATCTCCACTCGGCGCCGCAAACCCATTGAGCTTACCCTTAAGCGAAGCGACGAGCACCTCGGCGGTGCGCGATCCAATGCCCGTAAGCCGCGCCAGGGCCTTGACGTCGCCAGATTGTATCCAGGTCGCGACACGACTGACCGGTTCGGACAGCGCCTTGAGTGCCTTGCGTGCGCCGAGGCCCTTTACGCTAACGAACAGGCTGAAGAATGCCCGATCCTCACTGCGCGGGAACCCGAGGATGCGCGGGACCAGATTGCCCGCGGCGGGGTTTCCCTCCAAGAACTCAAGGGTGTGCAAGGTGATCACGCGTCCGCGAGTGGCCGCGAGTTCGCCGATCGCGAACCTGGGCACCAACACTTCGCGGGCGACGCCGTCACGTTCGACAACCACGGCGTCCTCGTTGACCTCGATCAATGTGCCGCTCATCCGAACAATCATGCGGTGACCCACTTTGACGCGGCGCGTCCGGTTTCGATGATCGTCTCCCCCGCGCAGCAAATCGCGATGGCCAGCGCGTCGGCCACGTCGGGCGGATCAGGCAATTTCGAAAGTCCCAGAGTCACTTGTACCGCTCGTTGCATTTGAATCTTTGACGCCCGGCCGTTGCCGGTGAGGTGGCGCTTGATCCGCGTGGCCGCCAAGCTACGTACTTCGATGCCGAGCCGCGCGGCGGTTAACAAGATCACGCCGCGGGCGTGGCCCATGAGAATCGCGGTGCGGGGGTGCTTGTAATGAGCGTAAAGCGCCTCGACCGCAACGACCCTCGGACGGTGTTCCGAGACGATCGCTGAGATATCCCGCTCCAAGGCCACGAGGCGCGTGGCCACGCTCTCCCGCTCCGTGAATCGACAGACGCCGGCATCCAGAATCGTCGAGCCGGTGGAGGTGCATTGCAGCACCGCGTAACCGGTCAAGCGCAACCCCGGATCAATGCCGCAGATCACCGCGTCCATACGGTCGGTCACATTCCCTTAGCGCGGTCGCAATCCCCAGTGTACCGCGCCCCCAGAGCGTCGACCGAATCGTCCTCGCTGTCAATCGCGCGGAGGAGGGCATGTGATTCTCACGATCCCGCCGGGCCGGATCGCGAAGGTTTACCTGCGATGCGCGAAAAACGGCAGGTCAACGACCTGCCCTACCACGGGCGGGAGCGCAGCTCGACAAATCGATGTCGTACGAGACTCCGCGGACCATGTCGGAAATCGCTTCCGCGGTTGCCGGAGCCAGCGTCAATCCGTTGCGATAATGCCCCGTGGCCGCGAACAATCCGGACAAGCCCGGCACTGGGCCGATGTACGGCTTCTCGTCGGGCGTCCCTGGCCGCAGACCACACCACATGTCCTCGATCAGGGCCTCGGAGAGACTTGGTACGAGCCGCAGGGCGTTTTGGAGGAGGTGGGCGACCGATTGAGCGGTGGTCCTTTTGGAAAAGCCGGCCTCCGGCTCTTCGGTGGAGCCAAGGACGACGTGACCGTCGCGACGGGGGACGAGATAGGTGCGGGCGTGACTGATGATCCGTTGGAACAGCCGCTCCGGCAATTTCAAGAGTACAATCTGGCCTTTGACGGGATGAACCGGCATCAGGGTTTGCAGCCGCTCGCCGATGTGGGAGGACCAGGCGCCGGCGCAAAGTACGTAGAATCCCGCCGAGAGGACGCCCTCGGGCGTCTGAACGCCGCCGACACGGTCGCGTTCAATTAACCAATCCTCGACAGGCGTTCGCTCGAGAATACGGACGCCGAGTCGCTCGCACGAGGTTTTCAGGGCGCGAAGAAGCCGAGGGTTGCGGACCTGCGCCGCGGTTCGGCATTCCAAGGCCCCGACCGCTTCGGGAATAACCTTGGGCTCGATGCGAACGGCTTCGGCGGCGGTGTGCGTCTGATAGGCCGGTTGACCGGCGGCGGTTTGCAGATCGGAGCCGGCCCGAGCGTCAGACGAGGCGATCCGCACCGCCTGATCATCGAACAAGAGTTGCAACTCGCCGCAACGATCGAATTCCGGATCGATTCCGGTCTCAGCGGCGAGTTCGACGCAAAGAGGTTCGTAGAGGCCGAGGCTGCGCTGCTGGAATTCAAACATCGCGTCGCGGCGATGGGGATTGAGCGGTGCAAGGATGCCCGCTCCGGCCCAGGAAGCCTCCGCGCCGATAACGCCGCGTTCGAGCAATGTGACGGAGAGGCCATCCAGCGCCAACCGCCGCGCGATCGTCAGGCCGACCACGCCGCCGCCGATCACCATGCCATCCGTGGTCGCGGACACGACGCGCCCAGCCTCACTCGATCAAGAGTTCGCGGTATCTACCTGGCCAGACACCATTTCCCGTTGACGTATATGTGGCCGCAGTTTTTCCCGTGGACGTGGCCCGTCTCGACCGAAACCCATCCGCGGCCCTGTCGGTCATAGGCGCAGCCGCAGGTGGTGCTGTGAACGTGGGTGCCTTTTGTCGACCGCGCTACTTTCGTCGGCGGGGGATTCACGCGATGGGCGGCCGGCTCCGGGGCGTGGTCCACGTGGACCTTTGTCGGTCGGTGCGCGTGGTGCGTGGCAGGAGCCTTACCGACAACAACCCAATGACGGCCATCCCAGTCGTGACCGCATCCGGGGTGATGACGATGGCCCGATCCGATCACGATGACCCGGGCTCCATCGTAATAGTGGTCATGGCAATCGTGGGAGCAGACGTGGTCGGCGTGAACGTATACGGGTTGTGCCACGTGATGATGATGGTCATCCACATAGACGGGACGATGGGTGGCGGCGGGTCGGTGATGATGGTCGTCATCGACATAGTTGAGCGACACGTTGCTGCCCTGACAGCCGGCCAACATGATCGGCAATGCACAACAAATGCCCGTGATTCCAAGCCTCATTATTGAACTCCGTCGATCCGGCGAGATTCTGATTGATCGCCGCCCTTGATGTCCCCCAGCGCGGGTGCACACCCCGCGCGTCCGATTACTCTATTCTACGGTTTCGACACCCCCGGTGGTCCTTCGTTAGTTACAGGTCCCGTACACGCCGGCGTGGTCGGTGTTTTCGGACCATCCGACGATCTACTTCCCGATCGCGGTGATGACCGACTTCACTTCCGTGTAATGCGACAGGGCATATTCGCCAAGTTCGCGGCCCATTCCGCTGAGCTTGTAGCCGCCGGACGGAACCGCCGGATCGTATATGGCATAACAGTTGATCCAGACCGTGCCCGCCTTGAGACTCGTGGCCAGTCGGTTCGCCTTGTTGATGTCCTTCGTCCAAACCGCGGCGGCCAGGCCGTAGGTGGTGTTGTTGGCCCGCTGGATGACTTCGTCGGCGTCGCTGAACTTCATCATGCAGAGCACCGGGCCGAAGATCTCTTCCCTGGCGATCTTCATCTCGTCCTTGACGTTGTCAAAGATGGTGGGCTCGACGAAGTAGCCGGCCCGGTCGATCTTCTTGCCGCCGGTGACGCATTTCGCCCCGTCGCGTTTGCCGGATTCGATGTAGCCGAGAATGGTCTTGAGCTGTTCTTCCGAGACTTGCGGCCCTTGCGTGGTCGCCTGATCGAACGGGTCGCCGACTCGTTGCTTTTTCGCGCGGTCGGTGACGATTTCGGCTACCTGATCGTAGACTTTGTCTTCGACAAAGAGTCTTGATCCGGCCGTGCAGCATTGGCCCATGTTGAAGAAGAGCGCGAAGTAGGCGAACTTCGCCGCGGCTTCGACGTCGGCGTCGGCGAAGATGATGTTCGGGCTTTTGCCACCGAGTTCCAGGGTGACCCGCTTGAGATTGGATTCCGCCGCGGCCTTCATCACCTGCTTGCCCACCGAGGTGCTGCCGGTGAAGGCGACCTTGTCGATCCCTTGATGCGAGGCGATGGCCGCGCCGGCCGTGGGGCCGAAACCGGGCACGACGTTGAGCACGCCCGGCGGGAAACCGGCCTCCATGGCCAGTTCGGCGATGCGCAGCGCGGACAGCGGCGTTTGCTCGGCGGGCTTCAGGACGCACGTGCAGCCGCAGGCCAGGGCCGGACCCCATTTCCAGGCCTGCATCACCGCGGGAAAGTTCCAGGGAATGATCTGGCCGACGACGCCGACCGGCTCATGCCGGGTATGAGCGGTGAACGGGCCGCTGATGGGGATGGTCTTTCCGTGGATTTTGTCGGCCCAACCCGCGTAATAGCGATACACGGCCACGGTGGTCGGAATGTCGCCGTTGAGCGAATCGCGGATCGGCTTTCCGTTGTCGAGCGTCTCCAGGGCGGCCAGCTCTTGCGTATGGGCCTCGATCAGGTCGGCAAGCTTGTAGAGCAGGCGGCCACGGTCGGCGGCGGACATTCGGGCCCAGGGTTTTGAATCCAGCGCCCGGCGAGCGGCGGTGACGGCACGGTCCACGTCGGCGGCGTCGCCCTCGGCCACCTGACAGATGGTGTCCCCCGTGGCCGGGTTGCTGGTCTCGAAGGTCTTGCCCGATGCGCTATCGACCCATTGCCCATCGATGAGCATTTTCCGATCGCGGACTTTGGGTGGTGTGATGGTCGGTGCGGCGGTGGTCATGATGGTCCGTAGCTCCTTTCGGTCATGCGATGGCGGCGGCGATTACTCGATCTAATCAGCGAAAAGATAGGGGGGAATGCGGGAAAACGCAACCATCGGGGGGCCGGGGCAGCCGGTTGCGTGGCATGGTCCACGCTTGCGTGGCCATGCCGGAAGTCGATAACATGTCCTAAGCATGCAGAAGAAACGAGCGACAACCAGGTAGGACGAAGTGGGTTGTCAATCGATTTCGCGAACTTGCTGGATGATCCTCGAAGGTTGCCGAATCGAAGATTCAGATGATGGAGCGCAGCGAATGTCCCCGCGTCGTTCTGCCTTGCATCACCGTCGCCTTCCGCATGGCCACGCAAGCGTGGACCATGCCACGCAAGCATGCCACGCTGCCGGCGCCCGTGGGCAATTCAGTTTGTCAGCACGCTTGGCTTCTAAGACTGTGGCGATAGGCATCTGTGGCGCAGTTTTGCTTGCATCTGGATGCTTTCCGGACCCGGGATTCGGCTATCTGGTTAGAGGTAAGGTTGTGGACCGCGCGAGTGATCTGGGTCTACCTAATATGACAGCGCTATTCTGGCTCAAGCGATTTGGAATGTCGAGCCGATGTGTTTCCTGACGGTGATTTCGAGAGCGCGCGCTCCTGACAAGCAATCAGGAGACAGGTTGATGAATGCCG
>Ga0137431_1000041_pt1 | contig 74794 bp, 47 predicted proteins | sample EasRivERMZT800_2_FD_104646 | JGI IMG/M metagenome (GOLD analysis project Ga0137431, IMG submission 104646) | Soil microbial communities from meander-bound floodplain in the East River, Colorado, USA - East River MetaG ERMZT800_2 | ecosystem: Environmental > Terrestrial > Soil > Floodplain ... | reverse complement strand
CGTTTCAGAAATCGCCATCGTTCCAGTGAGCGAATGAAGAACGCCAACTTTAACGCCGGAGGTCGTCACGTTCTGCTCGCTTGCTTTCTTGCAACCGCCGGCCCAGGTCAAAGGAATCGCTAGAGCCCCAAAAAAAAACGGACGCCCCGGCGCACGTGGCGCCGGGAACGTCCGAAGTAACCCTTTCAACCGATTCCTCATGTGTCGACGGGAGTGGCGAAGCCACTCCAAGTCGACGAACCATGAAGGAACGCAAGATCCACGGAGGCCAGTTCAAGGAGTCCGTGTATCTCGCTCCAACCTCTTCTTTCCTAAACGATCTGCAGCCAAGCTTCGCTCCTTCAATTTCCTCTCGATTCGACTCCAGAAGAAATAGGCGTTCCTGTCTGCCGCGCAATAGTCGCAGAAGTACCAGTCGGGTCGGACATCCTTGATCGGCTGAAGGTCCGGTGCACAGACCACGCTTCCGCAGTGCTTGCACGGAGGGACCTCGTCCGGATGGTCTTGCCAATAGAGCAAGTCCATCACTGGATCTCCAATCGGCTGGTCACAACGACGCCAGAACTCCACCACATCTTCAATCATCAAGAGGCGGAGTCCTGAGCCGTCTTCAGCGTCGGGTACACAGGTCGGGCCCGACGGCTTGGAGCGAATCCATTCTCTTGCCCATTCCAACATTTTCATCGTCTTTCCTCACGTTAAGCGTAGCCGTTTCTAACTTTGGAGGAGAGGTCCCCCGACCACGCGATTGCCTCTCGGTCACGTCTCGTGCGGGTGACCCCGCGTGCCAACGTCAACGAGAAACAGAGAGAGAAAAAAGGGAAATATGGGTTTTTTAAGGGAAAAGGATGGATGTTTAGGAAGGAGGGTGAGGAGGGGTGTTGAGAAGGGTCTTTGTCGCTCGGGTTAACGTCGGAGCGACGAGTGACGTGGGCCAAGTTTATCGTCCCGGCCCAAGGAGACCATCCGTGTCGCATGCACCTCGTCCGCGCAGAGCGGTGGTGCCACGCGACAGGGCGGAAGTTCCGTTGAAGGACGCAAACGCGCCTAATCGACTTTTCAAAGAGCAAGGTTGGCACAGGCATCAACGTCGAAGCCAGTCCCTACCTAAGCTTAGAACTCCGCCGATCGCGTTTCAACGCCCAGTGCCGCCCGGACGAGTCTGGACGCTCTATCGCGTCAAAACACAGGTGGCCGACGCACGTTAGTCGCGGGGGTACCGGTTGACTCTAGTCACCGAAGGGCCACGCGTGAACTCGATCGTTGTACCCGTTCGGTGACATTGGATGTTACGTGTCGTCAGGTGCCTTTTTGGGGACCGGACAAGATATTGGGGTGAATGGTACGCTGGACACCCATTTGTTGTGGGAGCTTGTCACCGGGACCGAAAGCTCTGGTTCAACCAAGCGACACAATCGTGGCGGGGGATGGCAATCATCCGGCTGAGCGAAAAATGCGGTCGGCACCGGACCTTCGGGCTGCACTTCGCCGCTGCCGAAGCGGTTGCCGAGTACATTGCCCGCGCGGAACTGACGAGTGGTCCTCTCTTTCGCCCTCAGCGGAGTTCCAACGCTGATAAGCTTGCGGATCGCCATTTCCACCCGTTGGGCATGTACCACGTCGTAATGCGCTACCTACGCCGCCTGCCGGGAGCGGTGAAGCGGGAAACTTTGCTGGATGGCTTGGTGGCTACACGATGTGTATACAAACCACACTCACTTCGGGCGACGACGGCCACGCTGCTGCTTGGGGCCGGGGTCGATATTCGAAAGGTGCAGGACCTGCTCGGTCATCGACACGTGACCACGACGCAAATCTACGACAAACGGCGGATCGCCCTTTCGGAAAGCGCTTCCCACGACGTGCCAATTTGACGCTTGCGGCACCGTGACTCCTTAAGACGATTTTGTGAGAGGTGCTTGCATTCTGACGTGCAACGGCTCGACACCCGTCGTGCAAGCAAGGACTAGCAGGGTGCTAATAAACTCGCCGGCGAAGCAAAAACTCCTCACGAAACGGCTGGCGTCGGCGCCAGGGGTGGGGTCCGGCGAGCGAACCAGGCGTTTGGTGATGTCTTTTCATGGTCGAGAATAGTCCTTTAGCACCCTGCTAGAGGAAAAATCCCGGTTCATAGAATTACGCGACTGAGCGAAGGCTTTTTCGCGCGGGACGGTTGTGGTAGACTGAGGGGGGGTAAAGGCAGCGGTGTCGCTGGGTCAGCGGCCGGTGGGACCTCACCCGCTCCAGCCTTTCCCGTCAATGGATGTACCGATGTCGTACACGAATCCAGATCGCTCCTGTGTCGGCGAATTCAGTACCGTTCCCGACGACTGCATTCCGACGGGCTGCGACGGCACTGATTCCCATGATTCATCGCCGGCGTGGCAGCGCACCGCCGCCGTCGTGCAACGGCGCTTTGGCCGGAGCAGCCTTATGTTGGCGGCGTGGATGACGTCGATCCCTTCGGTAGGCTTTGCGCAGAATTGCCTTCAATGGGAGTACCGGACAAAGTTGAACACGGCCAGTCCTTCGCCGCGATCCAGTCACGCAATGGCCTATGACAGCCTTCGCAAGGTTACGGTGCTGTTCGGCGGCCCCTATGGTTATTACAATAATGGCGACACGTGGGAGTGGAATGGGACGACTTGGACACAGCGGCCGACGACCGGGCCTTCGCCTCGATACGCTCACGCCATGGCCTACGACAGCGCTCGCCACGTCACGGTGCTGTTCGGCGGCTACGATGGTTCTTTCAAAGGCGACACTTGGGAGTGGGATGGAGCGACGTGGACGCAGCGAAGCACCACCGGGCCTTCGCCTCGATACGCTCACGCCATGGCCTACGACAGCGCTCGCCACGTCACGGTGCTGTTTGGCGGATTGGATGATTCTTCCATCATCGACGGCAGCGACGACACCTGGGAGTGGAATGGAACGACGTGGACGCCACGGAACACGACCGGACCTTCGGCGCGACATGGTCATCGCATGGCCTACGACAGCGTCCGCCGCGTCACAGTGCTTTTCGGCGGCCGCTACCCTCCTTACTTCTATGACGACACCTGGGAGTGGAATGGAACGACATGGACGCCACGTATCGCGACCGCACCGTCCCCTCGAAACTCCCACGCGATGGCCTTCGACAGCGCTCGGGGCGTTACGGTTCTTTTCGGCGGCTGGGCTGGTTCTTATTTTTTTGATGGCGACACCTGGGAATGGGATGGAACGACCTGGACGCTGCGGAGTATGACCGGACCTTCGCCTCGATACCTTCACGCGATGGCCTACGACAGCGCTCGCGATGTTACCCTGCTTTTCGGCGGTTTCGATGACTATGATACTGACGGGTACAGGGGCGACACATGGGAATTGGTGAATTGCGCGAACCCTTGCGCGCTGTTCGACGGCGACTGTGACGGCGATCGCGACCTACAGGACATCGCAGCCTTCCAGATGTGTTACTCGTCGGGCTTTCCGGTGGAGCCGACGTGCGCGCGTTTCGACGAATCGGGAGACGAGGGCGTGGACCTCGCGGATTTCGCAGGGTTGAGGGATGCGCTGACCGGTCCGATTCCGCCTCCGGGTCCATAATTGTGCCTACTCGCCACCATCGCTGCGGGAGTGGCTGCCGGACGGGGCGATCTCGTGTATTTCATGCTGGACGTGCTGAAGGCGACATCGCATGCGACTGAATAATTGGAAGTCTTCGCACTTGCGACTAGATGTCCTACTCCTGATAGTTTCCTGCTCTCCGTGCACTTTCGCACAGTCACGCGTATTTGTGACAATCCTAAGCCCAGAAGACGGCCTTACTCTGGCGTTCGTCCCTGCAGTCAATGATCGCGGCACAGTTGCCTTTCTGGCAGAGGATATCCGTACGGGTGTACAGGCACTCTACAAGCACAATGGCGAGACTCTCATCAAGGTCGTCGATTCAACGAATGTCTCGTTTTATCCGCGCCCAGAGAACTTTGCGACGTTTTTGGGGCCGTCGATCAGCGAGAGCCATGATGAATCCCTGGTATTCTCCGCAATGGCCAGCGCAACAAGCGAGCAAGTGTTTACGGCAACCGAAACCTCGTTGTTTGCCGAACTGCCGCAAGCTGTCTCAGTTCATAACTCTACGACCACTGAACTACAGTTTCCGTCCATCAATAAGTACGGCCAAATTGCATATGCTCAATATGGGCGCGGAGTATTCTCGCGAGACTGCTGTCTTTCAGGAGGCCCATCTGTCGCTCTACCGACTCCTAATCTTCCTAACGAAATATTCTTTTATGAGGACGTTTCGGTTAATAATCAAGGCACCATTGCGTTCATCACGCGGGGACCGTTCTTGAGCCAGGGCAACCACTTGTTTGTGCATCGGAATGGCGCTTTGACTAGACTTGCTGGTTCACCCGACATCATTCCCGTTTACGCCTCCCTCAATGGCCAAGACTCCGTCGCCTTCGGTGGGGACGTATACAACCTTGTTACCGGACAACGCATATCGCGCCACGTTATGCATGTAAGAAGTCTGCAGACGCCCGTTGCGTTCGCGTCCACGGGCCAGCCAAACGCACTCTATGCATCGTTGGAGGGTGGCGTGGCACTCAACAATCGAGAAACCGTAGCATTTTCGGCAATACCGACAAGCTCCCCTGCCGGTGGGATATTCAATGGGCCGACTCCGGATTCGGATACTGTCATTGCGCCGATGAGTTTAATTGACGGAATGTCACTTCTTCATGCATATATTGGCAATGAATCACTCAACGATGCGGGTCAGTTGGCTTTTTTCGGCGCGTTCGCTGAGGGCAACGGTGCTTATCGTCTTGAGCCATTCGATAAATACAAGCAGGCGAAAGGCCCTTGGAGTTGTCTGCCTATCACCCATGTCACGTCAACTCAAAATTGCAGCGGTACAGACGTATTCAAACACAATGGATGTATAATAACCGCTTTGGCAACTATTGTAGGCTTGTTTGGAGCTGAGATACGACCCGACCTGTTGCGAAATAGCTTGATCACTGACCGACTGATCAGTGGGAACCTCGTTTATGTTCCTAGCTTTCACTATTCGGACCCGCAAACAGGTGTCTGTGTGCGGTTCAAGGAGCAATGGGGTGCTGGTGTGGGATCTTTCGCTCGAATCGTGAAAGCTCTCAGGAATAACGAGCGCCTTCTGCTTTGGGTTCCATCGCGTAGACGGACCACCCCGCAGACGTCTCGGGAGCTGCATGGTGTGGTCGCTTATGGGATCGATCCACGTGTTCGACGAGGCGAAGAGGTGCAACCGGAGCACATTCTCATTTCGGATCCAGGTTGGTCGGATTATTCCGGTGAGGAGTTTCGCGACTGGAAGGGGCGTTTGTATGCACTCGCCGAAAGCAATGGTGTCGTAGAGCCGAACTATGATCTCACGCTAGAGGCTTATTTTCGACGCACGACGCAAACCAACCCAATTCCACCCAACACAATCGGTTTGTTTTTTGAACCTCTGCAATGGTTCGACGGTGGTGTGTTCTACAAGAAGACCGCGGCCAATCAACAAGATCCCAACTCGCCGCCGTTTACAGTTGGACGCACCGATCTAGTCGAATCGTTCGTCGGCGGTAGCCGATTCCATTTTGGATATCAAGAATGCAAGGCGGCTCCGACAGTGGTTGTGCACTCTCCGATCGAAGTCAGGCTTACGGATATGTCAACTGGGGTAACATATGCCTCGTCGCCGGATGTCGCTCAGGCCGGAGATATTATGCTGGAAAAGCACAGCGCTGAAGCTGCCGCTTATTTCGTCCCTGAAGAAGAGGAACCAAATCTTAGCACGATTGCGGACGATCCGGAGTTTCCGCCCTACGTGTTGGAGTTGCCACATACAGTATTGGGAGTACCTCTGGGTATCGACATTCTTGCCGTCGGCACTGGGAGCTTCGAACTGCGGTTGGTCACGGGCGTAAGTAGGCTGCGAAGCGATTCTGTTATGAGCGGCTCGGTTACTCAGGGGCAGCGGTTGGCCGGAACTATCGCCTCGGTCCTCTCCGGCGATAGCAACGCGGACGGCGATGTAGACTTGAGCGATTATGCCGACTTTCTTTCTTTTTTTGGGGGACCCGACCAAGAGGTAACCGGTGAGGTATTGGCAGGTAACTGGTTCGATACCGACAGCGATGGCGATATCGACATGTTTGATTTCGCTTCCGCCGCGAACTGGCAAACCGGATCATTGGGGAGTGGGCGCTGTTGTTTACCCGAAGGCACTTGCCGAGAGTCAACTATTCAGTTGTGCAACATTCTAAACGGCAAATACGGCGGCGATGATACTTTTTGTGCGGGTTTTGTTTGCCCCGCGCCGGCGGTAGGTGCATGTTGTCGGCGCGGTTTGCCATGTAGTCCTAGCACGCGCGATGCGTGTGCTGATGAGGGTGACATGTGGCTTGGATCCGGTACTTCGTGTGATCAAGCACAATGCCCTCAGGTAAACCCGATTGGTGCGTGTTGTAACCCCGAAGTCGCCATAGACCAATGTGTCGGCGTTATCCGAAAAAGCGTTTGCCTGAGCAGCAACGGTGCGCATGTCGGTGCTGGCACAGATTGTACGCAGGCGCAATGCAATGGCAGATGTTCTCAGCTTAATCCTTCATGCGATTATTGCTGGCTTGGAACCCGGTTTGAAAACAACTGTCCGATTATTTGGTTTGGGGCTGGAGATGGCTGCGATTGCGGGTGCCAAAGCCACGACGTCGATTGTGATTGAGAAGCCGTCGTACGCGTGAAAACGTTAACAAAATCAAAGGCTATGGAGCCCTGGCCTCGTTCGGTCGATTGGTCAGCAAGCCACCGCAACCGCTTCGGTCTCAATCTCCGTCTTGATCGGCTCCTTGTTGGCTTGCCCGTCATCGTCGTCGATCGGCTCCGTCGAGACCGGCGGCGGATCAGGCTCCTCGTGCTCTGCCCAACTTTTCGGTTGAGGGATGGCCCTTCTGGCCTCCGTGAAGAGCGCCAGGAAATCAACGCCGAGAATCTGACACATCCTTCTTGCATCTTCAGCTTGGGCGGTAACGGTGTGACCGCCTTGGATGTTCAGCCGCTTGATCCAGACCTGAGCGACGGCGAGAAACGCGGCGGCGGCCTCGTGGTCCGGCTCGGATTCCCGAAGCGAATCGTATTCCTTCCACGCGTCGCCACCGTCCACGTAGTCGGCGCGCTTGGTGCTACCGAACGCTTTGAGCAGCGCGACGGGATCGAATACGTTTGCTCCGGCCTCACGGTTGATTCGCCGCTGAGTCCAAGGCGACACGATCTCCAGCGCCTTCTCCGGTGTGAGAGTGCGAAGGTACTCGTGAACGTGCTTGACCACAAATGCATCACGCCGCTTTTGAAGGCGAGCACGTCGCTCCGCCAACGTGAACGGAACGACCTTGCCGTCGGCGCCTCGCGGTCGTTGTGAACGGCCGTTGCCATCGGCGCGGACAGATTCGCCCATGTCGATGAATACGAGCTTGCCGGCCTTTGGGCCGTCCACCTGCATTACCGGCACGGCGTTGGGTTTTCCGGCCTTAACCAGTTTCGGGGCGTACATCCGTTCGATGCGATCGCCGAGCGCATCCGCGGTGCCGGCAGTGACAATGAGGGTTTGAGTCGTCAGGCCGGAAAACTCTTCTGACCGAAGTGTGGTCAGCAGTTGCTCGGCGGGTTCGCGCACAAGCCGTTCAACCTCCGCGCATAGATCTTCGAATCGCTTGCCGGTTCGGCCGATTGCGGGGAGAAGCTCCTCCGCGAAGAACTTGCGGATGCGATCGAGGATGCCCGCCGATGCGATGCCTGCGTTGTAGCCGGATCGGTCGATTGCGGCGTAAGTGCGGCGAATCAGTTCCTCTTGAGCCTCGTTTCCGAGCTTCCAAGCGTCCGCACACGCATTGAGGAGTTCCGTTGGATTCGCGGTCAGTTCCATTGAACGTCTCCAGTCCGCTCCATGCCATTCCTTCGTGTCGGAATGCGAACCGGTGCCTTTCGCAACCTACGCCGCGCTGGGTGTCGCTGATCGAAAGTCAGGATTACGGTTGAGCCTGCGGCAGCGTGTCGCAATCGACCTGAACGCCGTTCTCGAAGCACTCTCGCTCGACAGTGACCTGGGTCGATTGGACGGCCAAGTAACTGCCGATACCGCCTACCAGAGCGCTGAGGATGTCGCGCTGCCAATCTTGCATCCCAAGCGCATCGCACCCCGTTGAACTGGTTAATGCAGTAGCCATAAGGCCAGCCGCCACCACCCGCCTTGCTTTTCGCCGCATGAGATTCTCCGCTTGATCGCGCCTATGTCTTTCTGAAAGTCGAACCTTGTTGGCTGGCGCGCCGTCCGCGCCCGCGATGTTTCACGGTCACTAGCGTAGCAACCATGATGAAGAAAGGAACAACGCCGATCGCACCGCAGGAGCCGCACAGCGCACCGGTATTCCTGGTTGTCGTGGTGATAATCTCCTGAAAATCAGGCGGGACTTCCTGCGGCCCTTCCGGATCGACAGGACGCACAAGTACGTCCGTGACGCAGGAAACAGTCGCGCCGCTCGGCGACGTGGCCGTGAACGTAACCGTGGTAACCCCGCTTGAAAACTCATCGGGGGCATCATCGGTGACAGCCACTCCCGCGGGACCTGAGACATCAGGCTCGCCGAGGCCGACGAATTCGGGAGTAGCGATTCTGTCGCTGGGGACGTCGACCACGACCGCGGGCGGGCAGACAATGCTGACCTCGTTGGTGTCAAATCGGCACTCAGGATCCGCTGCGTCACGGTAGGAAACTTCCACGGTCGTGACGCACGTGGCCACGCGACTGGAGTCATCGGTGACCGTAAAAGTTATCTCAGTGAGCCCCTCCTCAAAGAGCAACAAAGGTCGATCGTCCGACACCCTGAAAGTGACCGACTCATCTGTCACTACAACGGGAGCATCAAGGGGAACCTCATCTGGTGTTACAAGGTCGCTGGGGCAAAGCAACAGCGCGACGTTTGGTGGACACGCGATCGTCAGTGTTCCTTCATCTGCGTCGTCGTCATCGCCGTCTCCGTCGTCAGAACCCCCGCCTGGGCCGGGGTCGATCTGATCGTTGATCGCAAAGTTATCGACGCGGACGCCGGATTCGGTGTCGGCGTCCGCGCCGATCAAGTCAACATAGAGGGTGACGATAGTCCCTGTGGGGACGCCGGTCAGATCGAGGACAACATGAGAGGCCGGGACACCCGTCCCTTCGATTGGCTGAACCGTCACTCCATCGGCAAGGTTTTGCGTCAGGTCTTCTTGCACGTTGAAAAACGACGTGGCAAGGTCGTCCCATGTAGGGACGACAGATTCGCCGTCGTCGCCCAGAAGCTGTACCTCAAACGCGTCGGGGATGAAATCCTCGGTGAGGTCAAAACCTGGACCGAAGAAAACGTCGAAAGAAAGCCGCTCGGCGCCACCCTGGAGCGTGAACCGTTGTTGTAGCGAGATCAGAAATGACTGGTGCTCCCGTAATTGTGCTTGACCGCTCACCGAGCTTATCGTGCCTCGCTCCTCCATGCCACCGAGTATCTCAGCCGTCCAACCCACGAGCCCGTTACCAAAACTTCCATTGGACAATAGCAGATGCGGAGGACTTGATTGCATAGCCAGTTGCATCTTGGAAATCTGCGAAGTGTGCTTGACGGTTGTGAAGATGCCTCGGCCTACGGCATCGTGTGTGCGAATTGACCTAGTTTCGCTGGCACCCGAGATTCCAGTGCACATTAACGAAGTAAGGACAAGGACTGCAACTCTAATTGCCAAGACGGCTCCACGTCGAACAACCTCAAAAGCGATGCCCTTAAACGGAGCTTTGCAGGCGATTCGATTACAGCTGGTGCCATGACGCGCACTCACGCCTTGGGCTAGTAGCGAGCTTGCTGCCATCTTCATAGGTCCCTCGATTACTTGAAGAGAGGCGGCGGAGGCCTCAGTTCCGGAGGAAGTCCTCTTCGCGCCTGTTCGCTGTAATCAATCGGAGGTGGGACCATCCGCTGAATCCCTCTCGTAGCCAACCACTCACTGAACCTAGTGGTTACACCCACGGCGCACCCAAGTTTTCCTGGGACAGTCGGTCCCTCGATCCCAAAAAACGTCGGAGTAACAGGTCGTCCATTAATGCAGTCTCCCGCAAGGACATAAAGTTCGTATAGCCCATGAAGTGTAATAGCCAAGTTGGCGAACTTTACTATGTATTCAAGAATAGGCTGCTCGCCAAGCGGATCAACAAAGGAAAGCGGATTATTGTGAACGAAACCATACCCTCTTGGCCACAACGGATCTTCTTGCGTGTACCTTGCAGTTTCCGGGTTATAGAAACGAGCACGAAAGAACCATAGTTTGGAAAAGCCGTCGAACGTGCGCCCCTGAAATAGTGCAGACTCATTTGATTCAACTGGCGCTGGATCATGTAGATTGCCGAAAGAGTCAAGCGACGTGCGTGACCGGACCTCTCCATTACCATCAATCTGGACGCGTGCAGTGCCGAGTTGGTCGGTAAAATACCAAGTTAGCTCATTGTTCACCTCTGTGGCGAATAATGAATCCAGTGCTCTGCCATAGAAATGCCTGCGTACGTGTTCAGTAGTACTGTCGACAACTAAAAATGCATTGTAACCATCATAAACGGTGTGAAGGGCAGTCGCGCCGGAAACAACGCCCACTCTTCTTCCCATCGCATCATATTGCAGTTGGGCGGTTGTGCGAGTGCCATTCATAACATGGCCTTCATAGAAACGAAGGCGGTTTCGGTGGTCGTATAGAAAAGTCTGCGTTGCATTGTCTGCCTTGGCGACCTGGACGATTAGATTGCCCTCGCGATCGTAAGTATACACGTATGAGTCGTCTTCGGTTAGACGGTTACCTCCTCGATGAGTTTGGTATGAATAGGAATAGAAAGCACTGATATGCGATGAGTTACGATTGCCGACGGCATCGTAACTGTAATGTTCGCGCGGTCGGTTTGATGACGACAAATAGTCGACGGCCAAAAGACGTCTGAGGCCGTCGTAGGAATACTTACGCGTTTCGCCGAGGTCGGTTAGATTGGTGACGTTCCCCAACGAGTCGCGTGTGTAAGTAATCCGGTCGAACATGTTTCCATCATGCATCTCATGGCGAATCTCGCGCACTCGTCCTGGGCACCCAAAACAGTCATAGTCAATAGTAGTGTTGCCAATTGCCGTGAGAGGCGAGGTAGAGAGAGAGGAGTAGCGCCGAATCTCAATGGGTATTCCAGTGTCGCCATAGTCTACTTGCACGTGTTTTGGTTGGACAGGCGCTCCGAGAGGGTACTGCTGAGCCTTGATCATTCGATCAAACTCATCATAAGAGTACTCGTTGATGCCATGTGGAACGAATGCTGAGTCCTCAAACCATTCGTCCATGACATGGATGACGTTGCCGTTAGAGTCATAACCGGGCTCAAGGGCGGAATCATCCCAGCGGCCATATGTCATGCGGACGCGCGGGGTATCTGGCGTGCCGTCATTGTCTACCCACTTGACTAGGCCGGTCGGCCAGTAATCTATGTGTAAAGCATTGTCGGGATCGACTGCACTAGTGATTAAGCCAGCTGCGTTGTACGAATACTCGGTGACGCGCGGAGCCGCTAAGTCGCCTGGTTCCATGGCAGTTTGATTGGGTTGCCAGATTTCGCGCCGCCTGCGGTGGGAGAGATCGTATTCGAAGTCCATGCGCCAACCACGTCGATCAACATGGTACTCAAGCTCCCCAGCCAAGTTGAACCGCGTCTGCGATGAATTGCCGAGCGGATCGGTCATCCCGGCCGGAAGTCCGTAGCTGTCGTAGTGAAACTGCCAACTGTTCGGGTGAATGCCGTTCCATAGGACTGCATCAATGAAGTAGGTAACTTGTCCTTCGGCGTTGTAGCGGTACTCGGTCACACCACCGAGCGCGTCGGTAACGAAGCGAAGATTGCACTTGGTGTCGTATTGATAAGACGTGACATTGTCCATGGGATCGGTTTCAGTGGCGACTTTGTCGCAACCGGGCCAGTAGCTGTATACCCATTCCCGATCCTCGTCGCCATGCTCGATGTGAGATAGAACGTTTCCGCGTGCGTCGTATGTCCGAGTCTCGCGCGCGGGGAACGAACCGGCGGCCTGACCGACGGCAACTCGCGTTTGAAGGCTTTCAGTTTGCATCCAGTCGGTAAGGTCTCCTGTCGAGGTGCGCCAATATGACCGTTGCGTGACCAGCATGAAGGGACCATCGGGTTGTCCGTCGTTGTCATGGTCGCGCGTGGGATCGGAGAACTTGCGTTCCTCCAGAATATTCCCTCGTTCGTCGAGGACGAGGTCGGTGCGGTGACCTCGGGCGTTAATGATGGTCTGCACTCCGCTGATGCCGTCGATGCAGAACATGACGCAATGTTCTGGAACGTTGGCTAAATCGGCACACGGATCGGATGGCAGCGTTAGCGGATCACCCATCGCGTTGCACTGGCCCACAAGGCGTCCTGAAGCGTCAAACACGTTCTGTACGATGGGGTGATTCATCGGGTCCTGGATTCGCGTCAGATAGTGAGGGAACGCATTATCCTCGTAGTAGTAGCGTGTCGGCGGGTCGGATTTCTGCTGCGTCCAGAACTCCGCGAGGTTGCCCTGCGGATCGTACACGTAATCCAAGGTTCCTGGAGGGTCAGGATCGTTAGGGTCATCCGGCTCAGTGATCTTGGTAATACGACCTTGGGCATCGCGGACGAAAGTAAGCGACACGCCCGTGCTGCTTTGCAGGCCGGTCGGCGTTACGTCGATGGTGTTGCCGAAAATGTCCTCAATCTTTTCAAGGCCGAGCTGTTCGTCGAACGTGTACTTGACCTTCTCACGCGACGTAAACAGGAACCGCCTTGGGTTGAACGTTTCGAGGAAAAGGGCCGTCCCGAGTTGGCCACCAGCGACTGAGACCACGTTGTCTTCGAGCAATTCCAGCGAGTCGGTAACGCCAGGTTCAGGGTCGAGGAAAACACGTTGGAAGCCGAAGGGGTTGCCTATGAACGACTGAACCAGCGGTTCGAGCCTAATCTTAAAGCCGACGCGTCGTCCGTCCGGGCGAGTGACGTAAACGCGGGTCGATGTTGTCCAGGTATCGAACGTCGGATACTCACTTGCGGAGTCGCACACGCGGCCCGGCAGGCCGAGCCGCCAACCGGGGCCAAAGTCGCCTGAAGTTGTGTCCAAACTGTCGTAGGTTCGCGTGATAACAAGGGGTATGCCGGCGACGGGGATGGTGAGGTCCGTAAAGGAAACGGTAAAGTTTCCAAGCTTATAATCACCAGCGATGTTCACGTAGTGGCCGGACGTGACGCTGTGTACTCCGTCATCCGCATAGAGCAGAAGGGCGTAATTGTCGTTGGGAAGCAGTGTCGGGTCGAGCATGGCGACGACACCGTTGGTGACCGGGCCTGATCCATGAGCAATAACTTTCACATCGGTGGTGTCCGCGCGTGTGAGGCGAACTTGCCAAAGAAGAGTTTCGGGCGTGTTGTCGTTGATTGTTGCGACAACCTCGATTGGCGCCGTGACCGTTGCATCTGGTAATGGTGAATGAAGCATGAGACTCGGGGCCGTGGGGTCGTTAGGATCGACGACCTGGTAGTCAAGCGAAGCTGTCCCGGTATTTTCCGCGCCGTCAGTCGCGGTCGCGTTGAGGGCTAGAATGCCAACATCGCTCGGGGTAATGGAGTAGCAGCCCGAATCGTCCAGCTCAACGGGCGCGCCATCGACGGTCAACGATTGCTCGATGATGCTGCCATCGTCCGTGGCGCGAACGCAAACTTGGACCGGCTGGCCGATGACTCCGCGGCCGGGCGTAGGGACGATCTGCACGACCGGAGGCATCGAGTCGGGGCGCACCGTAATCGTGAAGTCCTGCGTGTCCGCACCACCGAAAAGATCGTCGACTTTGAGGACAATTACATGATCGCCGACTTGCGACGGACTGGGCGTCCAAGTAACGAGGCCGCTGTTTGAGTCGATCCACATCCCCTGCGGATGTACTTCGAGCATGTATTTGAGTGCGTGACCGTTCGCATCGAGCGCGTTGCCGTCGTATCGATAGATAGCGCCGATGACGGTCGCTAGTTGCGGGGTGGACACAAAGTGTGGCGGGATGTTGGGCGGCGACACATCAAGTATGTACACCTGATTTCCTGCGGCTCCGGCTGGGTCACTCGCGCGAATCGCGATTGTAACGGGGCCAACATCGGACGGCGTCCATGAGAGTAGGCCGGAGCCTTGGTCAATCGCCATGCCGATGGGCGGGTCGATCAAGGTGTATTGAGGTGTTTGGCTTTCGGGGTCAACCGCATGCACTTGATAGGCGTAGGGCTGCCCGACCACCGCAAACAAAGTCGGAAGAGAATCGATCACCGGCGCGCGGTTGGGCGCAGTTGCGACAACCTCGATAGCCCATTGCTGGGCGGCAATGTTCCCGGTGCCATCTGCCCGGTCGTCAACCCGGAGTCGAATGTCATGGGAGCCGATTTGTCCCGCCGTTGGAGTCCAGGTAACGCGGCCCGACACCGGGTCCACGATCGCCCCCGATGGAAACGTCGTAAGGGTGAAAGTGAGCATATCACCGGGATCGGGATCGGATGCTACGGGTTGATAGACGTAGCCTTGGCCGATAACGGCGAGCGTGTCGGGGATTCCCAATAGCGACGGCGCTGAAGCGTTCGCCGGTTGATCGCCCACCGTCAATGTGAAGTATTGTTCGGCGTTACCGCCGTTGCCGTCCTCGGCTCGGATGCCAACGCGCTGGGTTGGTGGAAGCGCGAAATCCCATGCTGTCGTACCGTCGGGGGCCACGGAAAGACTGTCGGGCCCCTCGACTTTCGCAAACGCCACCGTATCACCGTCGGCGTCAGTTGCACTGGCTTGATACGAATAGGCGGCGCCGACGGATACGCGTGTTGATGCCTGGGAAGTGATCACAGGCGGGCGGTTCGGAAGGCGCGACAGAACTTCAACCGAGAATCGCTGCGTTGTTGCGGCGCCACGCGAATCGACAGCGGTAATGGCAATCGCGTGGACGCCGATGTCATCGTCCTGCGGCGTCCATAGAACCCGACCGCTTAGGTCATTCACCATGAGGGCTGAGGGGCCGGCGAATTTACGGAAGGAAACGGCATGACCGTCAGGATCCGAGACACTCGGAGCGTATTCATACGACCGGCCGACTACGACTTGAGCTGCCGGAACACTGGAAAAATCGGGTGGACCGTTCGCCGACGCAAGCCATGAGCGCGTAAAGTTTATTAGTCCACCCGTGTTGCTGAAGATGACCGGCCTTGGCGGAGTAGATTGTCCGGGTTCGAGAATGGGTGCTCCAAATTCAGGTGCGGCAAAAACCACGAACGGCTTCCCATCCGGGGTGTACCCGTCAGGGTTCGCCAGTCGTACGGCCGGATCAGTGACATTATCAACGACCATGACGACGGGTGCGTCCATGATGAATTGGCTGCTGTTGCGTGCTGTCGCGCGTGTGACGAGTAGGTTGGAATCTCGGTTGAACGTAGTGTCGAAAAAATCGAGTTCCGTCGCTGACGTAACGTCGGAGAATGCTCCAGCGGATGAAATGGTCAGGTCATAAAGAACCGGAGAAATATCCGAACCGCCAGTACGCGAAAAAGTCACTTGGCTTTGGATGTACCGACCGGCGATTCGACTTTGAGCAAAACTTTCGGCGTTCTCTATTCGGGTCAAGGGCTTCGACGCCAGGTCCGCTCGGTCGTTAGCCGCACGAACATCAACGACGATGGCGGTGCCTTCCGGCTCAGCGGATGTCCACGATGCCCGGCCCCAGAGAATGTCGTTTGCGCCACCATCATGGATCACCGTCCATGTGCCGCGTGGTGCCGTCGAACTGACGACCACCGTGCCGGTCATATCGCTGTAGTTGTACACGGACCCGCCGATGTTCACTGTGAGGTCAACCGCCCCCAAACCATCGGCTCCTCCGTTGGGGTCTATTCGCTTTACCGTGCCGGAACCGTTGTTTGTAACCCAGACTTTGCCGTTCGAATCGATGGCAACTCCCGTCGGATCGCTCCCTCCAGTTGAAAGGGTTTTGAGGACAACGCCTTCGGGACTGAGACGACAGATTTGCTGTGAAATGCTGGCGGCTATCCAAACATGGCCGTCGACTGGCGAAGCAGCCAGCCCCCGAGCCCCTTGCTGCCCAATGCCAAAGGTACCGAGGATGGTGCCATCAGGGGCGAATTTCCTCACTTGATGCAGTTGGTACAGGCAATTCCAAATGTTTCCATCGCGGTCAACAGTGAGGCCGTACGAATTCGGAGCGTTTAAGCATGTTCCGACCTGACTTGTTAGGTCATATCGAAAGAGTTTTGAACTGGTGCTATTGGAGGATGCAGACCAAAGGACGTTGTTTCCGTCGACGAGACCACCATAACCGCCAACGTTCAGATTAGGTGAACAAAACAGATTGTTCTTGAACCCGGTGAGACGAGCGCCTGTTCTTCCATCAAGCTTCCAGAACTTGTTGACGGCGAAGTCATCCCACCCACCAACCCAAACATTGTTCTCGGAGTCGACCGATACATGGCGAACACGCCTTGTCTCTGGGAGCCGCTGAAAGATAAGTATGCACTCGTCATCTGCGTCGTTGACCAATACGGGGGTTCCGTCGGGGCGAACTTGGCCGTCGCCGTTGTCTGGCCACGCCAGAGCGTCGTTATATCCTTTGGATGTCTTTATCAGGCCGTCATTGTCTCTGTCGGTGCATGAATTGTAAGTAAACGGGGGTGCAAGGTATTGTCCAGTCGGATCGGGTGAGAAGTTGCCGTCGGGCATCTTTGTACCGCGCGTTCCGCCGATCACAAGACCGACCTTGACAACAGATCCAGGGGCGGTTTGGGCTCGGTTTCCACACCAGACGTTGCCTTCCAGATCGACGGTGGTACGCGACGGATCCCGAGCCAGGTTCCCTGGTGCGGTTCGGTACTCGCCCACGATTGCACCCGAATTGACATCGATCCGAACGATCGTGCCGCGTCCTGACGCCGCGATGTTGATGTAAGGATAAGGCGCGAAAATCGTCGGGTTCATTTCTACTTGATTAGGCGTACGGTCGAATGCAACGTTGACGACCGTACCTTCGGCGAAATCGTCCGTGGTTCGGTATGTGCGGGATTGGGCGAAGGGCGAGGCCGGTTCGATTACTGTACCGATTCCTCGGAGGGATTGTGCCTGCTTCGCATGCGGTTCCGTTTCTTGTTCCGCCGAGGAACTGTCGTCCACTGAGTGCGTTCCGCAGGATGCGAAGATGATGAGTACGGTCGGGAGCGCGAAACGCATCGCTCGCTCGAACAGCGTGGGTAAAGTATGCCTCAACGTCTTCATTCGATGCACCCTCCGCCGTGTGTCGTCAGGGCCGCGGCGCACAAGCACCCATAGGACGCGCGTGACAGCAGCGTCCCTCGCTACTCGTCCGCTTGACTCGGGGCACGTAGCCTCGTGCAACAAGTTCGGACGGGGCGATTCTCGCTTCCGAGAACGCCGCAAGGCTTCAGTCATCCCTGACGTTGCGGTATTGTAACGACGTAGGCGTTGGCGATGCAATGAGCCTTCGCTCGGCGTAAAGTTTGGCTTCACTCGGTTCGGGGCAGCGGACTCGGAAGAGAGGGGGGAGTTGCAGCATGAACACTTTGATCCGGTGGTTGCTTCATAGCCCATGGAAGAAGTTCAGTCAAAGCAACGGAACACTCGTTACGCTGCCCGAGGTCACAATGATGCATGGCTGCATCGGTGTGGCCGGAAGTTGACCGAAATCGGCATTGAAGGGTCATGCGATAGGAATCGGAGGTCGGACGTTCATGAACAAATGGAAACACGTGGTCGGCTGGTCGGTGGTGCGGCAGCGTGCGGTTCTTGCGAGTTTGATAGTTTTCGTCGCTCTCGATTCTGGGTGTCACCATGCTGATTGCCGACAACACGCGAATAGCGCGGGTGCGCCTTCGGTTCAGCTTGGGCGGCCTTCCGAAGCGGCAGTAGAGAGCGCCCAAGGGAGTGACGAGGTTAAGGCCAGGCGCATCGTGCTTCGAGATTCGAAGGGGAAGGATCGTGCAGTGCTTGAGCTTGTGGGTGCAGACGAGGTGCCAACATTGAGTTTTTTTTCGTCGGACGGCTTGGAAACGGCGAGTATTTGGGCTGACGATCGGGGAGGGAGGCTTCAGCTGGTAGATCGCAAGAACAAAGTGAGAACTATCGTCGATGGGGCTACTATCCGGATCGTTGACGAAAAAGACCTCGCGCTGGTTAGGTTGGCGTTCGAGCGATCAGGTGGTGCCGAGTCATCGTCCATGTCGGTTCAAACGTCTGATGGGGCTCCTTTCGTGAGCATTGGTGCACTTCGCCAGGGACCTTCGTCAGTGATCATGTCAGGAGAGGGCGGAAAAGGAAATGTAATCATCACGATTGAGAATGGCGCTCCGCTGATTCACCTGCGGGATAACGCGGGCAATACGGTCCTAAAGCGACCAGAATGATTGCCCATCCCGCCAGCGACGCTGGGGGGTGCGTATGTGGTCCAAAAGTACAAAAGAACTACAAAATAGAACCGGTTTTTGACGGTCCTCAGCGGGCTTGAGTGGTCAGATTGAGTTCGGCGTAATTCCCGCAAAAACCGCTGTTTTTCTCGTAGGAACGCCACTTTTTCGATATTGGAGGCGGGGGGAATCGAAAATCTTCAACGCCTTTCTCGTAAGTCGTTAAATGACAACAGTTTAACTCTTAACATTCGGTGGATGCAGTGGTTAGGCACATGACTCAAGATGACCACTCTTGACCCGTGGAGCCGCTCTGAAACCGAGTTTACTGCAGACTCATTGCGCGCGCTCTATTGGGTTGAACGACTCACGGCCTGGGCGGGCGACGGAGACACTCGGACCAGTCCTATTCAATGCGCAGCCCGGCGTCGGACCATCCCGCTGATCCATACCAGACGGCTCAGCTACTGCCCGAGGGCCCACCCAGCTGCCCCAAAGGCAGCGAAGGGAGCCCAATGAACGGGAGAGGCGAAGGGGCGTTCCTGATCATCTGAAAACCGTCCCACCCAAGACAGCAGCCGCTCGTTCCCACTCAGGACACGGTCTCTGCTGGCCAAGACACGATCCCTTAGCTCACCAATAGTCAGGTCACGCAGCCATTTGCAGGCGCCATTGATCGCAGCACCGACCGAGCATCTCCTCTTGTCGTACGCAATCTCGTAAAACCGGTCCATAAGGAGCGCGGTGCTCTTATCCAGCACTGGCCAAAAAGAGCCTATTACTGTTGAGATTCCGGCTTCGATTAAAGCCCCCGGAAGCCCAACAAATTCCTCTCCGGACCTTAACACGTCAGTCATGCCAGTTGAACACGCGCTTAACACCACGAGAGAAGCCTTGGCCGCTTCACTGGCAGACCGAATCTCTTCCAAGGTCAGCTCACCATCGTAGCTCACCAATGCGGCCTCAGCAGGATCTTTCCAACTGTACTGCCCGTGGCCAGCGAAATGCACAACTCCGCACGCTGTAACTGCATCAAGTGTTGCACGCCGGTCGGCTGCAGCATTTGTAAACAGTCTGCCTGCGCACCCGGCCATCTCAAGGCGCGACTGCACTATTCGCGCCTCCATATTGCTGTAGGCCAGAAATCCAGGCCGATTTGGGTCGCTGTGGGGATCCAGTACAGCGTATGTCCTTGCGGGCAGAGCTTGTGCTACCCCTGCTTGACACTTTCCCAAGACATACGTTGATGGCGCGTAGCTAACATTAATCCGCTCCGGCGCAGCCGCATGCACGGGAAGTAAACTCAGCTGCTTTGAAGCAGAAAACGTAACATCCGTAACATCCTGCGGCAATGCTGCCATGAGTGGCAGCCACAGCGCCTCTTCAAGCTCGCCAAGTACTCGCGTGACTGTTTTTTCCCAAACAGCGGCAAGAACCTGCCGAACGCGGTTAACTATGGACGGCTCCAAGCCCAAGAAAGTTCCCGCTCCCCTGAGCGACTCAAAGGCTAGTTGATACGCGAAGAACCAACCACATTCAAAGTCGCCGCCGCTCGCAAGAATCTCCTGCAGTGCTTTCTTCCACGCCAACTGCGCAGCTGCAATGCGGGCCACTATCGCTGGACTCGGATCACCTTTCATACGTGCCACCACTGCCGCGTGCGCTGCACGGCTCCAATCGTTACGCCTCTCCATCCAGCGCGCCACGGTGGGTGGCAAATCCTCAACCCAGTTAAGCAATTTCTCTGTAGTTACCTTCGGCAGCCGCACAAGACGTACGGACCCATTGTGAACGATAATCGCTAAAGCCTCGTGATAAGCGTATGCGAAGTATACGAATGCATGTGACGGACAAACCAACGCGCCCTTCAACTCCTCAACATTTACCGAAGGGATGGCAATCCCCATGCGTGAAACACACTCGCGCAAATCTCGCATGGCGGTGTCCATTGCTCGCTGAGCCACATCGATCGATTTTCCAAGCAAATCCGCTTGGCGCAAGGAGACTTCTGCGATACGGACGGCGTCTTGCGCCTTTTTTAGCAAAGCTAGGCCATTCCCCCCATCAATTGATCGAGCAGCAGACTCGAGTCCTCCACGCTCACGAAGCAGTTGCGCTCGCCCTTCCTCAAGACAGCCCAAAGCCGTGTCCTCTTTTCCGGCATTTGCCAGGGCTATCGATTCCTCCATGAAAAGCGCACCCTCACGTCGCAAGATGTTCCAACGTTCCCGGTCGCCACGGGCCAAAAGGCCTTGATTTTGCAATGCCTCCTGCCCTTGCGCAAGCACAACGCAAGCCTCCGGCCATCGTCGTTGCATTGCTAGCAAGCGGCCGAGCGACCGTGTCACTTTCACAGCCAAGTGAGGTGTAGCAACCGGCCTCAACTCGCCCAACAGTCTGCGGTATTCCCCTTCGGCACCGGTGGCGTACCCGCTGTCGCTGGTTTGCTCAAATAGATTCAATTGACAGTACGCGAGATTGACCCGCGTCATGAAAGCCCTCATTGTCGCGCCATTTGCTCTCCAAAGGCGCAACGCCTCTTCAAGCGCGAGTTTCGCCTCAAGGTGTCGACCGCTTGCACTCTCTATGGTGGCCAGGACATCGTGAGCGCGTGCCCAGGCCTCCCCAGCGCTGGAGCGTAATGGCAAAAGAGTGTCGAACGCTGCCGTACAGGCGTCGCGCGCCTCATCAAGCAATCCGCGGCCCTCTAACCATTTGTGCGAGGTGTTTGAATAATGTTGCGCCAGGTTCAGTTGCATAGTGGACCAAAGCAGTGGATCGCCCACCCGATCGGTTAGCGCAAGTGCGCATACCGTATGCTCGCGTCCCTCCTCCGCGTAGCCTTCCTCATTTGACAAGTCAAACAGGCTCGCGAATAGCGCACCGAGATTGGTGTGACACCGTCTCCGCCCTTCGACGTCGTTAACTGTTTCGAATTCCTGCAGCGCGCCCCGCAACGCAATACTGGCATCCAAAGCAACGCGAAGTGCCCCGTGCCGTCGAAATGCGTCCATTAGCACAGCGCTCGTGCCCACCAGCAGCCCTCCTTTGAGGGCGGGACATGCTCCACTTTGCAGATTTGTAACGCCTCCCTCAAAGGCTACGAGGGCATTACTGCTGTCCACGTCGTTACCGAGAAGATGAAACAGTTCGCCGTGCGCGTTACCGAGCGACAACTGTAGCGCCGCTTGGAGTATTACCAATTCGACCGGACACTCCACGAGAAGTTGCATCGCCAGCTGATGCCTTTGCGTGGCGCTCTCTACGCCAGAGACACGTTCTAGCTGCGACAACAACAAGAAAGCCTGCTGCAATTGCTCAGGCGCCTTGGCCAGTTCGGCCAACACCGTCACGTGCCATTCGGGTAAATCAGCAGTGGCGTCTGGCTGGGATGCTCCACAGAGCTCGGCAATAAGTGTTTGGTGCTCAACATCATGCGTGAGCTGGAATAGCAACGTATGTATAGCAATGAGCGTCTGAAAGGATGTCTGTCGTAGGCCGACGAACTCTTCACTGGACAAAGATTCAGCAGTGACCGCCCGGCGCAACCTCCGAGCTGCCAACACTGTCCCGCGTACGACGCTCTTGCGTCTTAGCTGATGGTAGTAGAGGGAACACAGGTTGACCCCGCCCACAAGGTAAGAAACACGATCCTGCTTACGCAACACCCAGAGGGCATGCAAATATGCCCTTCGTGCCTCGGCAAAGTGGTCGTTGTGTCCAGTCCGGCGGAAAGCGGCGGAATAGAGATTGCCTACGTTAATGCCGACACGTTGGAGTGCAGTGCCCGATGATATCGATCGCACTATTGCGTAGGTTCTCAACGAATCGTCAAAATACTCGGTATTCCCCGTGTCATCATATAAGTCCTGCAATATAGAGCCCAGAGCGTCGCCAACGAAAGCGCGATCAAGTCGACTATTCTCCGAGTCGTCGAGATTCGTTAGGGCTCTCCTGTAAGCTGAACACGCATCCGCTCCATGTCGCTCGTAACCCGTGAGCTTGTACAATTGTGCGCATGTTTGCCCCATGATGCGTTCGAAATCTGTTTGCACATGTGTTGGCATCAGATGCATATACGTGCGCAGTTGGGCACACAGCTCACGCTTGCGTTCGACGCTTCCACGGTCGCTTTTTTCGCCGATGAGGCCAAGCTCAAATAGGATTTCTCCTGGGTCAAGCGATCGCTGGTCTGCTTCCATTAGTTAACGCGTTGCCTCTTCTTCAAGTCCAAGTCGGCTTCCAAAGCAACCACTCTGGCTTCGCCCGGCTGTAGTTTCTTTTGCCCATCAATTCCTCTTGTTCAATTGAGCTCAGGAATCGGGAGCGCATGGCGCGGCGGAAATTCGTGAAAGACCGCCGACGGAATCTCACCGTGGCTCGCAACAGCCGCACCTCGAAACGGATGTGATTCCGACGACCAATCCGACCGCCCAATCAAGTCCAAGATACACCTTGCAAGTACTTGGCACCCGCGCGATTCAAAGCGCTTGGGCGCCTGTTCCACGGTAGGCAGCCAGTCAAAGTAGTAACGACACTGATCGAGAAGAAGAACATCCGTGAACATCTGCGTTTGTTTTGCCCTGTAGGTTAACCGGCACGATCGGCGCACGTTTGGAAATGCCGGCCGACCGTAAATCCCCAGCAAGGAGTTCACCAAAAGGTTAGGCAGCGGAGCATCACAGGAGAACGGATGCTGCCGATCAAACCAAGACCAGGCGATTGCCCGAAGCATCGGTTGGCTCAAGCAATTCCAGTGGCCCTCAAGAACTTTGTCCATGATCGAGGCATATCCGATGAGCCGACCAGCCTCCTGGCCACAAATCTTCAGGTTGCCCAGTTGGCTAATCAGCGGATCGGAAGGGTTCGCAGCCTTCAGGGAGCGCAAAAAAGAATCCAACGGGTAACTTCCCGGCGACAGGACGATGTCGCCCGTTTCGCGAATCCATTCGTTCAGCTCCTCCAACGTATTTGGCTTCCCTGGTGGGATGAATTGAGCGGCATCAAGTGAGTCGTCCCGCGTTCGCTTGTCGGCCAAATAGAGATCTGCTACCGCTCGGTGGGCAAGCGCCCGGCAATTTGGAATCCAGTACCGGGCAAGGTCCACTAGAAACCGCGTAATGAAATCTGAATAAAATGGTTCGGGGGCTTGCGCAATGACAACTCGCAACTCCTCATCTGCAACTTCACATTCTGCTGGATCAAGGCCCGATGCCCAAAGCGCCTGGGGAACATCGCGGTACCGAAAACGGAAGTACGACGACAAGACACCGCAATACGCATCATGGTGCTCCGAAGGAATCTCGGCGAAATTTGTGACCAAGACGGCAAGGGGCGACAGCCGCCCGTTCGCCAGAAGCTTAAGAATCGGATCAAGCGCGTTGGGTTTCCGGCTCAGCAACGGACTACATGAATCATAGTAGACAATATCGAAACGCTCATCATACGAATCGAAAAACTGCGCGAGATCACCACGGTGAATCTTGACTGAAAACGGCGGCGAACCCAGCTGAGCAGCCGCCTTTGCAAATTCCGCTCCTTGCGATTCTACCGCCCACACGTTGTCCGGATTCACGCCGTACTCGACAAGCACCTTTAGGTCATTGAGCGGCTCTGGGCCACACAAGTATAGTACGCTTAGCTCGGAGGGTTCTCGTTTCCCGATCTTCGTCGTGTACGTCTGTGACCAACTTTCTATCTCTTCAACTGTTTGACGAGCAACATCCTTGTCTCCGAGAGTTTTCAACGCGACTTCAATCGTGGCAAATAATTCCGGAAGCAATACGATCGGTGCCGAATCGCGCTCCGAGCTCAGTGCCCGGACGGCGTGGCCAAGCGCTCGCTCACGAACAATTTGCTTTGATGTTTGCTGGTACGACGGATGGGTCACGATTGGTTCTCGCAAATCACATTCAGGACGATTGACCATCGTAGCGTAGCTCCTGGCGATTGCGATGTCCCCGCTTCTCCGCCAAAAGCCTGGCCAACGAGGAGCCACCCCTTAGCCCGCGATGCCCGCGCTCCAACGATTGCGAAATCCGTCGCCATGTTTCATCCGGCGCGTCCATGACCGCACCCGATCACCGACTTGGCCACGTGCCGGTGCGATCATGATGAGACTCAGCCCAAGAAAGTATCAGTCTGAGGGAAAGGCGCGGCCGGTTTCCACTGTGTTTGTAACCGCGTCGGTCCCCAAGAAGCCTGGCTAGTGAGGTTCGACGGCGAATTCCCCGTAGCCTGTTGACCAATGCCGCGTGGATCCCACCCCAGGTTTCCGACGGATCGGCTAGGACCGTTCCGGACGTGTGCGTTGGCCATTTACCCGTGCGGGCATGATGATCGTCCGCCCAGCTAAGGATCTGTTTGATCGTCAAAGCCGGGCGGTTGCTTTGATTCGGACGACCACGACGTTCTTCAAGCAACCTTGCCAGCGATGAACTGCCAGGCAGGCCCCGGAATCCGTGGCGAAGAGCTTGGGAAACATTTTTCCACGATTCGTCCGGATCATTTGTCACCTGGCCTGATGCCTCCGTCGGCCAACTTCCTGTTCGCGCAAAATGGGCGTCGGCCCAAAAGAGAATCGTCTTGATCGTGAGACGAGGAAGATTCGCGGTTGTGCGGACTCCATAATAGGCAGACAACAATTGCGGTAACGAACTCCCGCCTGGCAAATCGCGCATGCCTTGCTTCAACGCAGTGTTGATCTTGCCCCAGTCTTCAGTGATGGCACCCACCACTCTGCCGCTTCGAGGGGTTGGCCATTCGCGATACCGCTTGAAATGACGGTCGGCCCACAACAGGATCTGAGGGATTCGGAGCGGCGGCAATTTGCGTGGGTTTCGAACTCCGCGGGCCTTTGCGAGAAGCTCAGCCAGGGAGCCGCCCCCTCTAAGGCCCCGGTCGCCGCGCACGAGGGCACGACCGATCCTTCCCCAGTTCTCGTTCGGAGCGGCGCGGACCTGTCCCGACGCGTTGTGTGGCCATCGGCCGGTCACACGATAATGTGACTCGGCCCAGGAGAGGATCTGCTTCTCGGGCAGTCGCGGCTGCACCAGCCGGTTTCGCACGCCGCGACGCTCAGCGAGCAGCCTAGCAAGCGATGAGCCACCCGGGAGGTCTCGATACCCGTGATCCAACGCCTGAGAAATTGCCCGCCATGACTCGTCGGGCGCGCCCAACACCGGCCCGGACTCCACGGAGGGCCAATCGCCGACGTTCCTGAAATGGTCGTCCGCCCAGCCCAGGATTCGGGGAATACTCAACGGTGGTCGTTGCCTGTCGTGTTGCCCTTTGCTCGCCACGATAATTCGCACTCAAGCCGCACGGATGAATTTTATCAACACCGTCGCACCTTGCCGATCGGCGGAGAAATCTTCTCGAAACCGTGCTCACCCACACGCGCCTCGCATGGATAGAGTGCCTTGGACCGCAGGAGCTACAGCGTCGCCAGGGCGTGGGCCCCGGCGGCGATAGCTTTCATTTGACCATCAACACCGTCGTAAGCGGCGCATGTATGGGCTGACAGGGTTCGTCCCCGTTGCGTCAAGCCGCCCCAAAAAACCGCGTTTGACCTTTCCGGAAATTTAGGCGGCTCTCCCTGGCCCAACGTTGTCCGCCGAAAAAATCGTCGCATCACGAGGCCATTACGCACTCATGCTCAGCCTCTGGGAGCCCGTCCGCAGTCGCTGGCCTGCATCGCACCCTATCGTCCGTCGCTAGGCTCGCTCCGCTCGTCTCCCCACGGGTGAGCGACGGCCGACAGGGTCCCGCGCCGCAGGCCAACAGCCGGGTGGGTGGTCATGTTGACATTTCCGACAAACTTCTTGGGCTTTGGCCATCAATCTCACTCGACCCGCTGAGTCAGAAGGAGCACCCTTCTTGGTGCGAACGGAAACGAGTGTTACCCTCTCGTTCAGCCGGTAATCGAATTCCGGCCAAAGGAGTTGAGTGAATTGCGGCGGAAAGACCGCCGCCCGAAAAATTTGAACGACGCGCAAGCGTCGGAGCTGCTTCCCGAAATACCGCCAACGCGAGTCCTCGACTCGTGCGACACGATGGCAGCACTGGCGCCGCGCTCCCGAAAGGGAGCGTCGGCCAGGTGCTACATCGTGACCCCTTGGCGGGGGTTCGGGAGTGGCCTTGGTTTGACGCTCCTCTTGTTTTGGCGCGCGTCGAAACCGTCGTAATCGTGGCCCTTGGACCGGAGGCCCAGCCGAACAGACCTCCGCACAATGTCTCGCACCTGAACCCGGCGGGCCAGTTCAGGCATGGCGGCCTTTCATCTGCGGCCGACAGATGGAGGCACCCAATGACTCCCGATCTGCAACAACGACTCAGCGAATTGTCCACCCAGCTCGCCGAGATCTTGATGACGGCGGCATTCCTTGCCGGCGAGATCCGCACCGTCGTCCAGTCGGAACAGGATCCCCCCACGTCCATGCGACCCGCGCGCGCCAAGCAACCGCCCCTGCGCGACGGTCCGCGTTCGCGGCCACTTGTCGATGACTCGACTCTGTCCGTCTTTTGGGACGGGAAAACTTGCTCCTTAGGCAACACGATTCTGTTCCGTCTGGCCGGGCGGCTGGCGCGCCAGCCCAATCAGTATATCCCTGCGAATCAGCTCCTTGGCGACGTCTGGGAGGGCGGCGTGAAATCGCCGGACACGATTCGCAGCGCGGTTCGCCATCTACGAAAACGCTTCAGCCAGGCGGGCATGGACGATCTCGCCGCCGCCATCCACGGAACGGGCGGTCGATACGGGCTGATCCTCGACGGCCAACGGTGATCATTTTGCACGAGAATTGCACGCAAATGCGCCACGCGTTTGCACGGCCATTGTTTATGCTGACCCTCGGGTTGAGCCGATGCGCCGCGATTCTGTTCTGATCGCGCGAATCGGCCCATGCAATGAGGTGTCGATGGCCGGGCAGACGGAAAACGCACAGCGCCATTGGTGGGTTCGCGAACGACCACCGTCCGAGTCACCGGCACCGAAGTTTCGTGCGGTGGCGTACTACCGTCATTCGGCACAAGACCGCCAGGAGAATTCCGTCACTATCCAACAGGAGCAGGTCCAACAATGGGCTCGCGAAAACGGCGTTGAAATCATTCACGAATTTGCCGACCGCGGTAAGTCGGGGCTGACTGCGGAAGGGCGAGACGGTTTCAATGACATGATGGAGAACTGGGTCAGGGCGAGGCGCGATTTTGACTTCGTTCTCTGCCTGGACGTTAGCCGCTGGGGTCGGTTTCAGGATATCGACCTGTCGGCGACCTACAGCGCCGACTGCAAACGTCACGGCAAGCAAGTCATCTACACCACGCTTGGCAAACCCAAGCCCAACGACCAGCTCTATCAAGTCTACGTGCAGTTTGAACGATTCCGCGCGGCCCAATACAGCAAGGAGCTCAGCGATAAGGTCTTTCGAGGGTGCGTTCACATCGCCCAACAAGGGTACTGGGCCGGCGGCAAACCGCCGTATGCCTTACAACGCCTCCTGCTTGACGAAGCCCGTAAGCCAGTGCAGAAGCTCGCGCCGGGCCAGCGCAAGAGCATCCAAAACCAGCGCGTCACCCTGACGTTAGGCGACGAAGTGCAGGTCACCACCGTACGTCGGATCTTTCGTGAATTCACCGAAACGCTTCGGAGCATGCACGACATCGCGGCGGCCCTGAATCGTGATGGGGTCACATCGCCTGGCGGGGGCACATGGGACCGCGGCAAGATACGCCGCATCCTCATGAACGAATTGTACGTTGGCACGCTGGTGTACAACAGAACTTCGCAGAAGCTGAAAACACCCACGCGGCACAATCCCAAGGACCAGTGGATCAAGTCTTCGAGCGCCTTTGACTCGCTCGTGGATTCATCAGTGTTCGATCAAGCTCAGCGACTCCTCACCCAGGCTGCCCTGCGATACACGCCGGAATTCATGCTGGAACAGTTGCGGCGCGTGCTGGAGACACACGAGTTTTTCCGCCCATCGTTTTTGCAGGCTGACGCCGCAGCGCCGGCACCGAGTACATACACGAAGCGATTTGCTTCTTTGGACGCCGCCTACCAGCAGGTGTTTCGCGACGCCCTCCAGCAAGTGAGGCAGGAGGTGGAATCCCAGCTTCGGAGCCTGGTTCAGAACGTGGAGAGCTACGATGACTTCCTCGTGCTCAATCAGAGGTTCACGGTCTTAATACAGCCGTCCGTGCCGGTTCCGCACGGGTACACCCAATACTGGTACTTCCGACCCGACATGCGCGGCGTCGTGGATATCACGCTGGGAGTGCCGGTCTCCGGTCCCCAGGGCCCGGAAATCCTCGGTTACCTGGCGCTGCCGCGCCTCCTGGTCGAAGGTCGCGGGATTCGTCTCTTTGATTCGTCCGAGTCGCGGATCGACATGTACGGCCACCGTGGATTGGACATGATTTTTCAGCTTGCGAGATGACGATGGACACAGCACCCATCCTGCTCATGAAAGATCGCCGCCGTGAGATGGTCCCGATCGACAAGATCAAAGTGATCAACTCCCGCAACCGCGATGAACAGCAGTTTGCTCTCAACGTGCAAAGCATCGAAGCGATCGGTCAGCTCAAAGACATCCGCGTCAATGACAGGTTTTTGGCCAAGAGCGGATTCTACGAGTTGATCTGCGGCGAGGGCCGGTTGATAGCCCAGAAGCGGCTGGGCCGGGCGGAGATCCGCGCTGAGGTGGTCACCTGCTCCCGCAAGCAAGCCTACCTCGAATCGCTGGTCGAGAATCTCGCACGAAGCCGGCCCGCCACGATGGAATTCGCACGCGAACTAAAGTGCTTGCACGACGAAGGCTGGACCTTTGAACAGATTTCTCCGGTGGCCTGCCGAAGCGTGGAGCACGTTCGGCACTACATCCAACTGGTCCAGAAAGGCGAAGAACGGTTGATTCAGGGAGTCGAGCAAGGCGTGTTCCCCATCTCGTTCGCCGTATTGGTTGCCGGAAGCGAAGACGCAGCCATCCAAAACGTGCTCATGGACGCCTTCGACCGTGGCATCGTCAACTGCGAAAACTTTGCCAAGGCCCGCTCAATCATCAGATTGCGAATGGACCCGCGACATCGAAAGAACGGCCGCAACGGCGCCGGCAACTACACCGTGGCGACTTTGAAAGGCGACATTGCCGAGGCCACGCAGGCCAAAGAGTCCTACGTGCGCGAAGCACAGGAAAAAGAAACTCGCCTCTTCGCATTACTCGACGGTCTCGCCGTTTTGTGGAACGACACGGGCCTGCTGGACCTGCTGCGAGCCGAGGGCATGGGTGACCGACCGGAGTTGGCAGGGACCTACGACGGCGCCGTGTCCAAATGATGGATAGGGGGACCAAGATGGACGGTTCAGAAGCACATGACATTCCCATCATCCGACTCAAGCCGCTGCGCGACCGGAAAGTCAACCGCCGAGAGTTCGATCGCATCCTGGCCAGCATCAAGGCGATTGGCCTGATTGAGCCTTTGATCGTCTTTCCTGAGGGCCAGGATTTCCTGATCACCGATGGCGTGCAGAGGTATCGAGCATTGCTGGAGCTGGGGATCGAGACTGTTCCCTGCATCGTTGGACGGCAACGCGAAGCGTTCACGGGCAACCGAATGGTCAACCGAGTGTCACCCGTGCAGGAAAACCGGATGATCGAAAAGTCGCTAGAGGAGCTCGACGAGAAAACGATCGCCGCAGCCCTAAATTTGTCGGGCATCGCGCACCGGTTGAAGAAGACCTTACTCAAACAACTTCATCCCGACGCCGCCGCGGCCTTGGACCAAGGTGCAATCACCCGCACGTGCGCTCTTGAATTGACGTACGTCAAGCCGGAACGGCAGGGCGAGATCTTGTCCGCGATGAAAGGATACAAGGACTTCAGCGTCGCCTTCGCTCGGAGCCTGATCCTCAAGACACCGCCCGCTCAGCGTGACACCCGCCGGCGGCGAAAGCACAACCCGTGGAACAAATCAGCCCAACGAAAGAACGATTTGCTGAAGAAGTTGGGAGAGGCCGAACAGAAGCACGACTTCTACTCCCGCTTGTACAAACAATACACGATCGACCTATTAAGACTGGCCATCTACGCACGGACGTTGCTGACCAACAATCGGGTTCGCGTGCACTTAGATCAACATCACCCCGAGATCGTCGCTCGTTTCGAGGCCATCATCGCAGAGGCGAAGGGGTAGCACCATGGCGAAGTGGACGCGGGAAAAGATCATCCGCGAAATTCTCCGCCGCGAATCTGCAGGACAGCCGCTCGACGTCGGCGGTCGGGATCCCGTCGAGTACTCGCTCTATAACGCGGCCGCGCGAGTGTTCGGGTCCTGGCGAAACGCGGTGATGGCGGCGGGGATTTCGCCGGACAAGGCGCGGGTGCGCGACCCTTGGCCGCCGCCGCGGATTCTGGCGAGCATCAGGTCTTTGGCACGAAGGAAGCGGCCATTGCGGCCCACCGAGTTGAAGCGGCGATACTATTCGCTGCTCGCTGCGGCGCGGCGATGTTTTGGTTCGTGGCCCAAGGCGGTGGTCGCCGCCGGGGTCGACCCCCAGAAACTAAAACGAGTGGGTCCATGGACAAAAGACCGGATCGTCGAGGCCATCCTCAAACGTGCCCTCCACAGCCAACCGTTGAACAGCCACGCCGTGAGACCAAAATCCTTGGTCGAGGCGGGAGCGCGGGCCTTTGGTTCTTGGGGGGCAGCGCTTGAGGCCGCGGGCATCAAACCGAACCTCCACGGACGCCGGCGCGCTGAAATAACAACAAGCGCCTCGGAGGAGAAAGCGCTTACACCAGGATAGCAAGATACGAACGCGGCTTCACCCACGCTGTTTCGGGATACACGGAGTCTCATTAAGCGGAGCCGTCGAGACTAAGCCATGACACATAATCGCGGTTGATGCAGGGACTTCCGCGGCATGGTCTCAAAGTCTCAAGTTTTAAGGCACTACGCCCTCCGAGTGACGGCATGCGGAAACGAACGAAAACGGCGGACCGCCCCAGAGAGATCATCAGGCTGTCGACGTTTTCGCAGCTTGACCTTTACTTGGCCAAATTTGCCGCTGGCGAGCTAGGCCTCGTCCTGCTTCTTGGACGCCACGGAACAGGCAAGAGCGAGTGCGTCAAGCGCGCACTTCGTACCTTGACAACGCTAGCGGGTTCGCCGGATGACGCCGAGGGCAACGTGCTCTACGTCGAAGGTCACGTGAAACCGTTCGGCTTGTATCTCTCGCTGTGGGAGTATCGCGACCATCCGGTTGTGCTGGACGATTTGGACCGGCTGTATGCCGATGCCGACTGCGTGCGACTCTTGAAGCCGTTGTGCAACTCCGAACCGCTCAAACGCATCGCGTGGCTCACAAATCTGACGCTGAACAGCGCCGATATTCCCGTTTCGTTCTCCACGACGAGCCACGTGATTCTCATCGCCAACGAGTGGCGTACGCTGAACCCCAACGTGCGCGCGCTCGAGGATCGAGCGATCATCCTGCATTTTGGTCCATCCAACGCCGAAGTGCATCGACGAGTAGCGACGTGGTTTCGGGATGATGAAGTCTACCAGTTCATTGCAGGGATCATGCCGTTCATCCAATCGCTTTCCATGCGCCACTACTGGAAAGGATCTCAGCTACGGCGTGCGGGTCTTGCGGATTGGCGTCACAGCCTCCTCCAGATGGTGCTGACTGACCCGCAAATCGCATGGGTGGCTGCACTTCAACATGAGCCCGGCCTGCTCTCGGAACGCGCGAGAGTCGCCCGTTTCCTCCAGGCCACTGGGTATTCGAGGGCAACATACTTCCGAGCCAAAGCGCGGTTGATTGCCGCACAGGCGGTTGAACCGAGCCGTTAGGCCTAGGCCGGAGGAGATGTTTCTCCGCGCCGCAACCGTCCTCCTCAATCGCGGCCACCGAACTACACCCAGCAGGCAAGTGGTTGCGATAGCAAAGTGTGCCGGGCTCAGCGAGTCAGACTGGACCACCCTTCATGTCAGGCGCATAATGGTCCAAATATTTTGGACCTTTTTGCACGAGCTTCCGAAGCCCAAGCCGTCCGCGTTAAGCCGTTGCGGGATGACGGAAACTGTGCTGAATGACAGCGGTTCCTCGCATGATGCGGAGCACGTGTCTAAGTGATCCCGAAAAGAATCCTGCCTTCTGAAGATACCATGGCCGATCTTGCATCAAGCATTGACTACCAACTCGCGCTGCTTTTGTGCCAGCGGCATAGCGGGATCGTGCGCCTTTCGGTGGATGGTAATGTCACAAACGGTGCTGGTCAGCTTCTCGTTCCCAAATGCCCGACGGACCATCTGCAAATACGCGCTATTCATCTCGCACGCGCGGCAGGCATTCCCGGCGAGTCGTTGAAACCACATCGGGAACTGCTCATCACCCAGGGTCAGGTGACCCTGGCGCCCGACTCGCTCGTCGCAAACGCGGGAGCCTTCAAAGGCCAACTAGCGGACACTAGACTCGCGCTGTGGATCGAGCGCTCCGCGGCACGGTTGAGACATCCGGAAGAATCTAACCCTCCGCAACACGTCATTGCGTTTCTAAGCGGTCTAGCCGGTCAAATCGTTCAGAGGCTAGGGCAAATTGAGTGGTTTCCGGGGCTCGAGACGATTACAACCAACCGCGCGTGGGTCGAGCTGACTCTTCGGAAACTAAAGCCGCGCGGACATGTACCTTATGGCAGAAGCGAACCCCACGCTTTTCTCGTGGATCGGTTCTACCAGTCTGCACTCATCATTGCCGATCCGGGCGGTGGCAAATCAACGCTCATGCTCTGGATCGCGGCGGGCATTCTCGCCGGAGCGCATCCCCGATTCTTTCTCCCTCTGCCGGTTCGGCTGCGCACCTTCGCGACCCTCGGCACCCTTGACCAGCTTACGCTTGTCAAGTTTGCCATCCGGCAATTTGCTCCATTGGAAGACAAGCAGACAGGCGACATTGCAGAGCGGATTTTTCGCGCATCAGGCGCTGGCCGGTACGTTGCCGCTGAGGGGACGCCAGGTCCATCCGCCTTGCTCTTGCTCGATGGCCTTGACGAGTTCCCCGACATTTCGTTGCTCGGCGAAGCGCCATGAGCGCGACTCAAAAGAAGGCTCCCTGCGCCCGCCTGCTCGACCAAGGGTCGATATTCAATCCCCGTGTGCCGTTCTGGGCTCAGGAGGCGTACTCGAAGTTCCGCGAACAGGTTCTGCACCCGAAGTATCCGTGCTATTGGGCCACAATGGCCGAAAAGCGCGGCGACCTACGTTACACTTGGATTGACAACCCGGACGATCCGTCGCTGCCAGCGACACTGCGCGATTTCTGCCGCCTAATGGCCCGCCTGATTGAATGACCTGTGGTCCAGCGAACATAGCGATGCCAAAATCAATGACTTTCGGTTGACCAAGATGGTCGATGAGGACGTTTGTTGGTTTCAGATCGCGGTGAATCACGCCCCGCTTGGCCCGCGTGATTGCCTCGATGGGCTTGGGTGACCCCTCGGATTGGGTATTCCTCAACCAGGCGGGTCACCAGATCGCTGAGAACAAGACCCTCGATCGGCTCAAGCGGTACGCCCTGGAAGCCAAGGTGCTTCTGGAGACGGACGCCGAAACGGGGCGTGTTCGTTCCTTACTCCGTTGGCACTGGTTACCATACGATCGGCCTGCACTTCGCCGCTGCCGAAGCGATTGCCGAGTACATCGCCCGCGCCGAGCTGACGAGTGGTCCCCTCTTTCGCCCGCAGCGAAGTTCGAACGCAGACAAGCTTGCGGATCGCCCTTTCCACCCGTTGGGCATGTACCACGTAGTAATGCGTTACCTGCGCCGGCTGCCGGGAGCCGTGAAGCGTGAAACGCTGGCGACCGGAACCGTTGCCACACGGTGCATTTACAAACCGCATTCGCTTCGGGCCACCACAGCAACGCTACTTCTCGGAGCCGGAGTGGATATTCGGAAGGTTCAGGATCTGCTCGGCCATCGCCATGTGACCACGACGCAGATTTACGACAAACGCCGGATTGCGGTCTCCGAAAGCGCGTCACATGACATGCCAATCTGAGGTCAGACACCCTTGTCGCACTATCACGCGCAAGCCAGAACGGCTGCAGTGGACATCAGGAGAGAAGGGCGATTCAATCGCCGCTCGCTACTTCGCTAGCCCATTCAGTGACTGCACCGAGACTCCGTAGCCCAGAGAGTGAAGGAAATGCTTGATCGTCCTCAGCGTTACGTAGGGCGCCCCTGTGCCGCCATACAAGCGCTCCAAATTGATCCAGTTAAGGATGATATCTTTATACAACCTCTTAGCCCGTTGCTCAGTGCCGCAACATAAGCTGATCACACAGTCTGACATGACTAGTGCTTGTCCTCTTGGGACGACCACGACTTTGAGAAGGTCAGGTCTGCCTACTCGCGGCAGCAATACTGCTGGCCCAACAATCGGCTTACTCCCCGGTCCAACTCTTCTCGGAGTTGCGGCAAGCTTAAATTGCCGAAGGTTAGTAGTGTGAACTAACGAATAGCCGTCTCGAAACGTTTTTCCATTCACCGAATGCATTTGCACTCGACCTCGCACGAGTACGAGGGGCTCGCGAAAAACAGCAGCAGCTCCATTCTGCTCAGCCATTGCCCGAGGCATCTTGCGCCGCGTCAATCGGACGATTGCCGTGGATGCTGCACAACGCGCGAACGCCTTACGACCATTCAGGGCAATAACCTTACGATCATAGTGTCGAAGGATTGCACTCCACGCGGCAGTATCTTTCTCGGAGGTAAGACACCCGCGAGGGAGTACTGCGACGAGCCGGCCTTGTCGGCCAAGGTAGGTCAGCGATGTGAGCACAAACGCCAACGCCCTGCTGCAACGTACGAACGCACCGGATTCAGTAATAGCGGTCCAATAGGCATTGCCACGAGAAGAAAACGGAGGATTGAGCAGCACCAGGTCACAAAACCCTTGAGCCTGAAGTACCCGGCAACGAGAGCGCGAGAGTTCCGACAGAAAATCGCACCTGGCAACCTGCCACTGAGGATGGGTTGTCGTCAGCCTCTTGACAGCCGCGCGACGTAGGTCGAGCGCAACAATGCGACAGTCCTTCCAGTATTCTTCAGCGGTCCGCAGGAGTGTCCCATCACCCGCGGCGAAATCGGCGACGCACTTAGGTGTAGTTGACTGCACGGCCCGCATCATTTTGTGAGCGAGGTCCTTGGGCGTACAGAAATAATCAACAGGAGGTGTCTTCATCCAACCAAGCACCACACATGGTAGGCGAGAAGCCGGGCGGTCCCCTCGGTGCGCCGCGCCTTACGAATCGGGTGATCGTAAACTAGCTCGACTGCGGTTGGTCGAATGACTGCATATAGCACAGCGCCAATGGCATGAGGCTTGGTTCCGATCGGTGCAATTTTAAGTACATGATCCCTGTATCGCGCCTCGATCTCCTGAAGTCGATAGAATAGGCTAAAGGGGCAGTTAGCAGGGGCAAACTGGACATTTTGCCAAGCCTTCGTCGCCAACAGAGGACGCCTGTTACCAAGGTATGTAGAGAATGGATACTCTGGGCGAAAACCAGGCACACCGATCACAGGCACTATCTTGTTTCCCGGGGGTTCGACTTGCTCCAGAAGATATGCAAGCCGCGCTCCCTCGAATCCAAGAAGGGGAACAAAGCATGCGCGCTCACCGGTGTTGCCGAGCCTCGCGAACCCTGGAAGTGGCGATACACCTTCGATTCTCTCACTCAAATCGTAAATCTCCCCTTCCGTTGGCGCGATACTGGGGCGGTAGTCGCCTGGCTCAACATACACGACAACTGTTCGAAGGTGTGAATGCATGGTCGCTCGCAGAAGAGCCGCCCAAGCGTGGTGGCGTAAGCCAGTGATGTCGAGATAGACTGTCGGTCGCTTGATATCCTGGCACAGTTGTGAAAGCTGCGTATCACTTCGCAGTCCGACTTCTCGTTTGGTTCCGCCGATGCTGACCGCGATACTGGCTCGCTCTTCCTGTATGATGTCAACAAGGAGGACGTCTGCTCGATCGCGAATCCATTTGTCGAGGTGCAGGCTCCGTGCTTCCACCGAGCGCCGAAAAATATATGCGCTGTGGGGTTCGGGGCAGAACTTATCAGTATCTGCGTACACGTCGGTAAAGAGTGGCGACTCACGAAGCGCCATGATAGAAACTCTCAAACAGTAGGAGTTGCTCGGGTAACGGATCATCGGCTTGGCGATTCTGGCCTGCTAGAACGGCGCGTATCGTTTGTTTTGGCTTGATGATGAGGTCAAACACTTGACCACGTGTCAACGTCATATGGCGCTTTTGCCGATGACTGAACTCAAAAAATGGTGCAAAAATTGGATGCATCATGTACGTGTAATCTTTTGTATCTCCTGAGTCTCCCAACTTGTTGCCCGGAAACCTAATCAAGGCTAGGTGCATTACTGCGGCGTTGAGGATCGCGTCGACCTTCGCTACGAGTTCAGTATCGGCAGGCACTTCGTGATCCGCCAAGCGAAACTGGTTAACCTCGGGAGTGTGCCCCTCAGGGTCAGCCGCCATCCGCCCGAAAATCCTTCCTAGGGCCAATAGCAGTTTGGTCAGCTGTGCACCGTGGATAGAAAGGCCTTCCAACTCCGATACATATTTTCCGCCAATCGTCTGGGCTGCCTTTGTTTGCAAGGCGGGGTCCACTGGATTTCCGACCTGGCCTGTCGAATGGATCTGCTCCAAAAGGCTCTGCACTACCAACTCGAGCAGGTACCTAATATTTCCGGAAGCAAGCTGAGTGAGCACGCCCCAGCCTGAATAATACTTGTGCAAGCCGCGTTTGCCTTTGCGAATAGTGAAGAGCAGCGAGTGCTTATAGTTGTCGAAACGCTCCTTCCATTTGCGCTGGTCTCGGTGTGGGGTCCGCAGCGCTTCCGCGGGTGTTATTCCCTCGGTGCGCGAGATATGAGCAAGGAAATATCGCTCAAGCTCACTCATATTTTGGAATGTGGCAAGCTCGCCGAGGTCTGCAGTCGACGTCACTTGCTCTGCAAACGGACGCAGAACCTCGCTTACGCCGAGTTTCTCGGCTTCTTCATCTTCGGAGAGGCCAGGCAGAATCGCTCTTACGTCGGTAACCGGTTTATCCGTCGGCGCGCCGAGTTTACTCAAGCGGCTTTGGCAAACGTCTAGGGCAAACCTATTGAAAGTCTCGCCTTCAAGCTTCTCCGCTATATGAATCCTCACATAATCAGCTGGGTGAATGAGCTGCTCATTAACGTTTAGCGTAGTGCGACAGCGCCATCCCAGTTCCCGCACGCCAATCTTGAATGTATAGGATTGCGCAGCGTGTTTTATCAGCGTATTGAACACCTGCTGTTGATAGTCGAGAAGGTTTTCGTATTCGTCGATAAGGAAAAAGAAGTGTTTGCCCACCAGGGCCGGGACATTCAACAACGCAGTGGTCAGAAAATCGAGCGGCGCGCTTTGAAGCGACAGGCGCGGTTGCGGCGCATCACTAACATTATTGATGTATGCCTCAAATTCATGGCGAGCGCCAGTTACAGCTGTGCGCACTTCACGATGGCTAGTTGACAGAGGAATATTTAGCGTAGTTGCAAGCGTCTGCCAGGCCTCGGGGGGCAAGCTAGGCGGCGCCACCGTGTTGACGGTAGCCCAGTCGAGAAATTCGAGGACGAGATCGGTAAGAAGGAGATTGACATAATGAGCAAAGAGACGGCACCACCCGTGCTGGTCCAATTCCGGACCGGCGAAGGCCGTTACGTGATTCGTGTTTACACGGTAATAGAGCCCGATGAATGGCTGACCGAAGACAGGGCGGTCGAACCTGTGCGCGAGTGCCTCCTGGCCTTGATATGATAGCCCTCGCAGGGCGGTGGTTTTTCCCGTGCCTCGCCCACCTATCAAGATGCAGGAGCGGCGAGTTATCAACTCGGGAAAATAGGCAGGCTCAGTGAAGAGCTCAAAGATGTCATCTTTCAACCATTCGGCCTTGAAACTACCGAACAGCTTGCTGAGCTCTTCCTGTATCTTGGCAGGAGTCTCTAGGTTCGCCGGATCAGGGGATGCCATCCGTTCTGCTCCCAGTAAAAGATCGGCATAGTCGCATCGGGAACACTGTGGGCAAATGCAAGGGAAAGGCCCAAGTTTGCGAAGCCCTTCCATTGGTCCTCCGGAATGCCCGCGCGCCCGCTTGCGCCGTGTAGAAACTCCTCGGCTGTCGGGCGAAGTTGGTCGGACCAAATCAGCGAGTCCGGGGCTAACGCGCTGTAACTAGCGCCAATAATGTGTGGGCAAGAAAGTGTCAGTCCTACACATTGTTGTTGAAGGCGCTGAAAACCCTGCTCGGTACATATTAGTGGGCAGTAGAAGAAGGATGAGCCATGCACGCTGGCCAACTTCTCGAAGGAAGCAGAGCGGCCCCCAGATAAGGCCATCGGACGCTTCCACGTTTCGACACATTGACGACCAGAACCGACAAAGTCGTCCACGAAGACGACAGGTCGAGGCCCTTCGGCGAGAAGCCTATTCGCGATTTCAATTGGCGATCCGATGCGTTCCTGTGGAATCCCTAAGTTTTGCCGAGCCATTCGAAGAAAAGCGTATCCGCTATCGGTACTGTTCGGATTTTCACCCGTGACTTGGGTGACGAGCACATTATCGAAGAAGGCTCGCCATTGACCCTGGGCTTGCAGGAAGGCACAGCGCGGGAACATAGGATGCAAACTCAGTGCTTGAAAGGCACTCTCGAAAAGCTGGGAGGTAATCGCGTCAGAAAAGTAGAGAAAAGCGCCAAGTAGATGCGTCGCATGCTCCTCTTCGCTTACGGAAAAGTTCTCAAGCCACCGGTCGGGGTCGAGTTTGGTCCGGAGAGGCCACAGCTGGACCTCCGTGAAGTACTCGCATGTTGCACGCACAAGGTGGCGTGTCGGCTCGGGTCGCGGGACCTTGGTGGAGGCTTCGGACGTCATTATGCGGATCATAGTACGCGATAGCGCCGTCGCAATAAGAGCGCACTTTGCGAGCGGAACACGAGGTAGCCTGCGCTGCCGTACGCGCGAAACCTAGAATGCGACGGGCTCCCCGGCGCTGTGCGCGCCGGAGAACCGCCACGTTGGTCAAACCGCTTCGGCGTGAGCTTCTTTTTCGGCCTCGCCGGATGCTGCGGCTGCGGCAATCCCGTTCGGAGCGGCGTGGGAGGAGGGCTGTGGCGATTCGCCAGTTCGGGGCGCTCCACCTTCGTCCAAGCCCGCCCAGCTTTTCGGCTGTGGGATGGCCCTGCCGGCTTCGGCTTCGATAGGCGGCACAATTGGGCGAACGACCAGTCGTTGAACTGAAACGGCCGATCGCCGCCGAATGCCAGTCTGAGTTCGCCGTCCTCGACTTTTGGACGAACGCTTTGCGGCGGATGCCAATGGTCCATCGACCGCTCTTTGGTCTTGAAACAATGATCCCACAACGCGGTCAGGGACGGAAAACTTTCATCCTTGCCCCGCCGGAACAATTCCTGATTCGCTCTCGTAAGCGTCTGCATGACAACAACCTCCTTTCGGCGCCACCTCAAAAAGCGACGCCATGAATTGCCTTATGCACCACCGGTTCTCTCGACGCCGAGCGGGATCCCGCGAGGCATCGAACACCGGTGACGTGATTTTCTACCCGTATGAAAGCTTGCGATGTGGCCGCGTCATGAATCGCGGAATCAAAGGAGAGGATGGCGTCATGCGTTGGTGTCCAACCTCTCGGCGAATCAGGCCTTGTCCTGGAGACGTTCGTGAATCCAGGTATGGGCCATGTCCGCGACCTTCGCAACGAGCGGAAGATCATCTCGCCCGAACGAATCGGATTGCTTCCACTCCTCGCCATCTTTGTAGATGCGACGGAGTTGCACGTTGTGCCGAAATCCACCGCCTTCGATTTCATTGCCCCAGATCACGGCCTTGATTCGGCCAAGCCGGATTTCATGGGCGGGTTTGTCTTTTCCGTTTGCCATCGTCGTTTTCCTCTCTCGGCGCTATCGCCGAACATGTTCGTCCAGCCGCTCGTCGGCAAGGCGCTAGGATGCAAGGATCGGCACAAGGGAAGGCTCTTCGCCCGGTCCGACCCGCCGAATTACCGTACGGCGGCGTTGCGGTTTTCTGAAGGGCGTTCGGCGCGGCGCTCGTGACGCGGTGACCGACCCGGCACGCCGCGAGGATGTGCGCTGGTCGTTGGAAACGCCGCGGGGCTCGCGGATCCAGGACGCTGATCGCCAGAACCTGCGGAGGCTGGGGGAAAGGTTCCTCCCGCCCGGTGCGCCGCACGCGGGAATTACTCGGCTGGGGACATGGCTGCGGTGGCGGTCCGTCTTGGCAACGGACGGTCAACACATTTCACAAGGGCCATAGGGCGTTGGCCCGGTTTCACAGGCCGCTGGCCGGCACCACATTCCAAAGGGAACGTACGCCCTGCCCTCGGCTTAGGGTATTGATTCCGAATAGGGAATTGAGCGCGCTTGCCTGTGATATCTAGCGCGCGAAGGGCCCCAGATTGATAGAAGCGTTTGCCGTCGCATTCATCAACACGTTCGACTAATCTTGTTGTGCGATTCGAGGCCAAAATCGACAAAGCGCAATCGACGCGTCGAATGGGAAGGGCGCTGAGCATGAACGACCACAAGGGTTGGATGCACTTGAGGCTAGTGCATGGCGAAAATTTCGTGACAGTCCTCCGGTTGCACTTTCCGCATGGCGTACACCTGGAGGAACTGGCCGGTGACCGCTTCCGGATATCTCGCTTTAATCTCGCGTCTCTTGCTTCCGTTCCCGGCGAGCCCACACCCCTGTGCCGGCCGGCACCTTCCGAAGGCGGCGCATTGTGCATCCACACCGTTAGTGAGGGACTACTCGGCGGACCAAGTTCGTATGTCGAGTTTGGTGCGGTCGGAAACACGACTCCTCACCTGTGCGGCGGCCCCAACGAGGAGTGCTTTCTTGCCGTTCGCGGGCCACTTCAGTTTCGCTTCCTGGCGCGAAGCGCGATATTGCCAGCACCCGTCGTCACATTCCATTTGTACCTAACGTTTCGCGATCTGCAAATTCAAATGGTCGGACCAGAAGCACAAGCGCGCTTTGCATTCCGTTCGTTCGAATCTTCCTTTGGCGTAATCGGAACTGCACAGGAAATCAGGGACTCTACAGTCGATCGCCTGTTGAGGCTGGAATCTGGGAATCGGTGGTCCCAGCGCATTACGGGAGGGCCGCTCTGGCGGCCAGCGCTCTTGACCACGAAGTTCCGTGGCTTCGGGCTCCGCGGCTTGCCGACGCTAGACAATGAGTGGCTTGTCTATTTCGCCGAATTGAGTCCCGCCGTAATGCGCCCCGACTTCGGGCTTGGAATCGCCTATCGGCATGGGGTCAGAGAACCAATCTGGCCGTTCGGTATCTCCATCATGCCGGAGTATCCCGACCTTGAGCTGGGGGCACTTCTCGGGCTTCCCGACGTGGCGTACAGTCTGCTCGCGGTTCAGCGGAGCGGCGCAGAGATGTCGCCGAACTCGGCTCAATGGCAACTGAGGGCTAACTGTCGCACCACCGCAGCCAATGACCGCTCGAGCACGGTCACCACACCTATCCGATTTTGGAACGACTGGGTGGCCTCGTCGCACCTTCCCTCTCTTGAGCGTGTCAAAGGTGGGCAGCCTGCATCAGTCGTTCCACGGTTCATACTTGAGGATGCGAGTGGGGGGAATCGAATCTGGCGAGTGACGTATAACGCGGTCGACGAATCGCCGGAGCGACTCGAGGTCAAGGACGAGCACCACCGGTTATGTCTCGCCGAGGTGTTGCTGCAAGATACGGCGGCCACCAAGCCGTCGTACAACGTCGAGTTGCCCAATCTGCACGATCATGCCGGGGCTCCGTTGCGGCGCCGCTTTCACCTCGAGAAATCTTCCACAGATCCCTTGAGCGACGAGACAACGGGGCCGCGGCTGCGATTTGGGCTTACCGACGTAATGCAATCTGAGGCCGAGCTCCCGGCGCAAATTACCCGCATCGGTGCATTAGATCTTCGATTCAAGAAGGACCCGGGGTTCGAAGCACCTCCGGGCAATGTTGAGGCTACTGGTCTTCGACCACTGGTATTTCCAGAGAAACTCATTTCTGTCCATCGGGCATTTGAGATTAGCCTGGTCCTACCACTCTTGGTCGATGGCTTCGGGCCCGGGTCGCAGGATCTAGGGCCATTGGAGTCTAGTGTGGAAGGTGAAGGGCGGCCGCCCTCGATTGTTTTCCCCGCGATTCAGCGGGCGAAGGATTCCGAAGACAGGTTTGTCTCTGCGGAGGGAAGCCTGCCATTCCTTTTGACCGCCGAAGAACGGTGTGGTGCCCGCCTTACGCATAGTCTCTCATTCCGACTGGACAATACAGGTCGATCTCTGCCTAAGCCGACCGACCTTATTGTCATCGACCAGTACCCGGCGATGATAGCCCGAGTACGGGCAGAGCTTGATCTCGGAAGCGCTGGTGAGGTCGGAAACTGGTCGGGTGATGAGCCCACGGGCGGATCATGGGAGTTACAAGAAACGCGCGACGGCTTTCAAGTGTTCCTGCCGCCACAATGTGTCGGCGAAGAGTTTATCAAGAAGTACCCGTTCGACCATCGCCCCCTGCATTTCCGGTTTTCGCCACCGGCGGTGCTGAACCTTGCGCGCACACCCCATGAGCAGCGTTTTGCTGAAGCGCCATGGAATCTGCGACGCCTATTCGGATACCCTGGGCAATGGCCGCCGGGAACTTCGCTACGCTCGGCGCAGACAGAGTTTCTCTATGGTTTGGCCTGCCACGTTGACACTCCGTCGCTTCAACTCGCAGAGATCGAATCGCGCTTGGGTAGACTGGCTTCTTTGCTTCCCCCCATCGGGCCGATAGAGATTGTCACGCTCTCCGAAAGCAAAACCGGCGCCGCGGCAGCAAGCAAAGAATTTCATGATAAATATGCTAGCGTGCGGCGTAGTTACCTCAGCCAACGTGGAGTTTTTCGCTCGCGCCTTGCCGTGCTCGAACCCGATTTTTTGCCCGGAGCGAGCGTGCGCACCGCCTTGGCGGGTGATAGTGAGCAGCGCGGTGTGATTCTCAGCGATAGTGTGTCATTTTCCTTCCGTCGGACGCGAGAAGTAGTGCATCCGATCACTCCTGAAAGAATGGATGGGCCGTATGTTCCGTACGACCCGGCAGCCGGTCGATTCGGCTTGCGAGGAGGCGCCGATTGGGGGTTTGAATCGCAGAACATCTATGACGAAGTCATTAGTTCGGGATCATCCAGCAGCGGTCTCTTGGTGCGACCCACGTTCTCAATGCTCGGAGGAACTGCGTTTCAAAAGGCAAGTTTCGCGCGTGACAAAAGTTCGATCTACGCGGACGTGTTCCTGGGCCGGACCTTCTTTTACAGCATTGAGCGAATCGGGCGTATCGCCATCCTATGGAACCGCGCCAAACACGTCCTTGTCTATGAACGCTCGGTAGCCGATTCAGAGCAGTTTCCGGAACCTCCGCCTGATCCGAGCGGGGACTATAAATGGCGCGGCCGGCCGGTCGGTCGTAAAGTGGCCGAATACGTTCAGATTCTTGAGCCTGATCGTCCAATACCAAAACCCCAAACCTCGGAAAACGCTGACCCTCGCAGCCGCAGCTTCGTCTTGGCGAGCCGCTTCAGCGAGGAACCGATTCTGGTCAACGGCGAGTGGGGTCGCGACGTACCTGGTGGCTGGATTATCCCGCTGTGGCGGCCTGGTGCCCCATCGCCGTACAACGAGCCACACGTGCACTTGAAGCTCGCGGCGCCGCGAGATTCCGGCTGCGAGCACATCTTCCAGCCCATTGAGAACACGGAAGATCTCTATTTCTATACCAGCACAAATCCCAGCCTCGGGAGCGATACGGACACCTGGCCGCCGGTGCCCTTGATCGACTTTCCGCTGGTCGACGTCCACCAATCTCCCGCGGATGTTCCGGCAATGGCCCAGGAGGCTCCGGATGGACGGCTCCCCGATCCCCCTAGCGTGTTGCCCGGATACGAATCGTTCACATTTCAACTGACCGGCGACGGGTTAGCGGCGGATTTGATGGCCGCACGCTCAAGGAACCCCGTTGGGGCGGTGATCAAGAACGTCGCGCTGATGCGGCGTGGCGATGTGTCGATTGGAGTACTGGGCGCCGCGATACAACAACGTGCAGAGCTCCTCAGCGATATCGAGGGCTTCTCGAAGAAATTGGGAGACGCTTCGCAAAAAGAGGTACTCACCGTCATCGCGTCGATCGAAGTGCTGGTTCAGAAAAAGTTGGATGGGCAACTCGACCGAATCAGACAACAGGCCATTGAACGAATTCTCGACCCAGTGCAGCATTTCGCCGACGGTGCGGTCCAATTCAAACGGGCCGTTGTCCGAGCCGTTTCCGCCACACAAGAACCGCCGCCCGAGCCGCCGCCCGAATGGCCGCTTGACACGCTGCCTGCGATTCGGGCGTTGCAGACAAGACTCAAGGAGGAGTGGCTTCGCGCCTTCGGGGCCCTGCGACCCGAGATCTACGATCGTATCCGTCGTGAGCTTAGCATGCTCGGAAGTTCGCCGACAGACGATCGCCTCGAACTCGCGGTACGGGCGGTCCGCAGCCAACTTGAGCGATTCGCGCTCCAGATTCAATCGGCCGAGTGTGCACTCAACGGGATCGCGGCGGACCTGAATCGAACGATGGCACGTCTCGGACAGCTGAACAGTGAATTCGAGTTCCTGTCCGCTCAGGTGGGCCGGAGGATCTTCGAGATCGGCGGCGCGGTAACTGGCCTGGTACCTTATGAAGTCGCCGAGGCACAGCGGCTCATGAAGCGCGTGGCGCTGGCTGTTGCGACTGAGCTAAGAACGACGGCACAAAAGTACCGGTCCAGCCTGGGTCCAGTATGCGGCCATATCGCCGATCTTCTCGATACGCGGTTGCTGCGCGTCAGCGATGAATTGCTGATCGCCGCTGAAGAAGCTCTTTCGGCGTTGCCCGAAGAGATTCCGCTGCCGCCAGCCATAGAAGAGGCCGTCAGGATTCTCCGTGAGGGGTTCGTCAACCGGATCAGTGAGATCGTTGACGACTCCATCCGCGGGCCGCTTGCGGACGCCATCCGAGTCTTGACCCTCGAAATCGACCGTATTCAAGCAGGGATCATCGAGGCCTTAGAAATAGCCCGATTGGCTCCGGCAGCCGTGAACGATCTTGCGGTATATCTGCTGGCAAACGGTGTGAACGCGCTGGACGACTTGCTCGAACCTGCCCTGGCTAGAGTCAATACTTTTTTCGACGGGTGCGATCGTGCCCTCCAAATGGATAACTTGGGGGCCATTATCAAGGAAGTACGCGGCGCCGTCGACAACGTGGAGTCGCGCCTCAACCGCGCGATTGGGCAGGCGCACTCATTCGCACGAAACTGGTGCGACGGCCTGCTAAGCGAAGACGATCTGTTACGGCGCGAGTTGCTGAGCGGCGAAGTAGCCCGGGTCATTGGAGCGGCCTACGGGGTGGTGGAAGCCGCCGTCGCTCCTTATCAACGAATGATTAGTAATGGTATCCGCGCCTTTGACGAGAAGAAAATCTTTGGGCCGGCAATCGGCAGTGTGCAGCAGCTGGGCTCCAATACGTTACGTCTCGCGTCGGCGTTCGGAAAGGCACCAATCGCGAAGGCGACGCAGTTCGCGCGCGAGCACTTGCAGTACTTTCCCCGTCAATTCGAGGATGTCATCGACACCACGCCGGTCGCGCTGCTCTTTAATCGCCTCGGCAAGGATTTCGACCAATTTAGTCTCAAGTCACTGGGGTTGCGTTGTCCCATCGATGGGCTCACCGATCTTTTTCGTCCCATCGCCGATCTCGGCCAGTTTGACTTACCGACGATTCTATCCGAGATGGCGGGCGCCGAGCTCGCAGGGCTGCTGAAACACATTCCTTTTCCCAATTATGCGCGCGACGGGTTGAAAATCACAAAAGACCTCAACCCCCGTACGGGCGAGGCTTGGCTACAGGCGGTGATCGACGTCAAGTTTCGTGAACGATTGTCGCTCGTTAATTTCGGCGCGGTGGCCGTCCAACTGGATCGTGCGCAGTTTTATGCCTCCACCCGCATTTCGGCGGGTCCGAACAGTCCGCCGCAGCAACAGGTCGAGGCATTCATTCGGGGCGACTGGATTTTGCTTATTGGCGGCAGCCGGGTGATGACGCTCAGGGACGCCATCCTCCGCGTGAATAGCACTGGCCAAGTCCGATTTGAGATCAGTCCGTCCGGCGTCGTTTTGGCTGACGCATTGAACTTCCTTTCTGACCTCATTTCGCGGTTCCAGCCGGCGGATGATTCAGGTTTGTCAATGCAGATTGTGCAGACGGCGCAGGGAATTCCAATTGGGGCCCGCGCCGCACTCGACGTAAAGCTGCCAACGATCGGGGCCGGTGCCTTTTCCATTTCTGGTCTCGCGTTGCATACCAACTTTGAAATCGCGATCGACCCACAGCTGGGGTTCTACATAGGAGCGGGATTAGGAATCGCCAGCAAAGAGCGCCCTTTTAATCTGACCATCCTGTTTCTGGGCGGCGGCGGTTGGTTCGGTGTGGAAACGTTGTATCGACCTTTTGGACCAGCGCGCGATCGATTGATGGCTAGACTGAGCATCGGGATTGCTGCGGGGGCGAGCTTGGTCTTTGACATCGGGGTCGCGTCGGGCGGAGTGTATTTCCTCGTTTATCTCAACGTGGAATACACCTATAGCCACGGCAACAACGATTTGCGCATTACCCTGGGTATCGTAATACATGGTGAAGTCCGGGTGCTCAGCATCATCACTGTCAGTCTGACGCTGATGTTTGAAGCATCCTACGAGTCCGGCGGCCGGATGACGTGCCGCGGTATGTTGAGGCTGAAGATCAAAATCTGCTGGTGCTTCAGCATTACCGTCAAAAAGAGCGTGACAATCGTGCTTGCAGGGAAGAGTGCCGAGGGACAAGACTCGCGCTTCACATTGCCGGGGACCGGACGCCGAGCTGATGGCGGCATGGCGGCCATCCCCAAGCTGCGTCCAACCGCCAGTGAGAGCGTGCGCGCCGCGGTCCGAGATTACATTCACTCGTTCGGTGATTGAACTATGCCTACCCAACCACCTGCCGCCGTTTTCGCCTCAATCGTGCCTGTGGGGCCGCGCGAAATGCTGCGGACGCATTCGGAGGATCCGACGGAAATCCGGCAAGCCAAGAGGACCGCCATGTTGCAACAGTTGTTCGCTCTGCATACGTCAGCGGCGTATCGGTCTGACCGCGGTGAATTCGAATACCCCGGAGACGAAGGCGAAATTCGGCGACACCTGCTGCCTTGGCTGTGGGAGGAGCTGAGCGAAGACACGGACTTGGTAGTTATTGGGGCCCGTTTGCGGCAGGAAAGGGAGGAGAGTGATCCGGAATACGAATATGAGTTCTTCCCTGTTGCCTTGGCATCGCCGGGTGAACTGCCGGCGTCTTGGGACGACAGCCGAGGGACGGTGCAAGACTGGGTTAGCACCGAGCAGAGCTTGCTGACTTGGACGCCGGAAGTGTTCACGAACCAGAATCCGCCGCCGGAGGAGGACGTCGAAGAGCAGACCCGTCCCCACGTCAAGGATCAAGTGGGCTATCTTTCAACTCTTCCGGGGCGAATTCCTTCCGAACTCGGTTTGGTAACGTACTTTCGCCTGCTGGACCGTCTTTCCGAGGACGAGGAAGATGCCTTCGGCCTCGCTGACATTGAGCAATTCATCGTTGCCCGAGTGATCCGCCGCGATGGAATGGATCCGGCCCGACCCTCCATGGACCCAAAGTTTGAGTTCATGGAGCCCATTCCCGACACGGAACATCGTGAATGGATACGAGGGTGGAAATATAAGAGGGGAGAGGATGATGCGCCGGAGTCGGCGTTCGTTCAGCCTGTGTCGGTTGAAATCGTTATACGCGATGAAGGATCGGTGCGCCGCCGCTTCCTAAAGTTCAACGGCGAAAGCCGCTCAGGACGATTAGGACCGGAACTCACCGACTACTGGGTGCGGTCCGAAGAAGCGCGCTCCTGGAGCGATATTATCGAACAGAAGTGCAACGACGTGACCAACCTGTTTGCCCGCTCGTCGGAGGCTGAGCAGCTGATCGAACACCCGGATTCGGAGATTCGAACAAAGTGGCGCAGTCTAAGACTGATGGCTCTGGCCCAATTCAGCCAGTGGGAAGCACCGGGCTCACCTGAACCGTTTGACCGAGCCCTGCGTGATGCGCGGGAACAGATCCGAATGGGGTCCGGAGTACAGGCAGCCGTCGAGTCTGCGGTGGCAGTTCACTTCGGCGAGCCGGCGAACTATTTGGGAACGATGCTGTTACTGCGTTTGTTCCTCCAGCCCGAAACGCTTGCGTGGGATAGCGATGCGCGAGGAGCGGCGATCGAGCGCCTTCAGCGATTTCACGAATGGTTGATCGGCAGCGATGCGGCGAATGCGTGGGATTGCGTGCTTGATCGTGTTCTTGCCCTTTCCGCAGAGAGTCGGCGCCTGGCGGGGAGAGAGAACACGCACATGCGATACGACGAGGCCTTGCGTCGCGCTGGTCAGCGCACCGACTTTGTCGAATCGCTACTCTGGGCTCAATGGGACGCCGCGTTCAATACCGTCAGGCCCGAGGAGCCGTCCCCGCCCAGCCCGCGGGCGGCCGCGATGGCTGAAGCATGGAACAAGGTGCGTCTGGACAACGTTATCCGTCGACTTTTCGGTATTCGCGGGGCCGGTGAGACGCTTGACAACCTGCTGCCATGGTCCTCGCGGAGCCAACACGACAGATACTCACTGGAACTTCTCGACCAAATTGTCGAATCACCTCCTGACGGAGACGAGCCGGATACAGCGCAGCGGACGAAGGAGAAGCTGAAAGCGTTCCTGAAGCGCCTACCTAATAACGTCGTGACCACCTTAACTTTGCCCCGGTTGTTGACCACGTACGAAGCGCCGTACGAATGGACGGGGGACGGCGAGCCGCCGCACGTGAACGCCCGGGCGTTTGTACCGAATTACATCGAGAAAACCTGGGAGGGCTTAATCAGCACGCCGCCGAGCGAGGCTCGGCAATCGGGCGTCACGCTGCAACTGGATGAGATTAGCCATGGAGATAAGACGAGCGTGTTTTCAGACATACCGCTCTGGCAAAACCTTACCGGCGTCGGCCTGATCGTCCACGAGGAATCGGAAAACAAGCCATGGAGAGTTGTCTCGTCAGCTCACGTCAATCTGAGCGGGGTGCGAGTTCGATACTCACGCAAGGTTGGCGAGCGCATTCACGCGTGGGTGTCGGTCGAACGAGCGGCTCTGCCCGGGCTGCGACGCATTTCGATCCGACATACTCCGAGTGATGGGCCAGTTGAGCGCGTCGAAGCAGCGGATGCCCTCGCCGTCCTTGCCCATCCCTCAATCGATTTCGTCTCCATCGAAGGCCGGATGGGAACGACAAATACTAGATCGGCGATTATCCGAGGGCGAAACCTCCGGTTCGACATCGACTTCGCCTCCCGATTTCCACCCGAGGGCATTCGCTTTAAGAGCAACAAGATCACCATTTCCGACATCGAACGTCTTGAGGGAGATCCGCGCAACAACGCCTTTCGCTGCACGATTAAAACCCACGATGCCATGGCCGGTTTTCACGAATTGATCGTGCGCTGTGAAGACGCGGGAATCGGAGAGCTGCGTCTGCCGCTGGCGCTAGAGGTGCACGACGCGAGTTCGCAGCCATACGTTATGAGGATCGAGAACGATATCCTCACGGCTCGGAGCCTGCGCCCCTCGCAACATGCGGTACGGATTGTAATAAGCGGCCTGGGATCCGAAGTGACGCGTACGGATGTCAGGCTACATCACGCTGACCGGCCGGCCGATCGTCCACGGATCAAGGTGGTGACTGGGGAGCCCGTGGCGCCGGATACACTAGAGATCCGGCCCGCGTTCGATCTCCGCGACGCCGGCGTATGGGACGTTAGTGTTTTGCTCGAGAACGAAGTCGTTCGTCGCCGCGCATTGTTCGTCACAATACCGAGCGAGAATGACTCCATTACCATTCCAGAGGTGCAGACACCAATCCACATAGAGCGGCCAACGAGGGCGTACCTTTATCAAAGCGCGGGTGCGAGCGAGCGCTCGGACGGAATCGAAGTCGTTCTTTCCACAACGGTGCCCATCGGGGCATTGGGCAGCGTCGTTTTCGGGGAACTATTGCCGGAGCCGCTCCCCTTGCCGGTGCGACTGCCTCTCCGTGATGAGCGCTACTTCCTCCCTTTCGTGACCTATCACAACAGCCAACTGGTGGGCGACGATCCACTCGCCGGCGCCGCGTACGAGAGTTTCGACGCTCGTTCTCTACAGGGCGGCAGTTCGTTTTCGGATTCGGTTTACGAACATCGGGCCGTCGTCGCGCCCGGGCCGGTGCATGATCATCTCAAGTGCACTCGGCTGCGCTTTGGGCAATCCTATCGCGTTGGGGCGTTTGTGTCTGATGTGGCTAAGGGCCACCCCCGGGAGCTCACGACGCTCGACAATCCGTGTGTAGTTTCTGCGGAGCGCCTCCGCGAACTAGGTTCCAACGCCGTCGTTGACGACTCGAGTGTGTTCAGGACCTATTTGCATCAACGTCGCGTGCCGGTAGGGCAACCGCGCATCAACGCTTGCAACTTGAAAAATAGAGCTACTCGTCGTCCCGCGAAGATATCCTGGCCGGCCGTACCAGCAGACGTCTTCCCATTGGCGCGCGAACTGGATGAGGACAACCAGGCGAAATGGAACTACGAGAACAACGAAAATCAGAATAATCCCGAGGCGCTGCCGCTTCTGCTGCTGATATTTAAAGACGGAGAGGCGACGGCTCAGTACTTTACGATTCGTCCGCCGACGGTTGAGCGAGTAGTGCTCGAAGATTGGCTAGAACCCGACGAATTCGCCGGAAACTATTCGGCTGCTTTGGGTGATTACTTCGCACGGTTACCAGAACAAAATTCGTCCGCCGTGATGCCCGACGATGCGACGGACGTCACGTTCGACGACCCGGCAGCTCTGGGGTACTTGTTTGAACTGTTCGCGTGGGATTGGGAGACGTTGGCCTGGGGCAATTTCCCAGTCTTGTCGGAACAAGTTCGGATTGTCCGATCCGATGCGTCGGGAATCGGACGTTATCAGTCGCCCGACATTCCCGTCATTTGTCAGGCGAACCTTCCGAACGAGGAGCATGGACCTGCCCATCGGGACGGGACCGAATGGACGCTAGAGTACCATTTGGGTGACGGCACTGTCACAGTTGGGGTTCCAACCCGTCGACGCGTCCAAGGCGAGGTCGTCGACATGGCTTACATCGCGCGGCTCGAAATCAGTGTAATTGTTGAGAACCTGGAGGGGAAAGCCATGATAGGGGACCGCCACGCGAAAAAGTTCGCCGATGACTTCGCCGAGTCTTATTTCAATAAGAAGGATGTCCACCGTTCAGGGGCATTTCGTGGCATTATGGAGGAGCTGAGAGTGCTTCCGCCCTTCCGGTTGCTCTTGGAGACGCCGTGCACGCGACTGCCTAGTGCGGGCGACTTGTGGGAAGGGCTAGCCCTGACCGACTTCGGAGACGATCCTGACACTATCCATGTCGTACTGGACGAACGGGCACCCGCTGACGGTCCTATTCCGACATGGCGCTCGGCGCCGTGGCGGTACATCGCCCGCTGCGACTTGTTGATGCAGCAATGGCGATGGCAAGGTCGGCCCGTTCCATTCAACGAACAGTTGTTCACCGGCGATCTTAACGCGAAAGACTTCATTCTTAATTGGGAGGTCGAGGCGCTTGCCGAAATCCGCCACCCGTACGACACGACCACCTACGAGCTGATCTACCCGCGACAGCGGCATGCGGCGCTGTTTTCGGAATCATTTAGCGGGCGACCGGCCGCACGCTATCTGCGATTCGGAATGCGCGTTCATTCGCGCTATGCCGGCCTTGATCTGGACTGGTCCCTTGAGCAGCCGAAAATGGTGCTCGCGCGCCAACCGTACACGCCCGATGCTGATGGTTCACCTGCGCCACGGGATGACAGTAATGACCTGTACTTTTCCGGGCCTGGTTGGAAACGAAAGTACATCAGCTATCGGGGCGGCAAGCCGCCAAGGCCCATCATTCGGGCCGTAATACCTCTGACAGAGCCGTGGCCGGTTGACGGGGAGTCACGCCAGGCAGACCGGCCCCTCGCATCGCTGGTTGTGATTCTGGATGAGACGATGTTTGTGCATTGCGGTCTCGGCGAGGACATCGAGTACGAGGTCGAAACCGATTCCTGGACAGGTCTGCCGCAATTCGGGCATGATCCGCTCATCAGCATTGATCTCGCCGAACCGCCACGCGTGTACCCGCGGGCGGTTGGTCCTTTTGGGTATACGCTCGATACCGATGCCAGACAGTCGCTCTTTCGCAAGAGTGCCTTTGTTCTACCGCCGCCCGAGTCGGCTAAGGCGTATGATTTTGCCAAGCTGAGATTCCGGCGTGTCTGCCGAGTTCCGAGCGCCGTGGAGAATGGCACAGGGGACCTCCGACTGGGGGACTGGACAAAGCCGATTTGGATTCAGTATTTCCCGGCGGCCGTATTTGGCTTACGGTGGCCCGAACGCCTGGAGATCCGGCCGGACGGTGACCGCCGACTCTTGCTGTTGCGGCCGCTTGGCTCCATCGTAGATGAATACCTTGGACAGGCGTCGGATCGATACCGGTACTGGGTCTTGGTTTCCCTTGTGATCCACGACTTCCGCGGCCATGTCGGAGAGGAAATACCCCTTAGGATCCTGCCCGTGAGGGGCGAGATGATAGCTTATGACCTAGGTACGGCAAATGCCCAGGATCATTATCGCGTTCGCTTGATGGAGATTCAAATCGCGCCGCACTTTGTGACATCGTATGAAAACGAGCTGGCGAAACGGCTGGCGATGGGGGATCAAGCTCGATTTGACGACTGGTTTTGGGACCAGTTGTTTCCGATCGGCGACTCGCCGGAATCCGTCATGCGGATCACGCGAATCTCTTCAGGTTTTCAGATCGGCGCACCGGTTCGGGCTTAGTTTCCTCAGAGAGAGTGAAATACACCAAATGCCAAAGACATTGAGCGTTTTGTCATTAGGTACTCGTCGCGATGCGAAGCACTGGTACGAATATGCCGCAGGTCACCTTGGGTACGAGCAAAATGTGCGAGTGATTAGTAGGAGGCCATCGATCGATGATATTCGAGGTTTCTTTGGGCAGACTGACGATTGGCTTTTCTTTGGCGGACACTTCGTCGATTTGCCCAGGCCGCAGCTATATAACGAGAGGGAAGACTGCCGAGTTGAGTTTGCAAGGGAGAATGTGCGTGTACAGGTCGGTGCCGAGACAACTGAATTAGTGAAAGGTCGCGACTTCAGGCAGCATGAAAGGGTTAAATGCGTTTTCTGGGGCGGGTGCAACGTCTCGACAAGCGAGGACACGGTGAACACGCTGCGAGGCCTCTTCGGGGCTCGGCATCTGATGGTCGGGTGGAAAGGCAAAACCGGCTGGGAAGTATTATTTTCGCTAATGGGAGGCTTTGGAAATGTTCCGCCGCACGCGTCACGAGATTTCTTTGATCGCATCCGCGGTGGAGATACAGATCTTGAAGCCGTGCGCCTAGCCTGGATGAGAACGGCATTGGACACGGATTGGCGCAATTACAATATTAATAATCGACTCAGCTTGATTGAGCCGAACGGCCAAGAATGGATAATAAGAGATGGCGCGATCGTTAGAGGGCGACGGTTCTGACATTCGGGGTCTACGGTAAGGTTACGTGTTAGTCATTGAAGCGCGCTGGTTTAGACGCAATCGATGCTCGGAGAAGTCGAATTCGAGCCGGACGATGAAACTGCCAAAAACGACCGCAACTTACGCGTCGCCAAGGGCGGATGCTTGCGGTCACTAAGTTGGAATAATTGTCCCATCATTGAACGCAAACACCGCTTTGCTGGCCGGGCAAGGCGAGGGGGCCTCGGTGAAATCCTCCGGTGCTCCTCGTCGCTCTCTCTCCCGATGCGGCGATCATGCACGCGGTCGAGCGTCATGGATTCGCGGGGTTCTTCTTTAGATCGCGGGTCTTCAAAAACTAACGAACGACGTCTAGGCAGCGGGTTCCGAGAGGACTCTTGCCAAAGTGTATTTAGTATCGATCCCGGCCCCAAGCCCAACTGAGTCCCATGCCGCAGGGTAGCCTTTCTCCTCGGTTCGATCGCATCGACAGTAGGTGTGGCACGCGATCCGCTTTTGGGAATCCGCAAGATACAAGCCTACATGGTAGTAACGGTAGTCCTTTGGCTTACTGAGATCTGGATTACCCCAATAGAAGATAAGATCACTCAACGCCAGTTCACTTAGTTTCTTCTCGGCGTCATCATGTGAGAGTATCGCATTGCCATTCACGTTGATTAGGCTTATTTGCTTACTCAGCCTATCGAGCAACCCTTGTACACTAAACAAACCATACGCCTCTGGAAATGGTTGTTTGCCCAAATCAAGTCCGCCGTAAAGGTCTTTCTCATAAGGAGGCTGCCCGATACATGATGAGACGAAATGCGCGCAGTCCTCAAGCAATTCTCGCTTGATTGTCAACTTTCCGTTGTACCATGCAGATTCTCCTTGCTTGGGATCGGGATCGCGTTTGAATTCGGTACCAGCATCGACTTTTCTAACGCCAGGCGGCGTGATTACGCCAACGAAATCGTCCCCGCACGGCCTAGTCCAGTATTTCCGTGCAAAATCTCTGGCCCTCTCGCGATTGTATTTCATCTTACCTCCATTTCAGGAAAAGAGCTTTGAATCAGAAGGCTTTGGTTCAAGGCACTGAGTTTTCGATACCTTCGATCCTTGCGACCGCCAACCGCATCGGAACCGCCACCGTGCAGGCTTATCATTGGCGACTCGTAGCCGTTCTCTGGCCCGCTGAAAAGAAACCTGAACCGGGCATCGTCGTTGTTCTCGTCAAACCCCGTTTCCCGCTCATCGAAACGAACCTCGTCATTACGACGAATGAGCGAGACTATATGATCGACCTGAAGAGCAAAGAGAAAACTTATCATTCCGCCGTCGAGTGGACCTATCCGCAGCAGCGAACCACCGTGTTCGCATCGTCCACGCAACAGTCGCCTACCGCACAGCCTGCACCTGACACCGGCGTTCGCAACTTCATCTATTCGCTGCAAGCCCCTCCCGGCGGTATTCCCGATTGGGCACCGCAGGCCGTCTACGATGACGGTCACCGCGTTTACGTGGAGTTCCATCCGTCAATCAACGACATCCGAAGACCGCCGTTGTACTTGCTTGGCGCGGATGGGACCGCACAAATGGTCAACTATCGAAGCGAGCCCAATCGCTACGTCGTCGACGAACTTTTCGATTGTGCCGCACTTCGCATGGGCACGGAGCGGGTAGTCATTCGCCGCACGCTGCCTCGACCCTCCGCCCCTTCGTACCTCTCCAAAGGCCCCGTAAACAAGGAGTAATGCATGGAAACGAAAGTTGAATCCGCAACCCCGAAACGCCCGGCAGATGAAGTGCTCCGCGCCTATTCGCCGCAGCCCGCGGTCCGCCGTCTCAACCGGGCCGCACTTGCCATCATCTTTCTGGCCGTTGCCCTTTTATTTGCCGGGCGAACCGTCATAGGCCTCTTTCACCGCTATGCCGCGCAAATCGCGGATGACGTCGTACAGCATTCGCATCCAGAAGCGTTACCGCGACGACCGCGACGGGCAATGGAAAACGACCAGCTACCTTCGGCCCGACGAGCTTCCAAAGCTCGCACTCGTTGTTTCAAAGGCCTACGAGTTTCTGACGCTGCGCGAGACCGAAGAAGGCTCAGCCACACCAGTGTCGTAACGGTTCAAGCGGAGTGATGCCCATGCTCGAATACGACCTTACTCAAACTGGGCTCTTCGAATCAGTGTCTCGCGGAGAGCTGCCAACCGAGGCTGAGATGTTCGTCCTCACCGTCGCGTTACTCCTCGCGCGCGAGGCTTCCTACTCCGAGTTTGCGCATTCCCAGTTGCATCTTGCCGAAGACGATGTCGCAGTGCTCGCGGAGTGCATCGAGTATCGGCTCTCGCCACTCGCCCGCGATTTCGGCGATGCGGGTCGCCTCCGCCAGCGTTTGCGACGTTTTGTCGGCCTTCGAATCGGGGCTGTCTTGCCCGACGCACAAACGTGATGAAAGAAACCAACATGATTGCTCGGAACTTCGGCGGTCGGGCATCGCCCAGAAGTTGCAACCAGGGGAAAGGAGCGCAAGGTGTGGGTTTCTGTGCTTTCGGACGTCAGCGATATCGTTAAATGCCTGTGTCAACCCACCAAGAGAGAGCGGGTGAGGAAATGCTGATAAGAGAAACCATTCGGCGCATGAGTAAGCAGCAACAGTCGTGATGGCCGCTGCTTGCGGCTCCGTATCCAAAAAAATGAAATCGTAAAGCTCTCGTGCTTGCAGAATAGGACGGTCAAGTATTTGCGTCCGATCTTTGTACTTGGAGAGAACAAGCTCAAGTTCAGAGAGCTGAGTTCTCGACGGAATGATGTGAACTCCTTTTGGCATTTTGTCTTTGATAGCTAATGAGTCAATGGTTTCATCGGTAGTCAGAAGCTCAAGGGTTCCCGAGAAGCTATCCTCTGGTACACCCAAATGTTTTGTAGCACCGGCCAGTGGGTCCAGGTCAATGATGAGGCATCGGTATGCGATGTTTAAGAAGCTTGAAGCTCTCTCATGTGAGGGGCGGCAGGTAGCAGAAGCATTTATTAACGGGGGACAAAAGGTGAGTTAAGCGAATCGTTCATGAAAAGAAAAAAGCGACCCGTGGGTCGCTCCTTTCGCGGCTTGAGGTGCGACAATCGCAGACCAGCAAGCTATCCAAATCAAGCAACCTAACGGATAGCGCAAGGCCGTGCGCCTGTCAACCAGTTTTTTAAGCCGAACAGGGTTTGTGTTTTTTCAAAGCGATTCTTCCCCCCGCGGGCAACGCGAACGCCCGTCGCACGTTCGCAAAACAATGGTTGATTATGGACACGAAACATGGTTCAAACAGAGAAGGAGTACGAAAACCGGCTGGAGGATTCGGCTTTATCCGCGGGACTGCCATTTTAGGCGTCTGGGCGGCCTATAGAGGCGGCCAAATCCAATTGGTAGACTTACGAGTCTGGTTTGCATGCCGGGAAGCCTTGGCGAGGCGCTGCGAGGTTCGGAAGGGTAGGGTGCCAAAGTACCAAATAGATGAAATTAGAACATTGGTTGGTGGAACGACGCGCCGAGTCGGCCAATCTCTAAGAAGTTTGGGACGCCTTGGGCTCGTTGCTTGGTCAGAGGCGTCGATCGAATTCCCGGAAGAGACCGAGTCATTATTTCAGGAGGGTTTTTCTGAGGTTCTCGACCTCGTTCCAAATCATCGGCGGCTCGTGCCGGTTCCACGCCGCATCCTCCGTCGTATTGCTCAAGGCGAGAGAAAGACTGGCATCGCGACAATCCTTGGCCACTTGCTTCGCTGCCTGTACTACAAGGGCGGCCTCTGCTTGCCTGAGGGCACCTGTAAGGCATCTTGGATCGCGGATGTTTTCGGCGTGGATGTTCGGAACGTGAAGAGTGCTCGAAAGGAGCTCGTCGAGATTGGCTGGCTGGTCCCAATCGCGACAAAGCAGGTGCACCTCAACCGGTTTGGCGCTCGCTTTCGCGTGAACTTGGAGTGGTCATCGAGAAACGACATAAGTCCCTTGCCGAAACGATCACTCCCTCGACCGAAAACCACCACTGGATTACCACCCCTCTATAAAGACAAGAAACTCTCTACGAGAAATGAAAAACCAGAAACCCGGCGGAGCGGGCCCGCTGGTGTTTTTCAAAAGCCGGGACCGGAAAGGGCGCAGCTTCGAAATGTCCGGATGGAGGATCTCGATTCGACACCGAGCCTATGCGAGCTATTCGCTCAAGCGGTCGAGAAGGGCCTCGTAAAACGTTCGGAGATGGATCGTTTGAACTTCTTTGCTGCTGCAGAGCATGCACGCGCGGTAGGAACGAAGAATCCGTGCGGCCTGTTTGTGACGATCGTCCGGCGGGGACTTTGGCAATACATTTCACTTTCCGACGAGGATGCGGCGAGAGCAAAGCTTCGGAGACTTTCAGAAACCGGGGAGTTGCAGGAACTTCCTGGGTGTCAGAGAGAGCTGGACGCACCGAAAAAAGTGCGGCTCAGCGTCACCCCACAGAGGTCGCATGGCCCAGCGGGGTGGTGTCGGATGCTGAGCATGCCAGAGTCCGCGCCGATGTCCTGGAGTCACTCAGGCAATCCGCTGGCCGGTTCGGGGCACAAAGCCGTCCAGCGCTTGCAGCATGAGACGAGCGAGATGCTGGTGCCGGCAACTTTGGCCAAGGGTGGTCAAGCTCCGAGTCCGTCGACAAGTCTGATGATCTCCGCGGGCGGTCCCCCGTTTTCGTTCGTTTTGGGTGACGTCGCTCGGAGGGCAGGGTGCCCCAAACGGTGAGACTCTGAGACCACGCCGCGCAAGTGCCTGCATCAATGGCGATTAGGTCACGTGGGATAGTCTCGCGGGCTTTGCTTGATGAGACTTCCGGTAGCACCCTCGCCGAGTACCGCTTCGATCTTGTATTGACGGGCGTTAGACCCGAATTGATGGCGTGCTGGCCGGGGCAGGGGACCTAAGAAGTCCCCTGTACCCGCCGGTTTCTCGTGATGGGGACGATTCAGCGGGCGAAAAGTGTCCGCAAGCGAAGCGCCGCCATGGTGACCAGAAACATGCGGGTGCCTGGCTTCGCCGGGGTTGGGCGTGGCACCCAACCCGGAGATTTGGAGCACTTGGTTGTTACCTTCCGCGATCACGTGGCGTCCGACCTTCCACAAGCACAATCCCAGCTGCTGGCAGAAGCCAAAACGCAAACAGCAATGCCCACTGCAGCGATGTCGTCGCCGAAAACCTTATGACGGCGTTGCAGATCAATACACCCATGCTGAGCGTGGACATTACGGCGAGCAGGCGGCCCAAAGAAGAGAGTGAGTCCATGGTCTTACCTTAAGCATCCCAAGACCTCCGGTTGTCAAATCGACCTTAGCCGCATTGTGCAGTTCGATCTCGTAAGCCTGCCCACCTTTGCCGGAGAGGAAGGTTGGAAGCGACTTCACACCAGTGCCAACGGGTGGCAACTCGCGGTTCTCTCGTCAACTCATTTGTCCTCCGGGTTGAGCGTTTTGAACGCCACGCCGGCGACAAGGCCTGCGATGGCGTTAGCGCCGATGTGGATCCAGATGTCGTTAAAGCTGACGAGTTTCATCATGCCCGCGGCGACTGCGACGGCAGAGTTAAACGCGCCGCCGGAGATGCCGCCAACGGCAAAGGCGCCGCACATCACGGTTGTGCCGATCGCGAGCCCGTAAAAGGAGTTGTTGACGTTGGCCTTGGCGGTGGCCACATTTAGGACGACGAAGCAGAGCGCGAAGGAGAACAGGAACTCGCTGAGGAACGCCGCGGGCACGTTCTTGATAACCATCGGCGTACCCGGTCCAACGAGAAACACGACCGCGAGTGCCGCCAAGACTGCGCCGGCGAACTGCGCTACGATATAGGGCACCACGTCTGAGACTGAACAGCGACCGCGCATCCAGACGGCCAAGGTGACGCCGGGGTTGTGGTGCCCACCCGAAACATGTCCGCTGGCAAAGATCACAACCATCAGCATACCCCCGATTGCTAGAGGGGCAATTACTCCGGGAGAGGCTGGGATGACGGTGCATCCGATGGTGAGAACGAGAAAGAAAGCACCGATGAACTCATAGATGTATTTTCGCATGAATGATAGCCTAATCCGTCGCCGTGACCTTCACCACCCCCGACCGCGTTGGCCACTCGGGCCAGGAGTGGCAAAAGAACTTGGCGTCCCTCCTAATATTCACGTATGCAGCAATTATTTCAATTTGGCGTTATATTTTTCCGTCTAATTAAGGAAGGCCAGACATAGTTACTTGCCAATCCCACCCGACTGACCGCCGACCTGTGCCCGCTCCACGAGCTTCCGCACTTCGGCGTTCCTTTTGCCTATGTCCGTTGCAAACCAAAGAAGCCGCTTAGACTGCTGCAGCGCTCTAACGGTTTGTACTTCATTCAAGAGCAGTAACGTGCCCAGCTGCGATCGCGCCCTATGCACAGAATTCTTGTCCTGCGCTTTTTCGCCAGTCAAGTACCGGTACAGCTTCAAAATCGTGCATGTGTCACCAGATTTCTCAAGTGACGCAATGGCCTGCTCAACGTAGCCCAGGCTTATCGCTGCTACTGAGGCCGTGACATCGTTCAGGCTCCCCATAGGACAGTTGTTCTCAAACGGCGCAATTGCGATTCCGCTTAGCGATTCAATGACGTCGGACACGCTAAACGTGACGCGGCTTCTATATGTTGCCTCGACGCGTCTTCCATTGAGGAAGTTCTGCAAGTCCGTCGCCAAGGCGTCAACTGAGTGATACCTTTTCGCTGGGTTCTTTTCGAGACATGTCAGGCAAATCCCTTCGAGATCCCGAGGAATAGATTCATCAAATCGACGGGGGGGAACCGGAGGCAGAACGCGCACCTGATCGAGTGTTGCATTAACAGTGGGCGCGCCGAAAGGAGCGCGCCATGTTAGTAGCCGATAGAGAATGGCGCCAAGTCCATAAACGTCGACAGCAGGTCCAAGGGCGTCCTCGCCTGCAGCTTGTTCGGGGGCCATGTAACTCGGTGTCCCCATGACTCGATGGCCTTGAGAGGGATCCACCTCCTCGCCGATCCGCCTTGCCTGCCCAAAGTCCGTAAGCTTCGGCCGTCGTTCGGAGTCCAGAAGGATGTTGGCTGGTTTCAGGTCACAGTGCAAAACCCCGTTTTCGTGGCAGTATTCGACGGCATGGGCCGCTCTCCACACGATGTCTGCTGCCTCTTCCGCATGCAAAGGATGGAGCGCTGCGGATGCTTCCAGGGTACCTCCCCCAACATACTCCATACTGAAGAACTTGTGGCCACCGTCCTTAACGCAATCAATAATCTGCACGATGCCGGGATGCCTCAAGTTAGCGACAATCGATGCCTCGCCGAAAAACTTGCGTACTTGGAATTCATCGTTGCCAAGCTCGGGCTTCAGCCTTTTCAACGCCACCATACGGTCCAGGCGCAGTTGTTTCGCACGCTCTACTATTCCCATGCCCCCCCGACCGATTTCCTCTATCCTCTTGTAGTCACCCAACTGGAGTGGGACGTTCCTGTCGAGGCCATGGCTCGACGTCTCTGAGCCCGTCTTCAGCCGCGCCTCCCGATTGACCGTCACCGTTAGACTGTGGTCGACAGGCAGTCGACTTGCGCCCGTAGAGTGCACATCGCACGCGACCGCTCGGGCACGCTCCAATTCGCGTACCGAAAAAGGTCTTATGTCGCTCACATCGCTAAGTCCACGGAGTATCCCAAGAAGTTCTCGCACCTCGATGTCCCGACTCATTTCGAGCATGTAGGCGAGAGCCTCATCCGTGAAAACAGCCTTAGGGTCCGTAGCTGCCGGGTCGGATACGTTTCTAATCGCAAGGGCAACCACGTCACTCTTTCGTACCGAAAGTGACGGCACGCGGATCACGTGAGCTCGCGTCAATCTGCTTCGCAGATCCTCCCGCAACCTTTCAAATGCCTGTGGAGTAAATGTCATTATGTACCATAAATCCAACCTTCGTTCCGTCGGAATCGGAACATTGATAAAGCGAGGAGTGAATCGCCCAGAGTTCAGGAGGCCAAGCAATCGTGTCTGCATAGATTCCGGTGCTGCGCCCAGCTCGTCAAACAAGACCGTACCTCTCTTCGGTACGTGAGGTCCGTTCTCGCTTTGAGGTTCAGCTCCCATATCCGCAATTTGCAGCCTACCCAGCGACGCGAGCGCAAGTAAATGCGGCGAACTCCTGGGAGGTCGTCTACCGCGCGTTGTACGCATTACGACTGCGCCAGTCCTTATGTCTGTATAGATATGCTCCGGCGCGTCATTATACGGCCCGACCCCAAACAAGGACGTCACTACCGAATCTTCGTCTAAGTCGGAAAACGTAACGGGAGTCGGAAAAGGATCCTCCGAGCGGCCCGACATCCGGACAAGATGCGATGCCAGAAAGTTCTTTCCGCTACCATACTCGCCGATTACAACGACTGGCCGTGGATACTCGCCCGCACCGACCTCCTCATACGGCATCGTCTTCGGGTCCAAGACTATCTGTCGCATACTACATGCAAGTTTGCGCATTGGTGCCGAGAATGCGCAGATGTGTGGGTCGCTGAGATGGCCCCATTTTAATACTGCATCACCGATTCGCTCCGCCAATCCCATGTTGGAATTGGGATCACTCTTTGGAAGATAGTCTTGAAATGTTAGCGCATGCCGATCCGCTAGGCCTTTTCCAGTCTTAAGCATCCCGAACACGTCTGGGCTCTTAACTATGCTGCTCAGGATTAGAACAGGGGCGTCCGGCAGGTGCCGATTTAGAATCCCCAGAAAGCGCGCCCCTCGGGGGCTCTGCTCAGAATCATCGTGGCCAAACATTAGATCAAGTAACACTGCGGCAATTGGACGAGGAGCCTCCGCCATTTCTCTTAGATTGCGCTCAAACCACTCGTCTGAGAAAGTTCCGCTCGGTGTTGAACCCGCTGCCGAGAAATCGGTGGGCATCGGCATGAACTGGAGTTCAACGTTGAGCCAGTCCGACAGAAGCTGCTCGCCTGGCGTCAATGGACCGTCCTCGCGTACATCGAACAGCACGCTACGGCTGTGCCACTGATCATCAATGACCAACACTCGCGTTCGGCCTTGCTGGCGCAACCAAGAACCTTGGTGCTCGTCAAGCCAGAGGCGCAGTTGGGGATGTCTATCCGAAGTTGAAGTAGTGAGATCCACTGTGTGCCTCTACAAGCGATCTGTGAAGTCGTCGCAGATTGTCGATCACCTCCCGACATAAGGTCTCATGCTCATTCCGAGGCCCGGAGGCGTGTGAAGTGTGAAGCTTTCGCCTTGCCTCCTCAAGGCCGGCATCAAAAGTGTGCATCGCATTTACAACTGATTCCTTCCAATAGCGAATTCCAAGTGTGGCCAGTACACATTCGCGATTCAGCATGAATAGCCACTCGCAGACTTCATAAGGAAGGGATTCTTGAAGTGAATGGCGCGCTCGCGATAAAGGATCAAAATTATTCTCTAATTGCTCCGCGTTCTGGAGGAGTTCCTCGCGGATCAGCGGCCACTTGTGCAGCGCCTCGCGTGTTGCGGGGAACTCCTCGAGCTGGGCCGTTCCTGCTAGCACGGCTGCCGTCGAGGCTAACCTGTCGCTGACAAAGAGGATGGACAGCGTATTGTCAAGCCCGCTATGGTTTAGAACGCTGCGCTGCTTCATGAGCTCATGCCTAGAAAAATCGAAGTGCACCATGAGAAGGAGCTCAAGTCCCCAGTATGCATGCCGAACGGATTCATACCACTTCTTCCAGGGCTCGTTTGAAGACGATTCGGAGCTAGTCGGCCGCTCATTGCGCTGCCGCAGTTGGCGAACATCGTCGCAAAGTGCCATTATAGCCTTGCATGCCGAGGTGTGAACCCTGATCTCCGGCGGCTCCGGTGTGTCGCCCAGACCCCACGGGCGAATGGCGCCGTATGTGTAATGGCGACGGATGTTGCCCTCCTGACCAGCCAACCTGTGCAAAATCTTCGCCTCGCGCGTCCCGGCACGCACGATCTTGAGTGAATCGGGTAGCTCCGCTTCGCCTGAGCATTTCACACATTGGCTTAATGGACCCAGCGATGATTCGAACCACTTCAAGACTGAGTGTTCGGCTCTTCGTTCCTGCCGCATGTATGAATAATAACTCGCGGCCTGACCCATGATGCTTGAACAGGCGTCTGCCGGACAAGCGCTCAGCTCGAAAAGAACCGGATTGTCCGTACGGAATTCGCTCGACAAGCCAGCGCCGATCATGGCGAGAAAGCCTTGGCACAGGGTCAGCAACGGTACCAAGGGGTCCATCGCCGACTCGCTTGAATTAAGGCGCGTCAACGCCTCCTCCGCCTCGCGAACTCGCTGGAGGATGTCGAATTCCTCGGGCATTCCGTCTTCTATTCTATCAGTTTGGGAGTCATGCATCCGATTCGATGGTTTTCGGTACCTTGCCATTTGGCCAACACTAAGACCCAAAGCGAGATTAGGCCGAGATCCGAGGCAGCACACTACTGATTTCTGACAGCGCACGCGCCACGCGTCCAGCGTCAATCTTCGAATTCGACAACGATATCGACTCGCCTGGTAAACCAAAGATATCATCTAATAGCGCATCCAAGGCGGGCTGGGCTTTAACGTCGCGCTTTGCACGAAGAACCTCCAAATTAGGGCGCTGGCCATCGAACGGCGTTCGCCACCAGCTTCGTTCCCTCACGGCCTGCCTTGCCAAGGCGTTCCCTTGGAAGACGGTTTCACCTTGAATACGCAACTCCCGACATTTCATGATTTCCAACGCCACTCGGCACGCTGCGTACGTCTCCTCATTGCCAAGCCCATCGATTAGCTGTCCCTGGTCGTCAGTGTGTACCCCGAGAAAACCCTGGCAAAGAATGAACAGCGCATTCAGCGCATCATACAAACCAGGATCATACTGAAGATCCTTGGCAATGCTTTCCAAAGGTTCTGACACCACATTGGAACGATATTCCTCGGGCTCTTGAACCCTCCACTTCTCGACACTACCGAGCCATTCTCTCAGGGACGAAGTAAGCTCTTCCTCCAAATTAACTTTGCGGACACCTGCATTTATGAGTGCCAACGGCCTATTCGCATCGCTATGCCACAGCACCAGGATCCGCTTCCTTTGACGGTTGATTTTCTCGAAGATGATTCTCCCTGCGTCCACGTTTGGAACACCTCCCGGTGTGACAGGCATCTGCGAATCCAACGTAGCGACGTCTCCGTCAACCATTTGCTCAATGCGATCCAAAGCCAAAGCAACATACTTGACAATTTCAATATCCATTGCGTCCCAGTGCTGCCTAACGTTGGACTCAATCCTTTCGCCGATTCGTTGCTTATCATCAAAGACCCATAGTTTTACCATTAGACGTGCTCCTTCGCACAGTCAGCACTTTTCACAAAGACCCGCCTGCCCGCGAGGGCGACATCATGCCATTCGTCGCTGCGCTTCCACGAATGTATGCGAAGTCCCATGTCCTTAGACTGGACCCACTTGTTTTTTTGGAATGCGTATTCAGCACACGTTAGATCGCCGTCCGGGCTGTCAGTAAAGAGCATCCGAAATGACCGAGTCAACCCGGCAAGGGACTGAGGTTTACTACGGTCAAATAAAAGACTCCACACCATACTATCTTTCTTCGGCACACCTAGGGCAATTGAGTAATACACAACACGAGTCGCCGAGTTCTCGATCTCGTGAATTACGCTGGCGCCATTCTCTGCCTTAGTTCGGTCCGGGAAGTGTAACCCCGCAAAAAACTCCCAACTCCAATTTGTGGGAGGTACAATCATAAGATCCTCTGAAATAAGACACGCAAGATCCGCAAGTGAGGCTACGGAAGAGCCGTTAATTGTAACCGAATGGCCGAGCGTTGCCCCTGCATAATGCAGTATGTCGAACAAAAATGCCTTCCCCACATTTCCTGGACGTGTCCGATACGCAACGGCTTTGGCCTTTGCGATAACCAATAATGGATCATTCACACCACGCACGACCTCCCGGATATCTGGATCGCTACATTGGATACATTTGAGGAATTCCTTCGCTTGCGCGGCCCGCTCTACTTTCTCAGCGTCTTGATGTATCGGCAACGATTCGCAAAAGGTTGGAAGATCATGATTCCATCCGGTGAGTGTCGCACGGTAAGATACAGCGCTATCAACGTAAGGCTTTCTTCGTGCCAGGTCGATCCAGGGTTGTCCCGCAGTAGGGCGCGGCGGCCGGATGGACTTTAGGATCGTCTCCGAGTACTCGCGAGCACGCGAGATCTCTGATCGCGGAATCACTTCGGTAGCAACATAAAGGCCATCGATCGTGCTTTGCCACTCTTCAGGCTCAGTGCCATCATTTGGAAAAGGCATAGGTGGGGTGGGCTCGCCTCTACGTATTACAACGACATGCGGCACGCCGTTCTCAGTTACTTGAATTCGTCCGATGCTCGGGGTATTAACACAATGTGCGGTCCCTGGTGCGATACTGATTTGCTCAACCCCGTCGCTGATGACGGTTTGGTCTGGAGGCATCTGCTGAAGTGCCTTGTGCACAAGCGCAGGGTCCCAGTACTTTTGCTCCTGTTCGCTTCGCTCCATGACGTCTCTTGCAAATAGAACGGCTTTCGCCCACAAATGCACTCCAGCATAGGCGCTCCACATTGAAGCATCTGTGATGCAGGGGCCACCAAATTGTGCATCTGCAGAAAACGTTTTGTACTTGGCCGCGAAGGAGTCATCGCCTTTAGCAGACTCGTGAAAGTAGTTCCAGGCAAGGTAATCGAGGCCGTGGGAAAAATCAGCCTTGATGTTCAGCAATTCCGTTTCTGTGAAACTGAACGACATTGTCATCGTGGTGGGAGCACCCCCATCCCCGCGAAGTGCCCGAAAGAATAGCGCGTTCTGTTCGCCATTGATGAAGTTGAGGACGAAATGAGGAGTTAATGTGCGAATATGGTCAATCGCAGTGTCCATCCTCTCCCTCGATAGGCGCGTGCCATGATCGAGACCATCGAAGGGCACGAAAGCATGGCCGTCCAGGGACAGTCCTTTGCTTTGCAAATAGTTATCTACGAGCATGTGAGCGGCCCGCGGAAAAATATAGTCGGATCCCAATAAAAAGAACTTAGGCGTGCTACTTTTGGCACACTCGTGTTCGAGGCACCAATCAATGGCTGGGAAAATCTGTTGATTTGGCACAGAGCCGACATATAGAGTGCGCGCCGAACGCTCTAGTCCTTCAGACTGAATCGGATAGACAAGTAGACTCTCATGGGCGTGCACCTTTTCGCGAACAGCGATGCGGGCCGCGGATGTCCAGCAACCGAAGATCACCTCGACCCTTGAATGCTCAAGGAGAGAGCTTGCTCCTTTTGCGAATACCGTCGGATCGGAACAGCCGTCATAGAGTACGGGCAGAAGCTGATGTGGTTTTAGTGTACCGTTGTCGTTAATCTCTTTTATGGCCATGAGAGTCGCTTTGATGGCCGCACGCTCAGGGACCCGCATGTGTGAGCTCAGAGAATGGAGAATTCCGACGGCTATTGGACTTGGCGCATTCCTATAACGTGCCGCAGTCTGGGAGACCCAACCCATGATAGCTTCATGTTCGGAGTCCATTCATGTCTCCACGTCCATTGGGACGTTATTCCAAGGGCTCTTACCTTAATACTACGACGCAGGGAATCATAAAACCCCCGAGCGGCCATGAAGGCGCGCCCTGATTTGCTCGACGGTTATTGTAGATTCGCTTGCATACCAACGTTGTGGTCCCTAGAACTCACTCGAGCTTCAGGGTCTTGCGGGTCAAAAAACCCTCTAGCTCGTGGATCGAGCGTTCTTGGCCTGCTCTTCCACCGTCCAGCATGTAAAACGAGTCAGCGTTCTCCCTCACGAAGCCCAAGTTCTGCTCCACAAGAAGTATGATCATTGGGATCGAATTTCCACCATCGCCATTATAGCCGGCGGCAAGTTTGCGCACTAGGCGGCCGATGACATCTACCGTTTTTCGCTCGATCCCTTCGGTCGGCTCGTCAAGCAGGAGAACGCGAGGTTGCGTGACGAGTGCCCTTGCGATAGCGAGCTGCTGTTGCTGGCCCCCGGAAAGCGAGCCGGCGCGGCGTCGAACAAGCGTTCTTATTCCCGGAAATTCTTCGTAAACCGTGTCCGGAACGGTCTTGCGGCCATCGGTCCGCGCCGCAAGGGCGACTTTCAGGTTCTCCTCAACGGTAAGGCCCGCGATTATTTGCCGCCCCTGGGGAACGAGAGTGACGCCAGCCCTGGCCCGATCCCGGGCACCCATGCTGCTGAGATCCATCCCATGAAGTAAGACGGATCGTTGCGACGTCGTGCAATGGCCCATGATGTTGCGAAGCAGCGTCGTCTTGCCGGCACCATTTGGCCCGAGCACGCCGGTAACGCGCCCTGGGGCCGCATCCAGGTTTACGTTGCGAAGAGCGGCGACTCCGCCATAGGAGAATGAAAGCTGTCGGATACTTAACATGCTTGTTTCCTTACCCCCCAATACGCCTCCACAACATCGGGGTTCGAGGAGATCTCATCGTACGAACCATGCGCGATGATCCGCCCTCGGTCCAGGTAGTGAATCGGAGAGCCGAGGCTTCGAATAAGCTGCAGGTTGTGCTCGATCACGATGAGCGCGTGTGAGGATCGCAACTCCAAGAGGAGCTCCGCCGTTTTCTCGACTTCTTCTTCGGTCAGGCCGGCGGCAGGCTCATCCACCAAAAGGAGATCCGGGCCGGCGAGTGTCAGCATCGCCAACTCAAGCCACTGTCGTTTGCCATGACTGAGGGATCTCGCAGGTTTTTCCAGTTCATCATGCAAGTCCATCATCTCGACGATACCTAGGATTTGCTCCTCTTGCCACCCCTCAATACCTTGCCACAGGCTCCGCCAAACGCCTGTTCTTCCCGGTAAAGCAAGTTCCATGTTCTCCCAAACAGTCAAGCTGTCGTAGACGGATGGTGTCTGAAACTTCCTACCGATACCTCGTTCCGCGATACGGCTTTCCGTCGCCCGAGTAATATCTTCTCCCTTAAAGAACACACGTCCCCAGGTCGCTCGTGTCCTTCCGCTAATGACATCGCACATAGTGGTCTTGCCTGCACCATTTCCGCCCATTATTACCTCCAGCGCGTTTTCTTGTATCCCGAAAGCGTCGATTGACAGAGCAAAACCATCAAAAGAAACCCGAATCCTATCCAGATACACAAGGTGCTTCCGCTCAGGATGCTCTTCCGTCACAATCGCCCGAACCTGCTCCGTCATGCCTCTTGCCTCTCTTGCGGTGAAACGCGGAATATGACACTTCTTACGCTGTCCATTCTCACGCATCTCAATCTTACCAGTCCCCAACCTAGGCAGATCAAACTCAACATCCAATACTTCGCCTGCACACCGAGCATCCGCGCCTGAAGAACCTCCGGGCTCAACCCTAACGCCTCGCTCGTTACAAATGCGCCTAGGACCGCCAGCGGCAGCAGCGCTGTCAAGACACCTGCTCGAGCGGCACACTTCTCCTCCAGGCGGTCCCATAGGCCCGTCAGCCCAGAGGGAAACGCTATGATGCAAAGAAACATGGCTCCCTGAATGAATGGCCATATTGCAGGTAGGTCAGACGTCAATGTTGAATAAGCGTAGTTGATGACGAGGCAACCCGCTATCGCCCCCCACAATCGGCCCCGTCCGCCAAGTGCCACCCAAATCACAAAGTTTATCGAGTCCTCAACGCGCATTATGTTCGGCGTGACAATTCCGTTTTGTGGTACATACAAGGCGCCGCCAATCCCGGCAAGAACTGCAGCTATTACAAAAGCAAACACCTTAAAGTTCTCTGGTCGATAGGCGGCAAATCGAAGCCGTGATTCGTTATCGCGTATCGCAACGAGTACTCGGCCATAACTGCTGCCTGTTATGTAACGGCACGCAAAGATCGCTAACACAAGCGCGGCGGCTGAAGCCAAATACAGTGACAAGATCCATCGTCCACTCTGGTTCAGGGGCTTGTAAAAATTGGTCAAGCCGTTCGTTCCGCCCAACAGCATTTCATTCCGGCAGAAGGCAAGAAACGCTGCCCAAGCTACCGCTTGAGTTATGATCGCGAAATACACGCCTCGGACTCTGCTCTTAAAGATGAAGTAACCGAACCCCATCGCCAAGATCGCAGGAAAAAGAATTGCTGCGACAACAGCGAAGGTTAGGGAGGAGAACGGTGCCCAGAACGTGGGAAGCGTGTGGACGCCGTTGAAGAAGAAAAACTGTGGAAGATCGTTGTATTCCGGTCGAACATCGCCGCCTCCTTGCGGAAGACTCAGGTGCATCGCGATTGCGTAACCTCCGAGGCAAAACGGTAAGGCCTGACAGAGTGAAAGAACCCCTGCGTATCCCCACAGGAGGTCTATTCCCAACGCGGCAACCGCGAAGCACAAATAGCGGCCAAGTCGGTTTACATTATGCGCCTCGACAATGCCTAATAGGTACAAAGAGGGGATGATGACAAATGTAAGTAGTAATAGACAGATGATGCTTGCACGACGTAGCTGCCCCACCGAGTGGCCTCTCTTCGAGAATTGCTCGGCTAGGGGGAGGTCCGTTGCGCGGATCGATCTCTTGGGTGGGCGGATCAATCTACTCATCGGCAGACCTACCCTTCTCCGCAAACAATCCGGCAGGCCGAAGCCGTAGAAAAAGAATGACCAATATCAGAAGCGCCACCTTGCCGTAGACGGCGCCTAGCCACGGCTCAATATACTTATTCAAAAAGCCCAACATCCCACCCGCCACAATGAGCCCAGCCAGCTTTCCGATCCCTCCGAGGACCACGACCATAAAGCTGTCGACAATGTACCCCTGGCCCATCCCTGGATTGAGTTTGTCAAAGAGTGTCGCGGCACATCCTGCCATCCCGGCCAGGCCGGAGCCAAACGCAAATGTGAAGCTGTCGACACGGCGCGTATTCACTCCAAGCGCCGCCGCGACCTCGCGGTCTTGCATCGTCGCTCTGAGATGAAGGCCAAATCGGGTATGATAAACGACCCAGTGGATGAGCCCTAAACATGCGGCGCACAATCCAACAATAAACAGGCGGTTCCAGGGAAGCACCAAATCAGGGGAGACCTGCCACCCACCAGATAGCCAACTCGGAGGAGTGATCGCCGTTGTGTCGCCAAACGTAATCCGAGCCAATTGAATGAGGATTAAACTGATGCCCCATGTAGCAAGAAGTGAGTCGATTGACCTGCCATACAATCGTCGGACGACAATTATCTCGCAGATCCATCCAACCAGGGCCGCTACAAGAAATGAAAAAGGTACGGCGATCAGCCAGTATAGATCAAATGCTGGCGGTGGCACGCACCGCTTGAAAGACTCACAGATCGCGTACGCTGAGACCGCCCCGAGCATCATGAATTCCCCATGCGCCATGTTGATGATCCGCATGAGTCCAAAGATGATGGACAGTCCCGACGCCATGAGTATCAGTATGCTGGCAAGCGACAACCCGGAAAACGTGTGCTGAACGAGATTAACGCGCCATTGACGATTCTCGATAGCAGTTCGGGCTGCCTTTAGAGCCACCACCAGTTCTACGTCCCTTGCAACATCCTGGCGCTCCAGCACTTGGTTAACGGCACCTAAGGCGGCTAAAGGCGATAGCTCTTGGATTGTCTTGGCCGCCTGGCGTCGGAGATCGCGATCACCGTGCACAAGTTGAATAATTGCGGTAGACGTACGAAGCTCAATTGTAAACTGACCGTCCGGGCCATTAAGCTGTGCCAGCAGTACTTCAAGCACGCTTGGGTCGCACCGTCGCCCCGCAAGTACAATGGCCTCCCGACGGACCTCAGGATCGTCGGCGAACAAAGATAAAGTTGCGATCGCGTCTTCAATCATCCTTCGATCGCTTTGCGGCGCGCGAACCACATTCCCTAACTCTCTCGTATAGAGGGCGCCTCCATCCTTGGCCAAGACTGGCTCCTGCGATAGGGCATCAATGATTTGATACGCAGTACTCTGGGTGTCGTTCTCGCGTTGCGCATGGTAAATTACGAGTCGGTCGTCCCGAACCTCCAACACTCCGGACTCGTAGGCTTTAAGTGCCGGTACCAACCGTGCATCCGCGGTATTCTTCATGGATGCATATATTCCCTGCCGCGCCGTGGGTTGTGCATGGACCAACAACTTAACTAGCTCTCCTAGCTCCTTGGTGTTTCTGTAAGGTGCGGCATGCGCAAGTTGCGCGACTATTCCACAGATAAGGAGCATTGCTCCCGCTAAACACCAAGGATTCGGTCGCATGATGCGTGCAGTAGCACCATTCGTGTAACAGAGGAGCGAGCGATTTCCGGGCGACCAAGTCATTCCGCTATTCCGTTTCATAAGATAGCGTTAAGATACATCGCGGCAAGTAAGCAAGTCGGTTCGTCCTGGTAATCGTCGCGGCCCGACAGCGGCGGCGCGACTTCAACAATGTCGCCACCGATCAGTTCATTATTGTCGCGCAGCGCACGTATCAATTTACCCACAACATCCGGGTGGAGCCCTTCCGGCTCCCGAGTGCCGGCACTCGGCGCAAAAGACTCATCCGTACCATCGATATCGTTCGAGACGTAAACGCGATCGATTCCACGACTCCGGAAGTACTCCACAACTCTAGCGATCATTTCTGCTTCACGGCCCCGTATTTCACTTATCCACACCTGAAGCTGCCCGAAAGTTCTGGAGCCTTCTGTATCTCGGAGTGCGTCTCGCAACCCCACCTGGACTAGATTGCGAGGATCGATTAGCTGCATCGTGTGAAAAGCCCACGTAGAAAAGCAGTGCTGGACGCCTAAGCGATGTTCCATAGTGTCTGTGTGCGCGTCGATTTGGAGTACACCGAACTCCGGGCCATGTCGAGCAACCAGAGCACGAATGACCGGCCAAGTTACGCCATGGTCACCACCGATCATAACGATCCTTACTTGCGGGTTCATTTCATAGACGGCTTTGATTACCTCATATGCAATCGCGTGAGGACTTACAGGCAAGGCGTCGTTCCGCGTGGGGTATATCGCACGTCGAATCGCCTTGATCTGTGCGGCCGAGAGCATTTCGTCATCGATCAAATGCTGAACGCAGAAAACATCACCTAGATCCAAAACGCCTGACGGGTACCTAGCAAAACGCTTTAGGAAGGCTCGCCTCACCCCGATCGGACCAAAATTGCAACCACGTACAATGGCTGCGCCCGCGTCAGACGGAATACCCAGGACAACAGCCTTCGCCTGTCGAATCCCCTCTAGACTCGACCGCCAGGCATCGTTGAATGCATCGCAGCTTTCGCCTGGCATGGTCCCGTACAGGGCTCTGAGAATGGGAATTTCTCGCCCACCTCCAGTGGAGTCAATCCAAATCCCCCGTCCCGGAGGCCGTAAGAAAGCGTGCAGTAGATCCAGCGCATTATCTGTCATACGCATTCCAATTGTGTATCCAATATGGCAACAGTGGACCCATAGAACAGATAGCCGCGCAGCTCCAGTGTACTGCGCAATGGGTGAAGAGTCTTCACAACACGTCATTTCTTGAGGTAGCGACTGAATGCCTCGGGTTCGACCAGACCGTCGCTCTTCCAAACAATATCAAACTGACCGTTTGCAAGGATTCTACCAACATAGACTGGTTTCCATGTGTGGTGATTCTCTTGATGCATCTTTTTCGGGCCGCCCGGAGCATTGAATTGAAGGCCCAGTGCTGCTGTCTTAACCTTGTCCACATCAAATGAGCCGGCCTTCTCGACCGCGGCTTTCCATACATATACCCCAAAGTATGCCGCCTCAATTGGATCATCGGTAACTCGGCGGCTTCCTCCTGGCAGCCCGCGCGTTTCACAGTATCGCTTAAAGCGTGTTACGAAATCCGTATTCTCAGGCGTTGCGATCGATTGAAAGTAGTTCCAAGCAGCAAGGTGTCCTACAAGTGAGGATGTCTCCATGGATCGCAGTTCATCTTCGGCGACTGAGTACGCCATGATCGGAACGTCCCGCGCCGAAAGGCCCTGATTTGCAAACTCTTTGTAGAATGGAACGTTGCTATCGCCGTTGATTGTGGAGAGCACGGCGGCATTACCATCGGCTGAGAATTCCTTGATCTTTCCCACGATGGTTTGATAATCCGCATAGCCGAACGGCGTATATTCTTCTCTGATATCGGATTCGGATATGCCAACGGACTGCAAATATGCTTTGAGGATCTTGTTCGCGGTACGGGGAAAGACATAGTCTGTGCCCAGCAAGTAGAATCTCCTGTAGGATCCACCAGCCTCTGACATGAGATACTGGACGGAGGGAATAAGCTGCTGATTGGGAGTTGCGCCGGTGTAGAAGATGTTTG
>Ga0137431_1000039_pt1 | contig 76394 bp, 63 predicted proteins | sample EasRivERMZT800_2_FD_104646 | JGI IMG/M metagenome (GOLD analysis project Ga0137431, IMG submission 104646) | Soil microbial communities from meander-bound floodplain in the East River, Colorado, USA - East River MetaG ERMZT800_2 | ecosystem: Environmental > Terrestrial > Soil > Floodplain ... | reverse complement strand
CGGCATTCATCAACCTGTCTCCTGATTGCTTGTCAGGAGCGCGCGCTCTCGAAATCACCGTCAGGAAACACATCGGCTCGACATTCCAAATCGCTTGAGCCAGAATAGCGCTGTCATATTAGGAGTGGTGCGTGGAAGAAGAGCTCCCAGTTGTAGCCGCTATAAGCGCCGTCTGGTGAGAAGTCCACGACCTCCTTGGGGTAGTACACTTCGCTCCCCAGCTCGACCACCCAGACCGTCGGCTGATAGCTGCGCGCGAAGCTGAACCCGCTGTTCTTGAGCTGCATCTCGCGCCGCATCAATCCAGGAATTCCATGTACTGGGTTGTGGACGAGCTTGGCAAAGTCGCAAACGAACGGGTGATAGAAATTCAGGAAGTGGAACTGCCGAAACTGAAAGAGCAACCATGAGAACGCACCTAGGTAGTAATGCACGAAGCGCATCAAAAACCGGAAGATCCGGTCGCGGACCTCCGCATCGGTAAACGGTGCGGTCGTCTCGCCAGGGACCTGGTTGGCGAGGAACTCCTCCGCCTGTTGTCGCTGTGCCGTAGTCCACGCGGTGAGGTCCAGCGCGTCCACCCAGGCCCGGATCAACCCTTCGAAGTAGTCCTCCAGAGTGCGGAAGGCGAGTTTGATTTCGGGATAGTATTGCCGTACGCTGTCGGCGCCTTCTAGCCGCTCCTCCTTCCGCCCACCGCGCAAACTAGGCAGCACGAAGAAAGTCCGCTTTTTGTCAGCATAAAAGAATGGCAACCACGTCCCCATCGGGAGGTGAAACTCATCCGCAAACGCCGTGCCGAGCGTCTGGAAGCCATCTGCCATGAGCTGATCCAGGTAAGACAGATGCCACGGAGGTGACACGCGGAACAACCATGGCGTCTGCATCAAGACTTGTTGGAGCGATAGACCTACTGCTGGGTTGGCTAAGGCGCATTGCAGTGACAGGTCATTTTCCTTGTCGATTCGGTCGCTCAATTCCTCCCATTTCTGAAAGCTCGTGTGAGAGCCTGTCGATGCCACCTCTGGCCGGATGGCGTGGCTGAAGTTTCCGGGCAGGTTGTTGACCGACTCGGGCACTCCCGCGCAGCCGGAAATCTCGAACGAGCCCGACGGATTACCCCACTCCCCTCCCTTTTCGTCAACGAGGACGCCCCAATACTTCACGCCAAACCGCCCATCAATCATCGAGCGGTCCACGGGAAAGAACTGGTAGTGCTTGCGAACAATATCGGCGCTGTATGGGGCGCTCTCGTGAGAACCCTTGGAAATGCGCCTGGGTGACCATTTCCCTTGGCGGTAGTCGCTCATCGCCATCTGCATTTTCAGCTTCTTCCACGTTCTAGGAAGCGGTTGATTAGGTTGTTCGCTTGTTGAGGCTGCGGGTATTGTCAAGGTGCTGTTTCCGGATTCGTCAGGTACCTCAGTGAACACCGGCCAGAACAAAAACAGCCTCTTGTTCACCACCGCCGGAATCAGATAGTCCCCCTTGATGTCGAGGTCGACCTTCTCCCAAGGTGTCCACTGCCGATAGTCATAGCGGCGATAGTAGTAGAGATGCGGCTCGGCGCCTTTCGTCCGGCCGAACACGTGCAGGATGGTGTTGTCGCCATCGTCCTCCTGGTAAAAGCCGGCGAGCTCGAGTTGCGCGACGCCATCTAGCTTCTCCAGGTAATTAGCGAAGGCTGCCTCGACTGTGTACTGGTTGATCTCGTTTTGGGAGAGCTCTTTTTCCAGGTCCTTGAAGAACGGCGACCGATCACGCTTGAGCTCCGGTAGGATCCAGTTCTCCGGCCACAGCCAGACTTTCCAGTTCGCCTCCCACACGCGGTACTTCCGCATCCACTTCCACCAGCGCCATTCGCTGTCGCCTTCAGGGCCATCGGCTACTACTCGCACTTCTGGCTCGATCCCCATGAAGCAACGCTGCACGAACAATTGCACGGAACCGGACGCCTGCACCAGCCGACTCGTGAGCTGGCAAGAGCACATCTCGACGTCGAGCAGGTAATACGCGTAGAGGTCGTTCGTGTTCTCCCATTTGCCCGTGGGCACGTCTGCCGGCGTAGGTTGCGTCAGCAGATACGCTGCGAGTGCGTCGCGCTTGCGTTCGCGAAGGGCGTCCTGAACCTCCGCGCTCAACGTAAGCCAGGTTTCTCCGCCAAACCTTGCCCGTAGGATGGATTTGAGCGTCTTCGCATGAACCGCGCCCATCGCCGCGGACGCGAAGGTCTTCACCGTGGCGACGTCGGTCCCGAGGTTCTCGATGAAGTAGAATGCTCGCCGCACGCGCTCCCAGTTCTCGGCCAGGAGATAATCGTTGGGATAGGCGAGATCGAGGGCACCGATCAGCGCCTGCACGTTGGTCGCCGTCCACTGATCGTTGAGCCGTTCGACGTCCGCGGCGAAGTCGGCCTGAGTGGCATAGGCTCCCGAGTTCAGCCTCACCAGCACCTCGAGCAGGGTCCTCTCCGGCTCGGGGAGGCTGGCGCGCAGGCGCAGCAAGCGGCTGGTGCGCAGCACGCGATCCACGCTCGCCATGACGGCGGCAAAGTCAAGCGGCAGAGCGCCGAAATCCACGAGCTGTGCGTTTGCAGTCAGGCTCCGGAGGCGCTCCAACTCCGGCACCGTGATCTTCCACTTTGACCACAAGGCCGCGACGCGCGTGGCCCAGAACCAACCGTCAAACGTGGTCTCGAGGGTAGCGAAATCCACTACGCCAATTGTGTCCGCGAACGTGCCGGTCAGGTGCGTGAGCAGCGTCTCAGGCAGGATGGCGTACTCGCTCAGCAGGCGGCGCGTGAGCGCCTCAGTCAAGCCGAGCTGGGCCGCCGCCTGCTGGACAACGAGACCTTGGGACCGCGTCCTCGACAGGTAGGCCAGCCCCTTCTTCACGCCCATCGCCAGGTTGTCCTTCAAGTTGTCGCCGGCCGGATTCGAGAGATCGCGGAGCGGAAACGCGAGGTCCGCGTCATCAAGCCATAGCCGCTCGGGCGGGAATACGCCCACCGTGGGCTGCGTGAACAGACTGTTGACGGCGTTGCGATAATCGAGGTCCGCCGAGAGCGCGTCCAGGGACGCCTTATCGCCCGGCGATAGAACCCCGACAATGCGCAGCAGGCGCTGCTCAGCGTCGTACGAGACTCGTTGTGTCAGGGCCGCATCGGGCAGCGTCGTGAAGTCCACGGCCGAGGGCAGATTGGCCAGCGGCGTGTTGAACACCGGGTCCAAAAACTTGAGGGCAAGGCGTGGCGCCTGAAAGTACTGGTCGACCGCCTGCTGGTATGCAGCAATGCCAGTGACAGCCGCGAGCGCACCGTCCGCCAGGAGCGTCATCCGCTGCGCCGCCGTCATCATGCCCGTGAACCGCACCACCGGCTCATAGCGAATCGGTATGTTATTGGGCGCACCCGTGATGGTTGCCGGGAACGTGAAGCCAGCTGGCAGATCCGGCACAGACGCAGCGGATCCTGGGGTATCGAACAGCTTCTGAATCCCCTCCTGGTACGACACGAGGCCTGTTACGGCCGCGAGCGAGGCATCGTTAAGCAACACGGTTCGCTGCGCGGTGGTCATGGTTCCAGCTAACCGCAGCACTGGCTGGTACTCGATTCGGATATGGTTCGGCGCGCCCGTAATCGCCGCCGGGAAGTTGAAAGAGGCGGGCAGGCCAACGACAGTGATCTCCTGGATGACTTCGTCGTGAAGCGTCCCGAGGAAAAACCGTGCCTCAGCCTCAGTTCGGTGCAACTTCTGCAGCAAACCGGTCAAGAGGCCCTCTAGGCGCTCGACATCTGATGCTGGATCGAGGAACTCATACTGCGCCGGGTCGAACTCAGCGCGGATGGCCTGAAGGTCCGTCCGGAGCGCCCGCAGGAAACGGGCCGCGTCCGACTCCCTGACGGCTGCCTTTGCGGAACGATCGGACCCAAGCAGCCAGTTGAGCTGGTCGGGCGTGAAGCCGGTGTTGCGAAGGTGATCGCTCTTCTCGACAAACTCCATGGCCGTCTTCGGATCGGCGAAGCCTGGAACGGAAACGCCCAGCCCGACGGGCCGCACAATGTCCTGCTGCAGGAGCTTCAGCACCACCTTCCATTCCTCGGCTCTGAACTTGAGCAGCTTCGCCAACCAAGCGTGTCGCCAGAGGAAAGATAGATTGTTGAGCGTCAAGTCGTCCGTGATGTACGGCGCCCCGTCTGAGGCGCGGGTCAGGTCGGCGAACAACTCGAGATCACTTTCGCGGATCCCAAGCGCTGCGAGAATCACGGGGCGCCGTTGAGGATCCGAGACCTTCTCAGCCGTAGGTCCTACGACGTCGACCGCCGCCACCGCGAATGCCGCATCGAGCGGCTGGATGAGCTTCTTGTTGAGAAAAAGGCTCTGGTACAGCCCGTCTGCACGTTTCTCGTGCGCCCCAGTAAAATGTGTTCTGATGTTCCGGTTGTCGAAGAGCCCGCACAATTGCTCGATGGTCGTCTTCGTGCCGAGCCGGCTCCTGAGTCGGGCGAGATAATAGAGCTTGATCAGGAACGACTCGTTGAGGGTGCCGTTGCCAACGCCGGGGCAGCGGATCGCCAGATCGAGCTCCCAGACCCTCCAACCGCTGAGTTTCCTCCACAACCGCAGAAACCTGTGCACGCGGTCCAGCTTCAGCTCGTTCAACCCCTGAATGACCTTCTTGCTCGTGTCGCAGGAGGCATCAAGGTGCTGGATGGTGATGTCGCCCGCCGGGTTGATGAACGGCAGATCGAGTAGTGCCAGTAGCTCTGCGTACTCCAGTCCGGTCTTGCGGAGGAATGTCTTGACGTTCGCAACCGACGCGTCGTCATCCGGTGCGGGGTTCAGCCAGCCGGCATTGCCCGTCGTGCCCCAGACCGCCTGCTGCCCCGCCACCGTAGGGTCCGCCACCGAGATCAGACGCTTCTCGTCGAAAGCGGCGGCTGGTTCGGCGCTGATGCCAAAGTACTCTGCGGCAATCTCGCCGTCGGTCGGATTGTTGGGTGCGTTGGGCCCTTTGAAGGTCCGCATGAGGTCCCAGCGCTGCAGATTGCTCTTTTGAAAGCCGGATCGAACCTCCTCGGCAAACAGATCGAAGGGCAGCGAAAAGGCACGGTTGCGCTGCTCCTGGCGCCTTGCATCTCCCTCGGGGAAGAGATCGAGCGGCACCGCAAGCGGATACTTCGCTGCCCGAAGCGTCTTGTAGGCCTCGGCGTTCACGTAGGCCGGATAAGCCCGGAGCTCCGCGCTGGTAGCCTTGGTGTTCGGCAGGAGCTGGGCGAAGAAATCAGCGGTTGCCTTCTTCTTGAGCAAGTACGTCGCATCGGTCCCGTGTGCCACCCAGCGGTTGGGGTCAGCCGGGTCGACCTGTGACAGCGTGAAATCGACGCCATATGCGACGTCGTTCGCGTCCAGCGCTGCCTTGACGACGGCGTGCGCCGCCGCGGCCCCGGGTGGGATCGCAGCAAGCCCCGTCAGCTTCACATCGTTGTCGCCGGCTGCATCGACGGCACGTTCGAGCACCTCGCAAACCACATCCACATATGGCAGTGTGGTCAGCGCGTTTTCGCAATTGAGCTCGAGATAGCCTAGATCAGGGCGACGACCGAAGAGGATATCGCGAACCGAATAGAATCCCCCCGCCGCCTTTGCCTTCAGGCTGGCGCGGTCACGCAAGTACATGAGCAGGTCGGTGAAGTAGGCGGCCGGACTCAAGGCCGAATTGCAGTGCTCGCAGTGGCAGATGTCGCCCGTCTGAAACAGGTTGTTCCAGTTCGGGAACTTGGCGAGATCGGGGTGGCTGCTCTTCAAGACCCCAGGCAGGACACCGGAATCGAAAGACGCAAGGTCGCCAATGATGGTCAGCACCGCGGCGTGCGTGTCGGCGGCGCGGTTCCAAGCTCTGCGCGCTGTTTCGGGAGTGAACCCTGCCCGCTTACCATAGCGACGCACGAACTCGCTCTCACCAAGCCGGTAGACCATCTGGGCCGAGTGGAGGCCATCGGCGAGTAGCGCATCCGTGGCCTCGAAGGTTGGTGCTAGCTTAAAAACCCGCTGGACAGCCTTGAGCTCAACCCGGAACGTCGGGTCATTCGTCAGCGCGTTAAGCCCTCCAGGTAGGCCCTTTTCCATAAACTCGTCGACCGACGTGTGGAGCAGGTCAAACTCCGGAGCGTGGTCGATGATCTTGCCAAGGGCTTCGGCGTGCTTCACGCCGCGCGCGCCCCCGGAAGTCATCGCCCGCTCTAAGCCGCCCGCGAATGCAGCCGTGGGGAAAGCCTCACGGAGCTGGCGATCCATCATCTTCCCGTACAACTCTGCCTCCGGGGGGGTCACCGTGCCAGTCGGATCCTTGAGCGTAAACGGCAGTGTAATCTCTCCCGCTTTATGCTTGCGCTGGACAAGGTCGACCCAATGGTGTGTCGTGTGCTTGGCCAGCGAACGGATTTGCTCCGGCTGGCGAATCTTGAACTCCTCCTTGAGCGCCTTGACCACGGAAAAGTCCCCCCGCGTCAGCTCAACCAGCCGGTAAGAGGTGCGGATGTCCGCGATCTCCGTTTTGGTGAACGATGGGTCTTTTTGAAGAGCCGCCAACACCTCGGGCGTGAATGCCTTATGCTCATTGAACAACCGAGCGAACTTCGCTTGCTTTTCGACGTCAGCGATGCCGGCGTGGTCGAGCGCCTGCTTGGCGAAGGTGGGGGACTTGGCATCGCCTAGAACGAGGCGGGCAATGATTATCAGGAACTCCTCCGTCCACTTGTCCGTGTGCTCTCGGAAGTGGGCTGGGATCTCCCGCCGGTTGAAGCTGATGGCGAGTGACTTGCGCACTGCCCCGGCATCCAGGGTAGGCAGCGCGGCTGACACCCGCCCAAGGTTTTGCTTCAGAGTCTCGTTCTCGCGGTATTCAAAGAATGAGGCCCCAAGCAGGGCGAACCAGAACTCTGTGCCAATGCCATTCCGGGCGAGGTGGTGCGCCAATACAAACCTTGCGAGATCTCGCCTTTCAAACCCGGTTTCACCCGAGAGGAACGTCACGTCTTGGTGTTCCTTGTCCTCTTCCAACTCTTCAATCTTCACGTTTCCGAGCAGCGGTTGAATAGTGGCCCGGATTCTCTCGAACAGCGTCGGCGGAGCTTTTCGTCCCAGCGGAATTATCAAGTCAACTTCGGCCTTATCGGGGGCGTTGAACAGGATCGTCGAACTGGCGAGCACACTACCATCGGCATCCAGAACTTTAACGAGCAGATCCGCCGAACCTCGCTCCTGATTGAGGAAATGCTGTTCAATGTATTCGATACGGTACCCGCCACTTCCGTCGGTCTGAGCCTCGCCCAAGGCCTGCTCTTTTCGGAGGTCCCGATCGAAGGCTACGACTTTGAGGCTTGGCGCCGGAATACCATCTGCGAACCGGACATTGCCGGTCACTTGGAATCTCCGAGACTCGCCGGGTTGCTCGGACATCTCAGGGCCCATGGTCGATCTCCTCGGGAACTGTCGATATCGCCTACACCTTCAGGAGGTAGTGCAGGCCGTTCTCCTGAACACTCTTCTTCCCGCCACGCCATTCAAGTAGCTGCTCTGCCCCAGGAACGGCTGCTCCGGAAATCACACCCAGACCGGCGACCGCCCAAGCGACGGGCGTGGCCGGCGTCGGGAAGAAGGCCAAAATGGCCGTCGCCGCCCCGACTGCGATGCCTGTGGCTTTCAAGATGGAACGACCGCGGCCGGTCTTGAACCACGAATCACGTGCCCTTCCAGCTTCGGTCAATGCGTCGGCGATGTCGGGAATAGTTTTGTGCTCCAGCTCTTTGGCGAACTCCTCGCTCCATGGTTCAGCCTCGATGCGACGGGCCATCCAGCCCAGCTTGTCCCGCGCCTGGCTCACACAGATCAAAAAGTCGCGGTCGGCCATGTCGCGACGGATGGCTTCGGCAAAGGGCCGCTCATACTTCGACAATACCGTCGCTGTCGTTACGATCTCCAGAATTCCCGCGTCCTTGAGCTCCTGCGCGGCGTCGCGGGCGATGTGGTCCGCGCCGACGGTGTCCCAGCTCGCCCCTACCGGATCGAGGATGGCCAGTTTGTCGAACCACAGGGCCGCCAACCTTCAGCAGGGGAAGTTGTGCGGTCGTGAGGGACGCGTAGGGATAGTACACTTTTTCCTCCTAACGAAAATGGTTCCTCATTCGTCTTCCCTCAGAATCTGAACTCCCCGGATAGCCTGCCATGCCAACCCGTCTCAACACCTTCGATATCATTAAGCGGATTACCGCCCCGGTAGCCAACCGTACCACTTACGCCCAGCCGCGAATTGAAACGATACCTTATGTCTGTACCTATGGAACCACCTAAATTACTGCCTGCGGCGAAAGGACTAAGAGTGAGACCTGAGGGGCCGGGAATCGCTATATCGTGCGCTTTAATGCTTAAGGAAAATGCAAAATCACTGCTTGTTGGCGTGAGATCAAGGCCAACTTCAAACGCTGGCAATGATCCGCGTGCTCTGACGATTGTCTGAACACCGATGAGCGGATCACCTGAGGTGGTCAGAAACGTCTGAAATCGAGGCGCAGCAATCCTATTACCAAAGAGTCCTTCAATTTGTTCAGAAAAAACATCAGTGAGCATGTTTAATCCAAAAGTTGTGCCCGAAGCTGCGAAGATGCCACCTCTTGTCGCACCTGTATCGGAAGTATAGTTTGCTATGTCAGTATCCCCCCGACGAATAACTCCTCGAAAAGCGTACGAGAATAAATAAGCTTCGTTTTGCCAGCGGGCAAAACGTTCTGAAAGGGTAGGAGAACCTCCACTTAACTGTAAATCCCTCCACATCGCTCCGGCATTGATTGTATTCTGATTCGAACCGGCGGCCATGAAAAGCGCTCTATTGGATAACCCGCTTGCCGAAACACTGGTCGGTATAAAACCTAGTGTAAAATTCAGTGTTGGATCCGCATTCTGCCGTGCACCTTCCCGATAATGGCCTCCTTCATGGCTGGCAACTGTGAAATACAATTGTAACAGAAAACCGCCTGTATAGACCCCTGCTTTCGAGAGCCAATGAGAATCATCAGATAACAAGTTCGGAATTTTGCCTATCCCTCCAAGAGCAAACCGGGTAACGTTAGTGTTAGCCTCTGCATCTGTAAACGGATTCAACCTAAAATCAGAACCTTCAAACCCGATCCCAAGTTGATAAGTTCTCTCTGGCTCTGTCCCCGTTGCATCAACAAATACAATCGGATTGCTTGTCGAGTATTGATACAAGTCGACTCCGTCGACTAGCCCGGCGGGGTCACTACTAATCCACCGTCCGAGCCAGGTGGCATAGTATCTTGCACCATGATAGTTAAGGCTGGTCTCTTCGTCTCTCTCCTTGCCCGTGTAGCGGTAGCGTTTGGGATTCTTTTCCAAGCCCGCACGGACGGCTTGGTAAGCCGTGCTGCCGTAGGGGGTGTATTCCTCGTAAGAAATGATCTGCGCCTGATCGTCCAATTCCAGGCTGGCCGAGCCGAGATGATTACCGAACTGGTAGCGGATGAGTTGCTGCGGGCCGGGGTCGGCACCGGCCGTATCGATGGTGCGAGTTTCAACCAAAGCTATGCGCTGCTTGTCATCCATGATGTGCAGCGTCTCGCGCTCCAGTTTGACGGTCGTTCCGTCACTTTCGTATTCGCGGTAGATTTCGAACCCACCAAAGTAGAGGCGTTCGATCTTGCGTTTCGGCAACGCGCCCGCCGCAGTCTGTCGCTCGGTCACCTTGCGCACACGCTGGCCGGCTGAGTCGTAAACATGGTACGTCGTTTCCGGCGTCCCGCCGTTGTTCACTACCTGCTGGGAGGTTGCCTGGAGCTGATCCTTGAAGTCCCACCGCATCAGAGGCAAATGTGGCATTCGCAGCATGTTTCCGTGCGCGTCGTACCCGTCGCCGCCGGCGCTGTAGGCCTCCGCAGTGGCCCCGATGGTCGTCGCGGTCAGGCGGTTGCTTTTTTTACCGGTTTCGAGCTGGCTGTCCTCGTTGTACGTGTAGGCCCGGGTCCACCCCGGCTGGACCGGCTCGCTACCCCGATGCTGCATTTCAAGGAAGTTGCCGACGACATCGTAAACGTATCGCTCCTGATATGTTCCCATCGCGTTCCCATCGCCAGGATGTGACAGGCCGACGCGCGGCACGTCGGTGTGGCTGTGGGGCGTGGACGGCAACAGCGAGCCGTCCGCCGCTTGGCCCAGGTGCTCGCGCCCCATGGCCTCGATCAACCGGTATACGGCATCGTAAGTGTAATCGCTGTTCGGCTCGACGCGCTTGTTCTTGAAGTAGATCGTCTGCTGGGCGTCATCGCGAATGTGCGTGATGTTCCCCGCCGGATCGTAAGTGTAGTGGAGGTTCTGCACCTGGCAGCCGGGCCAGCCGGCGGGGGGCGGCTGCGGGCAGTCGCCTGGAAAGGCCGCCGTATCGCGGCGGGTGAGCAGGTGCACCAAGCGGAACGTCAGCGGGTCGTGGGTGTATTCGGTCGTTACACCGTTGCCGTATTCGATCAACGTGCGCTGTCCTTTGGCGTCATAGTCGATGTCGTTGACGAACGTGGTGGTCGCCGCCTCCCCACGCAGATTCGCATCGATCCTTTCAAGCAGGTTGGCTTCATTATAGTCGGGACGGATGACGCTGTTGTCCGGTGAGGTCAACTGGATTGGGCGGTTGAGGGCGTCGTAGCGCGTGCGGCTGATGTAGGTTTCGGGCTCTAGCGGCACGGCGCCCGACCAGTCCAGCGCGGCCTTGTAGTCCAGCGCCAACTGGCGCTGGCTCCGCAGCAGGTTGCCCTTAAAGTCGTAGAGATCACTGGTAGCTACACCAGCTTGATCCAGGAATTCAATCACTTTCCCACGTAGGTTCGTCGCCTCGGGGTTTGGCCGGCTTTCGCCGTAGGTGCCGCGCCCCACGACCATCTCGGCGCCCCCACTTTCGCTCAAGAAGGAATCGGTGGGCCGCCGAAGCGCGTCGTAGGCGGTGCGGAACTTGTGGTTGCGACTGTCCCAGGCGTACAGCGGCTTGCCCGCGACGTCGTTTAGTATCCAGCGCTCGCCCGCCTCCATGCTGGCCTGATGGATGCGGTTACCGAGCATGTCGTAGTCGTAACGCATGACGACGCGGTCTTTGGCATCAATGACCTCGCGTTGATTGCCCTCGATGTCGAGCACGATCCGCGTTGCGTGCAACTCCTCGACAGGCGGCGCGGATGCGGGCGTGTCGCTATACTTGAACTTGTTGTGACCGACGGTGAGGAAGGTGCGACCGAGCGAGTCGGCGTGGGCGACGGTGGGCGTCACAGCATGAACACGTGTCTTCCCGGCGGCCCGCATCTCATTGGTGCGATCGGTTGCATCGGGATAGTGCGCCGCGAAGGCCGGGGCGTGCGCCACATCGGTGCGCAACGCGTGCCACGTGGGCGAGTAGTCGGCGGTCGGCAGCCGACCAAAGAAGTCGCCCACGTCGGGATCGGTCTTGGGGTCGGCGATCAGGACCGTGTCGTTGACGTCCCAAGTCTCCTGCCGCCAGGGGTCGAAGACGACCTTCTCCCAAGTGTGGTTGGGATGCAGCGTGGCGACGACGCGCTCCACGGGGTCGTAGAACAGTACCGGGCTGACGCCGATGCGCACGTCGAACTCGAAGCGGTGGGTGTCGCTGAAGAACGGCTCGTATTGGCGAACAGGCTTGGCCTTGTTGTTGAAAACCGTCCAGCCGCTCCCGACCCAGCGAGGGCTAACGTCATTCGGCGTCATCACCGGCTGACCGTCAGTGCCAACGATGATCTTCTCATTTGTGTCGCGCTGGGGCACCAGCCCCGGCTCGGCCTGAATCTTCTTCTGGATCTCGCGGCCGAAGCCGTCGGAGTAGGAAAAGCTGACTTGGATCCTGGTCTGCTGACTTGCCTGGAGGTCGCTCACATGGGTCTCCCGGACGAGTGCCGCGGCGACGGCAGGCGGTTTCTTGGCCGGATCGCGCCAGTAGGCCGCCAGGTCATACACGATCCTCGTGGTGGCTTGATCGAGCAACGTCGTGGCCGCGGGCCCCTTAGGATCGTCGAGGAATCGGTTGATCTCCGCCTGGGTCAGGTCGGCGAGGAATCCGGTCAGCGAGTCGCCTTCCACCGGGGCCGGTGCGGGCTTGCCCATGACCGCGGTACTGACAACCATGCCAAGGGCGTCGAAGGCCACTGCCGATCGGTTGCGGTTGGGGTCCATGACCAGCGCTGGTTGCAGGACGCGGTAGTCCTGCGCACGACGCAAGAGCGGCTGTGTTGGGACAATGTCGCGTTCTCCAACAGTGACTCGATTGTCCAACGCATCGCGCGTCTCCTCGACCAGGAGGTCGTACTTGTCGTAGGCAACAAAGCTCTCTGTGCTGGCCGGATTGGTGTGGAACGGGTCACGGTAGCGGTGGGGCAGGAAGAAGTGTTGGCGGGCGTACGCCAGCTCTTGGAGCGGCGGATCGTCCGGCACGGGCGAGTAGAAGATCCGACCGGAGGGGATCCACCAGTTGGCGTCGCCCTCGGTGTGGACGTAGCGACTGCCAAGGGTAGCGCCCGTGCCGTCAAGCATCGCTTCCGTGACCCGGCCGCCGTAGACCTCGGCGACCAATCCCGACGTGAAGGCGAGCTTGTAGCTCTCGAACGGCAGCGCCAGCGATTGCAACTCGCCAAGCGGCAACGATCCGCTGAGGTTGTCACGGCGGTAGTAGGTGCGCACGTGCTCGATGAGGCGCTTCTCGATCCGTCCGGGGGTTGGACTCTTTTCGTAATCGAGCGGGATCGCCGTCGTGCCAGCGTGGAGGATCTCATCGAGGGTAAAACGTTCCCGACCTCTCGGGCGGAAGTACTCCTCAAGCGCATTCGGATAGTCGTGTTGCCATTCGATGACGTTGGTCAGCGCGTAGGTGCGTGACTCGCAAGGCAGCGGCGTGCGGTGATTATCGGCCGACTCGACCGAATGTGTGACGCGGTTCTCAGCGTAGGTGATGAGAATCTGCGCCTGTTTGGCTTGGTCCGCCGGGGAGAGGGACAAGTCTGGCTGACGCCGCCCGTAGCCGATCGCGGCGGATTTAAGCACGTTGCCGAAGTCGTCCACCACCAGGGTGAGGGTGTGACCGATTCGCGGATCGGCCGGCCTTCGCTCGTAGTGGTAGCTGATCGATTCGCGTGCATGCGTGAAGAACACGCCGTGGCGGCTACTGCCTCGCGGTTGCAGCCTCCGGATGGTGAAGTTCTGCTCGGTGACGGTGTAAGGGTGCTCCGCTTCGTCCGTGCCGTCCTGAGCGTAGACCTCCTGGCGCAGCATGGAGCCCTTCAGGGCGCGGCAGGCCTCGCGCTCCTCCTCAGCTGTCAGGCCCTCGGGCAAAACGGTGTCTTCGAGCAGGAGCGCGCGCACGTGGGCATCGCTCAAACCGGGCTCGCGGTAGTACTCGCCTACGTCGTTCGCGTCGAGGAGACCGGCGAAGAAGTTGGAGACGTGGTCGCGCCCAAGGTAGGCGCCGGTGTGGAACCACGTCCGGGTGAGGACGGGCGGCACGTGGGAGGATGCGTCGATGTTGGTCCCGGTGGGCGCTTGTCCGCCGGCCAGCGCGGCAAACTCCTCGGTATGCCATTGCTCCACCATCCCGAAGCCGCGGAACTCGCGCTCGATGCCGTCGAAGTAGCCGTGGTGGTAGGCGTAGCGGGTGACGAACCGGTTGCCGCTGATCCGATCCTGCGTGACGACCCGCTCGACGACGTGCACGGGGAAAGGCAGTCGAGTCACCCAGGGTCGACCCTCGCGCTTGTCCTCGAGGTAGAAGTAAGTTGAGGGCGCGTAGTGAACCTCCGTCTCCGCACCTAGGTTGTTCATCGACTTGATCAAGAGGTGCGGTTTGGTTCCGCCCATCAAGTCGATGTAACGCATCTGCCGACCTGCATCGCCTGGCAGCGGTGACGACCATACCAAGCAGGCCGTGCCGTTCCCCAGGAGGTCGGCCGTCATGACCGAGGAGACGTTGTCGATGTGCGGAAACTGGTTCAGACGCCGTGCCTCGCTCAGCCGGTTCCCCGACTGGTTGAAGTACATCCGCACACCATCCCGGTGCAAGTAGATGATGTCGTTGGTGCCCGAGCCGTCTATGTCAGCCAGGCGGACGCGACGTTGGTCGAACTGATCCGGGTTGTCGAACCACGGCGCATTGTCCATCGTGACCTTGGCGCCGAATCGGCCATAGCCGAGGTTCGGCCAGTAGCACACTTCGCCGTTGCGGATGCGCACCAAGTCCGTCAGGCCGTCGCCACACATGTCAGCTAGGTAAATGGACTGCGTGCCGTCCGCAAAGACCACACGCGGGATCCTCTCTTCATCCAGGGCACAAGCCACCCGCAGCGCCGGCCCGAAGCCTTCTTCAGCGAGCGAAGGGTGCCAGACGACAGCATCATCTTCGGTGATCAACACGTCCGCATATCCGTCGCCGTTCAAGTCGATGAACTTCAGGTTCGGATCGCGCGTGTCGCGGTTGAGGCGCGCCAGAAACGGGCGGAACGGCTGCCACCCTTCTTTGGTGTCATGTTCATAGAGGCCCGGCGTGGGGCCATCCAACACCACCAAGTCGGGCTGACCGTCGCCAGCCAGGTCCATGAACTGTGCCTGGCCGCCGCCAAGAACCGAGTTAGGCTTGACGGCGACAAGTTCAACGGGACCGAATCGTGCCTTCACGGACTCCGAGCCGTCCTTTAGGACACGCAGCGGGCTGAGGTTGCGCTTGTAGAACCAGGCATTGGCCTGCTCGGTCAGGATGCCGGGGATGCCTTCGCCGTGCAGATCGGTCCACTTGTACGTCACGCCGTCGAGGCCGACCGGTAGGTTTTCGAGACTCTCCGGGGCGACTTCCAGCACCTGATCCTGGATGGCTGCCTTGCTGTACTCGAATTCGAGCGGCGGCAGCGACTTCTCTAGGTACGTCGTATATGGGACGCCGTCGCGTACGACCACACCCTGGGTTTCATCCCGCACATAGCCTGACTGTGTGACCGAGCGGATGAAGGACGCGAAGCGGGTGCTGCCCTGATGGGTCAGCTCGTCTTCAATTGTGATGGGCTGCGCGTAGTCGAGGTCCGCGTAGTCGAATTCAGTGCACCGCACCAGGCCGTCGTAGCCCTCCACGCCCGTTGGAAGGTCCGCGCTCGGAGGGAGGTCCGGGATGTGATGGAACATCAGAATGCGCCAGCAGCGCCGATAGGTCCGAACCTCGAAACCCGCGCGATGAGAGGAGAATGGGTCAGGACGCGCCGGCCAGTTGCGCTCCACTGCGTCCCAGGCCAGGTCCGGCAACGGTGAGACTAAGGCATAGTGGTGTTGCTCCGCCTCAGGCTTTGCCGGATCGGCATCGATGTTCTCGTAATGAGCTTCGCCGTAATCGAAGACGACCTCGAACATCCAGGTATCCCGAGGAAGCAAACTCAGGTCCAAGGCTCGCCATGTGTTCAGGTCCCGGTTGCAGGCGCGATTGCCATACAGGATGCGCTTCACGTAGCGATTGGCCGTCCGCACACGGTTACGCTCATGAGCTCGGCTGCGTTCGACGCTTTCATCGTTCTCTTTCGCATATTCGTAGAGGATCGCGTTACCCTTGTCATCGTAGCTTGAGCAGATAAGCCAACTGAACACGCGCGTCGGATGGGCCGGTGACGGATCTGCGGGATCGAACATGCGAGATTGGTTGTCCTTGCCGTAGAGAGTAGTCACATTGTCGCGAGTGATGGAACGCCAATGGATCTCGCTGGTTGCAACGTTCGTCCAGCGCTCAATGCGGGCAAAGAGGCCCTCGATGCGGGGTCGGTATCGATGGATCACGTAGCCCGGAGCAGTGGTGTCGTCCCTGAACGGCGAACCGTCGGGCTCGAGCACCGGTACCAGGTCTTCTGCTCCCGAGAGGATGAAGACGTCAGATTCTTCGGCATCCCGGTACTGCGGTAGCCCCTTCTGCGTCTTCCGAGTGATGGAGGAAAGCGACAGGCTCCAGCCGACGCCGAAGGGACCGTTCCCGGCGCCTGAGTCATAGGAAAGCGAGAGTTGCGGACCGAAGCCCGAACGGCCTGGACTAACTGCGATCGGGACGGTCATCGATCCGGTGCCAGTCACCGGGTTGGAGGCGAATTTCTCGCCAATACCCCGAATCGCTCCCCCGCCCTTTGGAAGGGAGATTGACGGGGGAGTGAGTATCGTCTCCCGCCCTGCGTCGGCGTGACTCTCTTGCCCCTTCTTCATTGCTACATTCCAAAGCGCAAGTACTTGAGAGTTGTCGAGCACGCTAACAATGTTTGGCAGCAAAGCAAGCCAGGCTGAATAGTGAATTGGCCGGTTCGCACATCGATGCCACTTGTGACCAAAATATTCCAGCCAGGTCTGAGTAGCCCGGGATTGTCAAATGAGCAAACTGGTGTCGACCGGCCACGAGGGCTCGCCTACTCGACATGAAACTACCGGTTTGACTACGGTTTTGGCGCAGGACTACCGCTTTGGCGGGCGAAAAAACGCGATTGAGTGCGACGCCTTGCGAAACAGGCAGTTTTCGATAAGATACAGTCGTCAAAGGACTTCTGATGATATCGGTTGAGTCCCCGGTTTCGTTTCCCAAGCTGGACGTCGTCGGTTCGAATCCGATCGCCCGCTTTGTTCGTATCTCCTGATTCTTGAAAGAGTTGCGATTCCGTTGCGTTGGCTGGCTGGCTCCTTTTTCAGCGATTTGCGTCACTTTTTGCTTCACTTCGGTCGGAATTGGGGTGCGAATCGCGCGCTAGCCCGCATATTTCATGAGTGATCGCTTTTTTTTCGGTTGGGGCATTTTGGATGGTCTGCCTGCTCGCGGCCGAAGCAATGGGCAGAGTTCCCCCCTTTCCCCCCCGAGGACTTTGCTGTTGTGGTTGAGCGGTTGCGGCGAGAGGGCGGTCAATGGTGTGCGAGCGGTGGGCCGGTGGCGAGGCCCTGGACGATTCGACGGAACAGGTTCTGTAGCGGGTAGGCGCTGGAGATATGCAGCCACACGCGGTGCACGGAGACCACCACACGGGCCGCCAGCTTGAAGAGTTTGAGCCGGATGGTGCTCACTTGGGCTGCGGCCAGTTCGGTCTCGCGCAACGTGGTGCGGCGCAGATGTTCGACCAGCACCTAGGCAAACGCGGACAACATCAACCGGAATTGATTGGCCAGAGTGCCTGTTCGAGGTGATCATGCGGCGCTACAAGACCCGCTCGACGGTGATGACCTCCAAGGCGACGGCTCGACATGCAGCGGTGGGGACTGATTCCGTATTTCGATTGGCAACCGGATGATGAATGCCCACGCGCCACCATTCACGCTGTCGGATCAGGCCAGCGTAGGGTCTCGCCGGCTGCTGCCGAAAGCACACGGCTCCTCCAAAACGGCCACGAGCGTCAGACGGCGGCCAGCCTACAACGCCACTCCATTCCGCCAGCCCGTTGAGGTGTTTCAACGGATCGTGGTTTTCCGCCCCGTAGGTCGCAAGTTCAGCACGACTTGGTTCCGCATCGGTGGTCGTGACTTCAAGGGTGAATTGTACCTCTTTTTCATCGGCGTCTTTTCCTAGATGATGATGGATCATGGCATCCACCTCTCCATTCCAAGAAAGCCGCCTTTTGTCCACTCCCATCCGCGACCTCGGTTTGACCATTACCGGCACGCCGTTGGAACCGGTGCTGGCCCAGTTTCAGCAAGAGTTGGAGCAGGTGGGCATCCGCCGGCTGAAACCGCACTTCTATCTTTCCGCAGAGTGGGGCGTTCCCTTCAACAGCATTGCCCTGGGCATCCCGTTCTATCTGGCCCGTCCGGACCTGACCGAAGTACACGCCGAGCGCGTCGGACACCTCGAGGGCGTCGGCCGCTCGGAATTGCTGCGCTATCTGCGTCATGAGATGGGACACGTGGTCAACTATGCGTACAAGCTCTACGAGCAGGAGGAATGGATCGGGCAATTCGGATCGATGACGCAGCCATATGTGGACGATTACCACCCCAAGCCCTTTAGCCGGCGATACGTGCGGCATCTGCCCGGTTGGTATGCCCAGAAACATCCCGATGAGGACTGGGCCGAGACGTTCGCCGTCTGGATGACGCCTCCATTCGACTGGCGGGACGCCTATGGCCATTGGGCCGGAGCGCTGGCCAAGCTCGACTATTGCGACCGGACCATGGCCATCCTCAACCAGCGCGATCCCGAGGTCACAACCACCGAGCGCGATGAGGACGTGAGCGAGCTGACGGATTCGCTGGATGACTTTTATCGCGAGACGGTCCCGCCCGGCGATGAGACGTTGCCGCCCGGTGTGGACGGCGCCCTGCAAGCCATCTTCGAGGATTTCAGCGAGGCGCAGGATGTCGCTTCCCATGCTTCGGGCGCACCGCGGAAACCGGCGGCCGACCTGATCCTATGCCTGGAGCGAGACCTGATCGCCAACGTCTATCGCTGGACCGGCCACTTCCCCGAGCCAACGCGCCGTCTGGTGCGCCTGCTGGCGGAGCGGGCACGGCAGCTCAATCAGGTCTATCCCACGGACCGCGAAGCCGCAGTGGCCGTCGCCCTCTCCACGCTCATCACCTCTTTGGCGATGAACCACGTCTTCCGAGGAAGTTACATTCCATAGATTTGGGGCGCCGACGTCTCGCCTGCGCCACACGCGCTCGCCTGAGGTGAAAGGTTCTCTTAGCCGTCCTCCCACGGTGGGGTGGAGTCTTTGAGTTGCGACCACTTCGGACGCCGCGCCAGATAGCCGTCCTTGCGCTCTTGCCAGGCCTTTAGCGCCTTGCGAACTGGGTCCTTCGATGCGCCGCCGGACGCCGCATGTTCCGGCGACACTTGAAGCGCCTCCCACAGCAGCGGATGAACGCGATGGCGATGCCACTCCATCGGGTCGTCGGCGGTCCCGGGCCGTGGGTCCATCGCCGCGGCCTGCCTCACACGCTCCAGGAATCCCCCTATGGCCTCACGGGCCAGGGCGGCCTTCTCGCCGGCGGGCAATACCCGCCACGCCGCCCAGAACATCGTCTCCGGCTCGATCCAATCGGTGTTCATGCGGCCGCGCGAAGCCTCCAGATTCAGCTTGCGGGCTTCGCTGTGCAGCAGAGCCAATGTGGCATGGCCACCGTACCGCGTTAGGGTCTCTTCCGCGTCACCCAGGATTTGGTCCTGAAGCAGAGAATCCGCGACGGTCACGTGCGGATTCGCCTGAAGATACTGCGCGTGGTGAACGTCCAAGAAGAGGGCCTCGACAAAATCCCTGGCGCTGGTGCGACTCATCTGGGCGCGGTTTTCCCAGCTGGCCTCGGTCGTCAGGAGGCCTATCTCCAGGGGAGTGTTCAGCTCGGGCGCCTCTTTCGCCTCCAACACCTTGCCGCTCTTCACGTGCAATTCGCCCGAGATCTGCAGGCGGTTGAGATTGCCTTCGCTGTAGCGCATGATCTGGTCCGGACGATAACCGTCCTCGTCCGGATGGGCCGACTGCCAGTATCCGGGATGCACGTTTTGCGCTTGCAGCCGCACGGCCCGCCCAAAGGCGAAGTTGGTCTGAAAGATCTCGCGCGCATCGCCGACCGGCCCGTGGAACGGATCCATGAGCCCCGGCGCAGCGGACGGCGCCGGCCCAAAGCCGCGGTCGAGATAGGCGTTCTCCGCCGTCAGCATCCCGTTCGCTCGCGGATGGAAGCTGCCGGCCCAATAGTGTTTCAAAGTATCCTGAAACGCCGTCAGCCGCTGTCGGGTGGCCCGGAACGCACGGTCGTCTGGGTTGGGCCAGTCCATGATCCACGAGGCCAACTCCGGATGGCTCGTCTTGTAGGCGATGTCGTCCGCGAGCAGGCTGCCCGTGACGAACGTCTTCGCGGAAAGCGAGAATTGTGCCCCGCCGTGGGCGATGCTCGGCGACAGGCCCAGCTTGAGAGGCGTCCGCCAGAGCAACTTCTGCAGGAAGTTGACGAACCGCTCGTCGTAGAACCACGCCAGCGGCACTGGCTTGATGCTGTACTCGAACGTCTCCGGGTCGAGCGTGAAACGGACTTCGAAGGGCTCGAGGTTGTCGTCCGCCCAGTGGAAGAGGAGGTTTTGCCGGGGCACTTCCCACTGGTCGAGGTCTTCCTCCAACTCGACGCGGGTGAACATGCAGTATGGCCGGCGTTCCTCGCGGTGGGCTTCGTAGCGCTTCTTGATCGCCCGCGCGACATTTTTCTGCGTCTTCAACATGTAGCGGTCTTTAAAGTACGCGTCCTCGCCGCCGGATTTGGCCGCCATCTTCCGCCACTTGTGAACGGACTGCTCGGTTTGAAAGGTCGGCTCCATCCCTACCCAGGCGTTGCCGAAATCGGTCGCTTCCTGGCGACGATAGGTTTCCAGGACCGGCGTCATGGGATCAGGATGGTGGGGCGGGTGTAAGATTCCTCATCTCCTGGTTGGTGGTGCTCAGTCCTCCGATGTTTCATGCGCCGATCCTCGTCTGGATTGTAGTTATCACAGGCGCGGCAAGTAAGTGGCAAACGGTTGATTGCTGATGCGCCAGAAGTTATCCCGCGCGGCCGCCATTGCTTCCTCGAACGTCACCCCCCATTTGTCGAGCTGCGCTTGGTGGATCGTGTTCACGGAAATCGGGGAAGACGTAGACGAGTTCGAGACCTGGGGGCTGCGGAGCAGCAGCGGCCCATCATGGCGTGTTGCCCACGCCATGGCCTACGACAGCGCCCGTGGGGTGACCGTACTGTTCGGCGGCAGCGGGAATTCCGGCCCCGTTCGCGACACCTGGGAATGGGATGGGACGACCTGGGCGCTGCGGAGCAACAGCGGCCCTTCACCGCGCTATTCGCACGCCATGGCCTACGACAGCGATACGACCGAAGTCGTTCATCGAGATATTGTCCTCCATTGCCGTGATGCCGTTCTCACCGGAAATGGCGGCCACGGAAACGTCATAGAAAACGCTGGCTCGCGCGTACGGAAAAGGTAACACGGCCACCAACAGAGTCAGACAAAGTACCGCTGGAGTCCGGTTCATAATTGCCTCATTGACCCGCAAGGGCTTTCCCAATAGCCGCGATCCGCGGTCGCCCGCGGCGGTAACCACGGCAACCGGAGCAACCCCTCCCCGCCGAAGCCCTGGGCTCCGCCGCCACATCCGATGGGCAGACTCGATCTTCGCTTTCAGTGACATGTTCCACGCTCCTTCCAAGAAGTATCCCGCGATATCGACCGAATTATTCGAGATCCACGCCGCGCAACCGCCATCCGCATTCGGGTGAGCCGTACCGCGCCCACGGCTCGTGATCCACGGCGTACCGTATAGATGAATACGGAGCCCGCGGCGGAAATCGGACACGAGAATCAAAATCATCCTCCGAGATCTTGGCGGCGATGGCACGTCCAGACCCGGGTAGGCTTCAGCTCGATTGGCCATAAGAACTCGTCTTTCTCGTAATCCGAGGCTGATCGGTCTTTTTCCAACCCCCGGGGCGGCACCTTGGTCGAGTACGCGTTGGCCCAAACAGACCACGCGCGAAAGAGCGATGGCCGCGCCGAGGACGGAAGGTTCCACGCGGACTCGTTCCCGGGTACGACCTTGGAACCGTGGTCCATCGGGGGGCCAGGGCATTGTGTTCCGGGCAATTCAGCGATCCACCGGCAGAACCGTGGCACTCAAGGTGCTTCGCAATGGTTTGCTGGCCAGCGATACGGATCGCACGCGGCTGAAGCGTGAGGCGGAAATCCTCCTGCACCTCAATCAGGGGTCATCGACCATCATCCTGTCTGGAATGAACTCCTTGAGAAAGTCTGGACGACTCCGATGATCGGGCTTGCGAGAGAGTTTGGCTTGACCGGGCTACCAACGTTACCGTGATTCACGGGCGTTCTCATTTGCGGAAACTCCAATCATGGTCTCGATGCAACGGGACAATGAACTTTCCTAGTCATTGCGCATCGCAGGCTCATCAAGTGAAATCAGCTCCAACGCCTTTGCCATCGTCTCTCTCGATGCATCCAGTTGCCCGTTTCGGCACTCAGCGAGCGCCAAAGGATTAATCCAAATCGAATTCGACCAATGCGTCAGTTCCACCGAACGCCGACTGAGGCTAAGGGCAAGAACGGGATCTTGCAGGTCTGCTGGAACGGCATCCAGTAGCAGCGATGCGTGGGCCCCCAAGAGGTCCGCTGGAGGATTCGGCTGGTCCGTCAACTCACGAGCGAATTCCAGTGCGCGATGAGTAAGGGCGCGAACGCCAGCCGTAGATGGATCGCTCCAAGGCGACGGCGACCATGGCGCAAGTCGGGGACCAGAGTGTTAAGGCTTAGGGCCAATTGCGACTTGAAATGACGCAAAGTCCGCGAGATCGATATGGTCAGACACGTCGAAGTCGAAAGTTTGAAGGCATGCCGCGCTAAAGGAGACTAATCCAGGCGCCGTGGCCGGGCTGCCGAGACATTCGGCAAGCTGCCGATAATCGCCGAGATCGATATCAGAATCGCGATCGGCGTCGCCTTGTTCGACCTGTAGCGTCATTCGGTACAAAGCGCCGCTGGCGACGCCACCAAACTCGCCGTACTCCATGATCACAAGGTTTCCGAACGGATCACTTTGCACGTCGAGTGGGTGGACAAAGCCGCGTGCAAACACAGAGTATTGCGCCTTGGGAAACGCTGACTCGACTTCTACAATGACGATTCGGACGACATCCATGCCCTCGCGGGTCGGGTCATTTAGCTCGTAGTCAAAGCGAGCCAAAAATGCGTTGCCGGCAAATTGCGGGCCCCACCAACCGGATCCAGGGTAAAAGTCCAGGCCGTCGGCGGATGTGCCCATCCCAAGAAACAAGATTGGGCGAACAGCATTCGACGGCGCCAACTCATCCGGGAACCCATGATGAGCGCCAGGTACGATTAAGTGAAACTCGTCAGGTAGTAGCGGGCTGTCTCGACCGTTATCGCCGACCCAAATCCGGCCTTTCGCGTCGAGGGCAATCCCGAAAGGGTTGCGCAGGCCTCGCGCGTACACTTCGGGGAGAACATCCGAGTGGGTAAAGTCAACAGTGTTCAAGTCAATTCGTAACAATGTCGCGGCAGGAATAGGTGTAACCTCATCGTCCATGCCATCGTCGTTGCGCGAGCCCATTCCGACGTACAGCAGGTTACCGTCGAACGCCAATTGATCGTTGTGGTGGCCGGCGTTGGGCAGCCCGGTAACGAACCGGTTCTCCGTTTCATAAAAGCCGTCGCCGTCAATATCCAACAGGCGTGCCAAAAAGCCGGTGTCGTTTGCACCTGTGTTGGAGGACGCGAAAAGCTGCCCATGCGAGTCGAAGCCTATGCCGAGAAGCGTCGACCCGACCCCCGACGCGACGATGCGCCGAGTCCCACGAACACCATCCCATCCGTATTCGAACGCCAGGATCTCGCCACTGAGCTGCGATACGAAGAGTCGGCCATCGGGGGCGAACACTACTTGGGTGGGATGTCTTAGGCCAGAACTCTCAGGCTCGATTACGAACCCCGGTACAGCCGAAACGGGCTCGACCGCCGCGATTGGTTCGCGACCCAAGACTCCCCCGACGGCAAGCGAGAAAAGGAAGATTTGACATAGCGATGTTCGGATGCTCGAAGTTGACCGCGACACCGGTGCGAGCTCCCTATTGACCAACACCATCGAATCGCATCTGGCGCTCAGCGGAATCTCGCCTCGATTCTTGATCCGACTGTCGGTCCAACTAAAACCGGCCAGGGATGATACCCATTTTATGCATGCCGGTGTACCGAGGCAATTTCTTCAGAAGCCTTCTTGGATTTCGTCCCTACTGAGTGTAGGTGACCAAAAAAACGTAAACACGTCGCCCTTCCAAGGCGCGACACGCTGCTTGGATGCCCGACGGCCGGGTAATATTCACTGCGGCATGGGGAGAGCGGTCCGAACCTGGCCTCGATCAAGACGGGCTTCTACGTGAAATCCCTCCGTTCTCGCTGGCCGAATTGCATCGTCAGTAGGCCCCCATCGGCCGTCTATGGGGTTTGCTGGGGCGGGTGGAACCGCTTGCGATCAGCCTGAAGGCGGAAGACCGCTGCCGCGTTTCCGCGGGCGGGCGCTCTTGTCCGGCAAGTGGCGTAGGACGATCTGGTCCACCAGCCGATGGGCGGTCCCAATAGTGGCTGATTCACCGGTGACCGCACGCGTGACATACGCACCTTCGATCACCATGCCCAGTTCCTGCGCCAGGCCAGCAGGGTCCACGGCCGCGGCGCGCTCGCCCAACTCAAAGAAGAAATCCTCCAAGCCGCGCTTGTGTCGCATGGCAGCCTCGTGCACGGGATCATTCTTCAGCGGAAACTCGATGGCCGCGTTCACGAAAATGCAGCCGTGAAAGTCCTCTGTCTCCATGATCTGCTGTACCACATCGAGCACGGCGCGGAGCTGTCCCACGGCTGATTGCCCGCCGCGATCGCGCACCATCTGGCGGAATTGTTTCTGCAGGAACTGATCGACGTCGCCCAGCACCGCGATCATCAGGTCGTCCTTGCTCTCGAAGATTTTGTAGAACGCGGCCTTGCTGATGCCGACGTCGCTCAGAATGGCATCGATGCCTACGTTGCGGAAGCCGTCGTTGTAGAAACGCCGTTTCGCGGCGTCGATCAGACGCTGGCGCGTTCGGACGGCCATTCGAGCACCTCACTTCATCATGCGGTGGTTGACCACAAGTCTACCAGAAGTGTACCTGAAGTAGACTGACACAGGGAGCCCCGGCGCCGATACTGCATCACGGAGAACGAGATCAAAGGAGGCTTATATGCGACGGATCGTTTACTTCGTCTACGGCGTAGCCTGCCATGCACTCTTCCTGGTGGTGTACGCCTGGATGGCGGCGTTCGTGGGGAACTTTGACTTCGGGCTGATCCGGACGATCGATGGGCCGGTGACCAGATCGCTCGCCAGCGCGCTGACCATCGACGTGCTGCTGATCGCCGCTTTCGCCGTGCCTCATTCGGTCATGGCCAGGCCGAGGTTCAAGCGATGGTGGACGCGGTTCGTGCCGGAGCCGATAGAACGCAGTACCTACGTATTTGTCTCGTGCTTGCTAATGGGGCTGTTACTCTGGCAGTGGCAGCCGATTGGCGGCGTCGTGTGGGACGTGACGGGCCCGGCCGCTCGGTCGGCGCTGTGGGCACTGTTCGCCGTTGGCTGGCTTATGGTTCCCGGGGTCAGCCTGCTGATCAACCACTTCGATCTGTTTGGCACACGACAGGTGTGGCTGCATCTTCGCGGACAGGCGTATTCAGACCTTCCGTTCCGCACGCCGCTGCTCTATCGCCTTGTGCGTCACCCGCTCTATGTGGGTTGGATGCTGGCGTTTTGGGCCACGCCAACAATGACGATCGCGCACCTGCTGTTCGCCGTGCTGACGACTGCGTACATGCTGATCGCGATTCCGTTTGAAGAGCGCAATCTGATCGCGCACTTCGGCGAAAACTACGTGGAATACCGTCGGCGCACGGGAGGGCTGATCCCTCGGCTTACTGGATCCCCGGAATGGCCGGAAGTCGAGCCGGGCGCTGCATGGCGGCGCTCGCGGTTGAAACGATCAAGACTGGTGAATCCGATTCGGCCACTTTGATCTGCGCCGCCGGGGTTTGGGCGTAGTACATCCAACAAACCGGTAGGGACAGGCGTTGGTTTGACACTTCCGATCCAGCCAAGCCGCAAGGACTTGCGTTGCATCGATCGCGTTGGAGGGAGTTTCGGGCTGATCCAGATGCCTATCTATCCTGTATTCAGAAGGGAAGAGCTAATGTGGCTCACGCGAAGCGATTTGAATCCAAGCCGAGCGTCGCCTCATAAGTAGGTCCGATGCGACGACTAAGGAAGAAGTGGGAGGCGGAGGAACCTCCGGGTATCGCCCCGACTTGGAGTGCCGCAAATCGGCGTCTACTGGCGGCACACGTATTAGTGAGGTCGCCGTGCCTAACACTGCGAGCGGGGTTCGAATCCGATCGCCCGCTTTTGAGCTTAACTCTTTGCAAGGCGTGGACTTAACGGTTCGTGCCTTATTCGTTGCCGACGCCGAACAAGAATGCCAGCTTGCGTAGTGCTCTTGGTTCAGGGAGCCGTTGCCGTCAGCGTCGAGGAATTGGCCAGAATGCCGCCCAAAGCTCGTTGCAGAGTCGGGGCACACGGACTATAGTCCACGTTCGGCGCCCACCCATAAAGTCGGGATAAAGCATCGGCGTGGTGATCCTGGGGCTGGCGGCGAGATCAACTCTTTGATTACCACTCGAGTCTGAGCGCCACGTTTGTGAGCACTGTTGTCAATGATCCGCGTGCGGCAACCGCCGACCAAAGCGAGCTGCTGCGCCTAACGGCTCACCGGGAACATTAAGGAGATGCCCATGGCGAAGTTTGAAATGAAAGTGGCCAAAGACGATCAGTTCTTCTTCCGCCTCAAAGCGGACAACGGCGAGACCATTCTGGCGAGCGAAATGTACAAAAGTAAGGATGGATGCAAGAACGGCGTCGAAAGCGTGAAGAAGAATGCCGGCAGCGCCGACCGATACGAGAAGAGATCGTCTTCCGCGGAGCAGGCATACTTCGTGCTCAAGGCCGCTAACCATGAGATCATCGGCACGAGCCAGCAGTACTCGAGCGAATCGGCTCGCGACGCCGGGATTGCGGCCGTAATGCGTGCCGGGCCTGGCGCGACCCTAGATGATCAGACCGCCGCCTGAATTCCGTTCGTCGCGAGGCAAGTCTCGCGCGTCGTACCAAGGCGATATTCGAGGCAACGCAGCGGCAATCGCTTGCTGCGGCGCCATGTCTGTTAGGACGCATTACCACGGCAGATTCGGTCCGCGGACGCCAGGTACAGCTTTCCGCCGGGCTGCACTTTGAATGCCTCATTCCACGCGTCGAAGTCCCGGGCGGTCCAAGGCCGGGCGACCACAAGCCCCGCAAGTCGGCACTCTTTTCGTCCAGGCCAGTCACATCCGTGACGACGCTTTTCCGCGATTCATTGGTTGCACGTTCGACGACAATACGTCCGATTTCCTCGGAGGCGGGGCTTACATGGATGCCACGCATACCGACGACCCCAGTACGTTCATAAGCTGCACGTTTTCCGACAACACGGCGGCGACGGGCGGCGGTGGCGCTTTCGCGCCGCGCGGGTCGTTCACCGATTGCACCTTTACGTACAACAGCGCCCCGACGGAGGGGGCATTTACGTCGTAACGCCGGGCCCGCTGTTCGTTCAGTCCTCGATTTTTATTGGCAACGTAGCCGTGGGCGCCACAGGCGGCGGCGGGGGGATCTATGTGGCCGCCGACGGCACCATTCGCAACTGCGTATTTCGAGGAAACGTGACCGACTTCAATGGTGGCGGCGTGTACAATCTCGGCAATGAACTCACCGTGACCGACAGCACGTTCATCGATAACGAGGCCCGGCTCGGCGGCGGCATTTTGATGTACTTCGGCCACGCGCAGCAGTTGAAAGGCTGTCGTTTCCAAGGAATACGGCGCTGACCGGCGGCGGTGTCTATTCCGTCGGCAGTCCGACGACATTCGTGAATTGTGAGTTCAGACCACCATCACGTTCGACGAAGCGGACATCTTCCTTTGTGGCGGCAACACGACCGTGAACTTCCAAGACATCAGCGCGGCGGTGCAGGCCTTCGAGGGTGACGCGCCCTGCCCCAATGCCTGTTCGTAGGCATTTTCATGAAGGCTACGTGGCCGTGTTGGACGGGTAGCGCGTTGGCTTCCGCGGCGCGTCTCTATCAATCGTTTGGCTTCCGAAAGGTTGAGGAGAAGGCCGGCCGACAATGGGGCGTGGACGTAGTCGAACAGCGTTACGTATTGGACCTGATGGAGGAGGATACACGGTGAGGCAACGTGGAGCGGCCGGTGCTGGCTTTAAGCTCATTCGCCATTTCGAGCGAATGCTCCACCAGTGCCATTCGCGCCCGCGGATCAAGGTACTGGAAGAGGCCGACCGTCGTCATTTTGTTCGAGGGTAGTGGATGTTCTCGTTCCTTCCACGCCAGCCGGCAGTCGAAGAACGACTCCGGAGGCGGATCACGCCGCAAATCCTCATGGCGCAGCCCGCGCTCGAGCAACTTCCGCAAATCCTTGGCGGGAATAGTCGATCGACTCCGCCAACAAACGTGCGGTCTCCTGGGGCGCGTGAAAGCCCATCGAGTTCTCCGCGGCCACGAAGTCGAGACGCCATTGGGCTTTCCGGTGCATGTGCTGAGCGCTGGCGAGTGACTCAGTCGCGACGCCCTGTTCCATAGCGGAACTCATCGCCGTCAGCAGATCCAGTAACGCGCTTTCCGCCCGATCCATCATCGATTTCGTTCGATCCTGGATCGCCGCCGCTCGTGCCTGAATCTCCTCTTCGGCGTAGCGATGGCAGACTTGGCAAGACCTGGCCACGTTGAGCAAGGGGCTGCGCACGTGATGGTCGCTGATCTTGATCGCACCTTCGCGGATGTAGGGCATGTGGCAATCCGCGCAGGCCACGCCACTTCGAGCATGGATGCCCTGACTCCACATTTCAAACTCCGGATGCTGTGCCTTGAGCGCCGGGGTTTGGCTTTCCGCATGAACCCAGTCCTTGTGTCCGACGTCGTCATAATACGCCTCGATCTGCTCGGCTTTGAGGCCACGGTGCCACGGGTACGTGAGCAGCTTGCCCGGCCCCTTGAAGTAGTATTCAACGTGGCACTGTGCACAAACGAAGGACCGCATCTCCTGGCGAGAGGCCATCGCGTTGGGAGCGTACTCACCCCGGCGACCCTCTTTTCGCCAACGTTCGATGCTCGGTAGATGGGCCAGCGTCGCGTCGGACTTGGCCAGCTGGCTGATTCCATTCAGGAATCCGGGCCGTGTCACACGAAGCTGCATGGAATTTGGGTCGTGACAATCGACACAGGACACAGGGTGATCCACCAGCTTGCGAGCCTCTGCATAGGGCATGGCGCAAACGACTTCAAACCCTTTCATGATTTGTTCCTGAGCCCTCGCGGGTTCGTCGGTGATGCCCGCCTGTCGCCCCGCCTCGCGATAAGCCGGTAAGATGGACGAATGGCAATGAAGACATGCTCCAGGCTGCGCGAACTTCGTGACGCGTTCGGTCATGTCCTGATCCGAAAGCATGTACGCGTGGCCACGTTCCTCGCGGTAATCCACGGCGAAGGCATAGCCGGCGAAGATGCGCCGCCAGCGAGGGTCATCGTCGATTTTCTGAAACGCGTCGCTTCCGCCGTGACGGGTGCGCTCGATGTCGACTGTTCTCTTATAGGAGTCATATTGTCGCGGGAAGTTTTTCCCCCATTCGGCCGGGTCGATGGTGTCCTCCGTCAACTCAACGAGTTTGAAGCCCGCCGACTTGGCCTCGTGCTTCCGCTCGGAGATGTTCGCAACCAACATGGCCACCCCGACGCCCGCCGCCGCAAAGATCCCGAAAGCGGCGCAATAGGCAATCCATCGGCCACGAGCATGCTTCGCATTCACGACCGGCGTCGTCATCTCTTGGTTCCCTCATTACCTCGTTGCGCCATGACCTACGTGATCATGACAGTGAATACAGCGTAGGGACTCGTTATTTCCGGCATGCCCAGTGATCTCACCCACGAGGCTCGCGTGACAACGCACGCAATTCTGCTGCACAACTCTGTCGCTCGATGGCTTGATCATGATCGGCTCGTGAAAATCCTGGAATGTGAAACCCTTCGAATGCCGATAGCCGTGCTCCAGTTTTACGAAATACTTGGAAAAGAAAGCCTGCGGCACGTGGCAGTCATTGCACGTTGCGTGTGCATGATGGCTGCCTTTTTCCCAGCCGTCGAATTCCTCGCGCATGATATGACAATTGATACAGGCGCGAGGATCGTTCGAAAGGTATGAAGTACCCTTCGCGTAATGAAACGCGTAGCCGCTCAGGCCCGTAACGACTCCCGCGAGCGCTACCAAGCCGAACGCGGCACCAGATGCAATCGCCATGCGCTTCACGGTAGCAATCTACTCGACTATCGCCCGTATTCAATCGCGTGGCTAGAACTTGAACGCATATTGCACGTAAAACAGGTCGGCGTTCTCGCTGGAGCCGGTTTCCTGGATGAAACCCGCGTCCCAAAAATGCGACCATCCAACGAGCAATGAGGAATGGACATCAATCTTCCAAGTGACGGTGAGATCGAGCTCGTTGCCGACATCCTTTCCGCTGTCACCCGTTGTGTCTCTCCGTGTTGCCGAACCCGATGCGCTGTACAGGGCGTCTGATTCGTCCGCCAACCAGAAGTAATGCCAAGCCGCCGCAGCCTGAACTTTGTCAGGCACGGGCCAGGCTGAGACATTCACGTTCGGCCCGATGATGTTCTGTCGGCCGACTAAGTCCAAATAGCCGAAATACTTGTGACCGAGCGGGAAGAGTTGATCGAACGTCTCGACCCTCGCGTCTGTCGGGTTCCTGTCGCCCGATGCCCAATCGAACCCAGCCCCGAACCGGGGCTTCGCCGTGGCCTCGAAAGTGTAACCGCCATCCAGGGCCATCGCCCACGCGCATACCGTATCTCCGGCCCAATGGCCCCACTGGCCGGCCGTCTCCGCTTCGTAGTCAAACCCTGCCGTCTTGCCCCAGAACCGGCTCCCCAGCGTGTACGTGCTCTTGTCACCAGCACTTCCATTTGGGTTCACCAGGTCGTTCCGATTGTCTACGGCGAAAAAGTAGGTGTCGAGCCCGTGCCGCGGAAGCCCCTTGTATGTGAGGTAGATGCCGTAAAAATCAAAGTCTTGGTCCCAGTCATCGAATTGCTCCGGTTGCACGGGAATAGGCTTCACGTAGAAAAAATCCGCGTCCCACGCTTCGGTGTAGGCGAACACTTTGACGCCATCGAAGCGGCGGCGCACGTTCGTCCACTCCGCCGGCGACACCAGCCGTTGATTGCCGTAGTTCAACTCTTGCCGCCCGACGCGCACCGTCCAGGGCACGTCTTCGCCGAGGAAGCGTAAATCGAAGAAGAGCTGCTGGAGGTCCCATTGATTCTCGTCGGTTGATCGTGGGGCGAGGTCGCGGTCCTCGTCAAACGCCTCGATTCCCTGGACGAACACGCGAAACAGCTTGCGATATCTCACGTCCGCGTGCATCAGGAAACGATAGAGCTGAAAGGTGTCGTTGGCCGGCTCAGTGGCGCCAAAGGTCTTGTTGGTCTCCGACTCCATCTGAAAACGGAACTCACCGCCCAGGCTCAGCCGCCAATCGGGCCCCAGGTGAATGTTCTTGATCGGGTCGAAGAAGTCGCTCTTATACGAGCCCGGTTCGCCATCGAGATAGCTGAAGTCCTCGTCATATCGCAGATTCAGGTATTTAGGACCCGGCAGCGGCGCATCGGCGGCTCTGGCTTCCACCGGGTGCGGTGGCTCAGCTGAATTGGCGTTGGGTGGTTCGTTCAGCCCCGCGTCTTGATTCGTATCGGGCGCGTCCTGACCGCCGGGCGGTTCACCAAACACTCGTTGGATCGGAGAAACAGCCAGCGCACCACAAAGCATCATGACCAGCCGACATCCATTGGTCGGGCAACCCACGTCGGCGATACACTGCTGAATCCTTGTCATGATCCTTTTTGCATGCTGGCTGGTTTTAGCAGAACAAGCAGCAGGCGCCTACGCTTTAGGACGTCGTGACTTCCGCCGGCGGTCTTGGCCGACGGGCGATTTCTTCCTGTTGGAAGTCAGCCCCTCGACCAAGCCAACGATCCGACGGGCGATCTCAGCCTTGGTTCCCCGAAAGGGCCCCGTCCAACCGCCGTTGGCCACCAGGATTTCGATCTCGGCCCGGTCCGATCCCACGTTACCGGGGCCATTGAGGACGATGGCGTCGCACCTCTTCCGCCGCAGTTTGGATTCGGCGTGAGCATGATGGTCGTGGTCTTCCATCGCGAACCCGACGAGCACCGTCTTCTTCTTGATGCGGCCCAGGTGGGCACAAATGTCCCGCGTGGGCACCAGTTGCAGTGCGTGGGGTCGTGATTTTTTCTTGAGCTTCTTGGTGGACCTCCGGGCCGGCCGGTAGTCGCACACGGCCGCGGTCAAGATGGCCGCGTCGTAGGCGTGAAAGTCCGCCACGCAAGCCCGGAACATCTCGGCGGCGCTGGTCACCCGTACCAACAACACTCCATGAGGCGGCGGCAGATTAACCGGGCCGGAAACGAGGTCAACGCGGTGTCCGCGCCGGGCGGCCACGGCGGCAATCGCGTAACCCATCTTCCCGGTCGAGGGGTTGGAAATAAATCGAACGGAGTCGAAATATTCGCGAGTCGGACCGGCGTTGACGAGAATTCGCATCGGCCATCAACCGAGAAACGCTAACTCAGGAAGGTCGCACATAACATCCTCGGATGGGAAATCAAGACCAACAGGAAGCAACAGAGCGAACAGAGAAGGGCTTCCGGAGTTTGCTCTTGAATCCTCCGTTCTCTCCGTTTTCTCCTGTTCAATCTTATCCTGATGCGGTGACAAAACGTATTGGTCAGTTGGATTGCCTGGGTTGCGATTTCCTAAGGATGGACACTGCGGCGTCGAGGATGTCGGCGGGTTCGGCCATGCGCCCCGGGCCGACGCTCCGGCAAGCGAGCCAGCCCGATTGCGGCCCCACGAACGTATGTCCCACCTCCGTCAGGGTGCGCACGTTGCGCTGGACGATGGGGTTGGCCCACATTCGGTCGTTCATGGCCGGGGCGAAGAGGATCGGCGAAGCGGCGCTGACGATCAAAGTCGTGAGAAGATCGTCGGCGATGCCCGCCGCGACTTTGCCGAGGATATTGGCCGTCGCCGGAGCGACGATGAACAGGTTCGCCGCCGCGGTCATGGCGATATGTTGAACGTCGCTCGGATCTTCGTCCGACCATCGGCTGGTCAATACCCGCCGCCCGGAAAGGGCCTGAAAGGACAATGGGCCGACGAACTTTTTCGCCGATCGGGTCATGGCCACGGTGACGCCGGCGCCGCGCTGAACGAGGCGAGAGACGACTTCGCACGTCTTATAGGCGGAAATACCGGCGGTCACACCGACAAGCAGTTCGTATCCGGCAAGGTCGGCGGTAGCTGCGTCAGGGTTCGGGGACAATGTCCGGCTCGACTTCGGGGATATCCATTTCGATCTTGCCCTCGACGATTTCCTTGACCACAACCTCCATTTCGGTGAGGCCTTTGGGGTCGACCATCGGGCGGGCCCCCTGCATGAGTTGCAACCAGCGCCGTTGAATGAGGGCGGCCAGTTTGAACCGGCCGCCAAACTTGTCGATGATGTCGTCATGCCGCAACGCTTCGATCATAAGCTACCTCGACTCCTCTAGGATGATCCGCTTCACCTCTTCGACCGTGTCCTCTAATACGTCGTTGACCACAAAGTGGTCGTAACAGCCGCTATCTCGGGCGACGGCGATCTCTCCGTCGGCTTCGGCCAGGCGCCGAGCCATTACTTCGTCCGCTTCCGTTTTTCGCCCTTCCAGCCGTGCCCGAAGCGAATCCATGTTCGGAGGCAGGACGAAAATCCGGATGGAATCCGGCATTTTCGCGGCGACCTGCATGCCGCCCTGCACCTCGATCTCCATCACCACGGATTGGCCGCGAGCCCGGGCGGCATCGACCGCCTTGCGCGGCGTGCCATAGCGATGCCCCACGTAGGTCGCGCTCTCCAGGAATTCACCCGTTTTTTCTCGACGATCGAACTCCTCTCGGGTGATGAAGTCATAGCTTTTCCCGCTCACTTCGGCCGCCCGCGGCGGCCGGGTCGTGGCCGACACGCTCCACACCGCATCGGGCAACTGCTCGAGCAGCGCCCGGCAGATGGAAGTCTTGCCCGCACCCGATGGCCCGCTGATGACAATGAGTTTTCCGTTCCCCACGTTTCTTGTTTTGACGTTTCGACGTTTCGATTTTTCGCCGACTATTCCACGTTCTGCACCTGTTCCTTCAACCGATCGATCCGGCCCTTGATCTCCACGACGTTGCGGGTGATGAGCGCGTCATTGCTCTTGGAGGCGATCGTGTTCGCTTCCCGCAGCAATTCCTGCGTCAAGAAATCGAGAGTACGCCCCGCCTGCTCCCCGCGATCGCACACCTGCTCAAACTGGTCGAGGTGCGACCCCAGGCGGGAAAGCTCTTCATGGATGTCACACCGCTCGGCGTAGATGGCCACCTCACGGGCGAGAGCGTCGGCCTCCAACTCGAACTTGCCCATCGCCATCAACTGGGCGACGCGGCTCCGCAACCGCTCGTGGTATTCCTCAACCACGGACGGGGCCCGCGCGGCGACCGCCTTGAGCAATTGTCGAATGGCCCCGCAGCTCTCGTGAAGGTCGCGTCGGAGTGCTTGACCCTCCTCGCGGCGCATCTCGATGAGCGCGGTCAGGGCGCGAGCGGTCAGGTCGCTTACGGTTTTCAGTTCGCGCTTTCGGGTCTCCTCATCCGGTTCCAGGGCATCGCCGACGGCCAGCAATTCCACCAGGGCGGCCAAATCGATGGTGGCCTGCACGCCGGCGGGCATTCGAACGTGGCCCAGCCGATCGACATATTTCTGGAGCGCCGCGACGTCGAAGCCTCCAAAGTCGGTGCCGGACTCGCTTCGCACCCGAAGCGTGTACGAAATCGTGCCTCGCGCGAGCCGCTCCCGCAGCTGTTTTTCGACATCAGCCTCCAGTGATTGCAGACGTTCGGGGAGCTTGACCGACAGCTTCAGGTATCGATTGTTGACGCTGCGGATGCCGAGCACGTAGCTCAGTCCGTTCTCGACATGCTCAGCCGACCCATACCCCGTCATCGATAGGATCATGGGATCGGTCAATACTCCGTGGGTGCTTGTCGCCGATTGATTCCTCGGCGGTGGCCGACCGAGCCGACGCGGCATTCACCGCGGCTGTTTATTCCTCGTCCGCGCCTTTCTCGACCGGGGGCTTTGGTTGTTCTTCGGCTGCTTTTGGTTTCTCTTCCGCCGGCTTGGGCGGCTCACCCGCGGGCGTCGTGGCCGGCGGGGGTATCGCCGTCACCGGTGGTTTCCCATCGGGACCTGACGGACCCAGGTATTTGATCGTGGGGGCGCTGCCCGGCTCCACCGGCGTGCCATCCAACTTGATCGACTGGACATCCATCTTGGGCGCTGCGCCGGGCGCCGGAGTGCCGTCCGGCAGAGTGACATCGATCGGAACCGTCGTCGTCACCTCTGCCGGCTGCTCCTTGGTCTTCTTGCCCGGCGTTTCGTCCAAGGCAAAGTTAGCCACCACGGCCAGCAGCACGAACACCGTCGCAAAACCAACGGTGATCCAAGTAAACACGTCGCCGGTCTTGGCACCAAACGCGGCCGTGCCGCCGCCGCCACCGAAGGCCCCGGCAAGTCCGCCGCCGCGCCCCCGTTGCAGAAGGATCACGATCATCAGCAAGCCGCAGACCCCAATCAATAAGGCCGAGACAAACCACTGCGGCCAACTCATTTGGGCTAACAATTCCATTTCAATTCTCACAAGCGCTGGATGGGTCGGCGAAGCCGCCAACTCCACGGTTTTCACTGCCTGGAAAAGGCCTCCGAGGCTGCGGATATGATAGCGAGAAAGTCCGCCGCCACCAAGCAGGCCCCTCCGACCAGCGCCCCGTCGATGTCCGGCTGCCCCAATAGCCCGGCTGCGTTGTCGGGTTTGACGCTCCCCCCATAGAGAACCCGGATGTTGGCCGCCCCCGTGGGACCGTAGATGGAACCGAGGCGGGATCGGATGAATCCGTGGACCTCTTGGGCCTGCTGGGGGGTTGCCGTCCGACCCGTCCCGATGGCCCAAACCGGTTCGTAGGCGACTACCAGCCGTTCCGACTGGACGTCGCGGCCCAGGACTTCGTCGACTTGGGGTCGGACCACTTCCTGTGTCTTCCCGGCCTCGCGTTCCGCCAGCGTCTCACCCACGCAATAGACTGCGGTCAGGCCCGCTCCTGTCACTGCGCGAACTTTCCTGGCCAGTCGATCGTTCCGCTCGCCAAAAAGCAGCCGCCGCTCGCTATGGCCGATGATGACGTGCGTGCAGCCCGTCTCCGCAAGCATGGGGACGGAAACCTCGCCGGTGAAGGCGCCTTGCGGTTCCTCGTGGGCGTTTTGGGCGCCCAGCATGATCGGTGTCCCGGCGACGGCCTTGGCCATGGGAAACAGAAGATGAAAGGGCGGGCACATTAGAACTTCGACCCCGCCAGTTCGCGCCCCTTTCTCAAGCCCCGCGCGGACCCCGGCCACCAACTCACGCGCTTCCGCGAGCGCCTTGTGCATCTTCCAATTGCCGGCGATGAGGGGGCTTTTCATCAGGTTGTTCGCCAATCTCTCGGAAATCGATACGCTCTACTACTCTTTTGACACCGTACCATCTTGCGGGATATTCTACTCGTCAAGTGAAGTCACGCGCAGTTGGCGCAAACGTGGCACATGATCAAACAAGCCCGACATCGACCGCGATCGGATCGCCGAGTTCTGCCGGAAATGGCTGATCAGTGAATTCTCTTTGTTCGGCTCTATTCTCCGGGACGATTTCGGCCCCAACAGCGACATCGACGTATTGGTGAGTTTGCATCCGAATACGCCGTGGAGCCTGTGGGATTGGATCGCCATGCGGGAGGAGTTGCGGGAATTGCTTGGCCGAGACGTCGACGTCATCGAACAGAGCGGATTGAAGAATCCCTTCCGCGGGCATGCGATCCTCTCCTCCCGAAAGTTGATCTATGCAGCCCAACCTTGAGGATGCCGCCCTACTTCATGACATGCTCATGGCCGCGCGCAACGTGATCGATTATACGAAAGGGGCCGACTTCGAGTCGTTCTCGATCCCCCGGTCGCGGCCCGGATGATTAATCCTCTTCCGTCTCAACCGAAATGGTGGTCGTGGATTCGACTTTCTCGGCCTTACGTGCCGTATGCGAATCATCATCGAGGACGTACGTTTCGCCGTCCACCTCAATGACTCTCGGATGATCGGATTCGCCGCGCATCCCGATGACCATCAGGCAACCCGCGTTAATCATTGCGACCGTGGCCAGAGCCGCCGTCAACATTCCTCGAACACGCATTATCGTCTCCCTTTTTTTCAACCGGATTCGGTTGGTCCCCGTTACGCGGCCCGAACATCGGACCGACTTGATCATATGGACACCTGCCGGTGTGACAGGTTAGATCGGCGGCGTGCGCGGCGGTAGACCAACGAAGTCAAATCGGCGGGTTTCTACAATTTTGGACGAATCGAGCGTCGGCGATAAACTACCAACGCATGCCAAGAGTTGAAGGACAATACGATGGCGGATTCGTGGACCGCAAGGGCATTGCCGATATGGTCGAGCGCCGTTTCGGGCCGCAGGAAGACGCCGACGCCTTCGCGGACATCCTCGTCGATCCGGAGACCGATCGAGTGGGCATCGAGGCACTCGTCACACGCCTCTACACGTCGTGGAAGCGAGGGCGATCATCAGGTCCCGATTCTTGACGAGCGGGTGAGACCGACTCATCCCGCATTTCGTCCATCAAGACCCGCATCCGTTCCTTCAGTTCGTTCATGATCCGTTCATTGTCTTGGGTTTCGGGAATCTCGCTGCGGACTTCGGGGCGAAACGGTTGCCCCACGTTGATGTGGTAGGGACCACGCAGGACGAACAGAGCCCGGTATCGGCGCCCGTCGACGAACATGTCGAACCGCGGAAAAGCCTTCATGTTTTCTTGGGGAGCAACCAGGGCGATGGGGATGATCGGCGACCGGCATCGTCGATAAATCCTTGCCACCCCCGGGTAGAAGCGACCCAATTGAAATAGCGGCTGGATGTCACCCTCCGGCGCGGTGTAGATCGACTCCCCTCGCTCCAGGTATCGCACGGCCTCCTGAACCACGGTTTTTCGATGCTCCGGCATGGCGTTGATCTGCTCAAGGTAGTCGAGGATGCGGGCCAGCGGTCGAGGTTGGTAACCCGGCCCAATGATCACGTGGACCGGCTCCGTAAAGACGGGAAGAACCCAATAGGGATCAGTGGAGGTGATATGGTTGGTTACGTAGATTTTCGGACCCGGAGGAATGTGCTCCCGGCCCCGAACAGTAATATCGAGAAACAGCCGTCGATAGCCCCGGAGGGCAGTTACGAACGTGTGATAAGCCAATCGTCCTAGCTGGGTCATTTCTGTTTGTTACCGCGAGGCAGCGAGCCGAAGCTCTCCCTGGAATGCCTGTCCACCAAGCGAACATAATCGCACAAGACAAACTTAAAAAATAGCCGTTGAAAGGCGTTTTGAGCGGAACTCCTATCGCGAGCGTCCAATGGGTTGCCTGTTTTAACAGTTTCGTCACGCCCCCCAGGGCTTCAGTAATCCGCCCGCAAGCGTTGCCGGATCGCCCCGCGAGCGGACGTTTGAAGACGACCAAGTGTATTCCTGCCGGTTTTGAAATTGTGCCAAGAGGGTGGCGTTGACACCTGAGGGGGAGTAAGATGGACCGCCTTGGACGGGCAGGTCCACGGGGTGACGCAGCCTGACATCACACGCGGGAGGAACAATCGTGCAGAGCACAAACTATGTCCAGACGGAAACCATCGTCCGTGCGTTGGAGTTCGCCCTGAGCAAGGGCGGATTCGGCGCCAACGGCAAACAGAAAAAAACGGCCCAGACGCTCATCAAGAACATGAAGAGCAACGACTCGGTCAGCGGGCGGCATCAGCAACTGGCCGCGATGCTCAAGAAAGGAGCGACGATCGAGCAGATGATGAAGGCGGCCAACGCTTCGCGGCGAACCGTCTTCCGATACCTCAATCATTTCGAGGAGTCCGGAGTCAACATCGAGATCGATGGCGGCAAATATCACATGAAGTGAACCGGCCGAGTCGTTGCCGCGAGCGACATTGACCGAGCGCGAGCGCCGGATCGAGCGATCTCTCGACGCCGCGCCCTCGCTCTGTCGTCTTTCTGGTCCATACCGGGCACCAAGCCAGATGATTCAGCCATCGCGCGCCGCAAATTGGCCGACGTGGGTGATCGGGGCGTTCTTCGCGTCATGCGCCGTTTTGCTCGCATGGTCACTGATTTCGCCCAAGCTGGCTGAGACGGGATCGCTTCCGAGTCCACTGCCGGTTGGTACCGCGCGCAGCGACGACCCAGCAGGCATCACCCACATCGTTATTTTCCTGATTGATACGCTGCGGGCCGACCGTCTCGGCACCTATGGGTACGACAAGCTGACCTCTCCGAACATCGATGAGCTGGCCCGCGAAAGTGTCGTGTTCGACAACGCGTACACACCCGCGCCGTGGACGCTGCCGTCCGTAGCCTCACTCATGACTTCCACCTTTCCCTGCGAGCACGGCGTGCTGGTGGACGGACAGCGGATCGCTGGTTCGTTGGATCCCCTAGCCGCCCGGCTGCAACGGATCGGGTACACCGCCGCGTCCTTCCACGCGAACCCATACGCCGGGCCGATGAGCGGGCTGGACCGGGGCTTCGGCAAGTGTGAACTCGTTTCCCACGTAGACGGCCAGCTGGTTCGTGACTGGCTGGACACTGCTCAAAAGGGCCCGCACTTTCTTTACCTTCACAGTATCGAGCCTCACGACCCCTACCTGGCCAGCGAGGACTCGACGCAAATCTTTGGAACGATTGATTCGGCAGTGCGTCAGACGATTGCTGAGCGATGTGAGCATTACCGTAAGTCGACGCGCGTCGATCTCGACGCCGGGCTGCCCATCGGAACAACGAACAACACCGATGTCCAACGCAGCGCATTGCGGGCCTTGGACGAAGTACGAGAGTCGTACAACGTCCTTTACGACGCGGCCGTTCGTGACGCGGATGCAAGGGTGGGCGAGGTCATCGAGGAACTCAAACGCCGCGACTTTTGGAACGACACCTTATTCATCCTGATGTCCGACCATGGCGAAGAGCTTAGTGATCATGGAGGGTGGCAGCATGACCAATCGGTCTACGAGGAGCTCGTCCGAATACCGCTCATCATCAAGTTTCCGCGAGGAGAAGTGCCTCATCGGCGGGTTCAAAAGGTGGTCAGTCTCGTTGACGTGATGCCGACGGTGCTCGAATTCATTGGGCACTCCAAGGGGGCGACCAGCTGCCGTGGTGAAAGCCTGATGTCGTTGGTCAAGGCTGTCGAAGGGCTGCCGGCAGATGACCCCACGGTGCCGGCCATGCGGCACAACATCAAGAAATTTTTCCGGCCCTACAAGGAGCAGCGCGGAGACCTCAATGTGGTCGTGAGGCTGGGCGATTGGAAAGCCATTTGGAACGTTGAGCCGGACACGATGGAACTGTATGACCTTTCGATCGATCGGGCGGAGCGCGAGAACTTTGCCACCGAACGAGCCGAATTCACCACCGCATTGAAAGAGTTCGCCAAAGATTGGCTATCCCGATGTCGTGAGCAAGGTGCCGGCCAAGAGCCGGCGGCTGAACCGATGCTCGACGAAGCACAGCGGGCCCGGCTGCGCTCGCTAGGCTACGTCGAATGATCTACCATGCTCTGCGAGATTCCATTCAATCCAACTCCTTCCACGGCGATTCCACACCCTCAATCCGCGTGTCGCCATCTCGCCGTACGGTCCGCGTGTGGAACAACCCGGCGCGCCCGCCGGAAAAATCCTCTCTGAAGTGCACCCCAATCGATTCGCCCCGCTCCAACGCGCACCGCGCAACCAGATGAGCCACGGTAAGCTGGTTCTGCGTCTCCCACCCCAGCACGTCATCAAATGTTTTGTCCAATGTGTAATGCGCCCAGAAATTCAGGATCTCCACCGTCTCCAGAAGGTGGTCGGCCCGCCGCACAATGCCTACGTTCCGCCACATCACACTCCGCAGTGAATTAAGAATGTCCGGCAGGTCCAGCTCCGTCCGCAACGAAGGTGGGTTCTGCGAGATAACCTGATGCACTGGCGCCGCGGCTCCTATTTGCCCAGCCATTCGGGCCGCGGTTTCACCGGTGATCGCCCCAAACACCAAACCCTCCAGCAGCGAATTGCTGGCCAGTCGATTCGCTCCATGGACCCCGGTACACGCCGCTTCGCCGCAGCAGAGCAAGCCCGGCAATGAGCTTCGCCCTTCGAGTCCGGTTACGACACCCCCAATCATGTAGTGGGCGCTGGGGCGCACCGGGATCGGATCTTTGGCAACGTCGATCTGGAAGTCACGGCAAAGCTGGGTGATGAATGGAAATCGTTCCGCGAATCCGCCGATGTGGCGCACGTCAAGGTACACACAGTTCGATCGCGTCTCGCGCAGATGTCTGTGGATCGCCAGGCTCACAATGTCCCGCGGGGCTAATTCACCATCCGGATGGAAGGCCGTCATAAACCGATGACCCGCGCGATCAATGAGGTAGGCCCCTTCGCCGCGAACCGCTTCCGAAATCAGCGCCCGCCCGGCACCCGCCACGTACAACGTCGTCGGATGGAACTGCACGAGTTCCATGTCGGCGATGGCCGCTCCCGCTCGAAACGCGGCGGCGATTCCGTCACCCGTGCAGATCGCCGGGTTCGTCGTTTCACGCCATAGTTGCCCGCAACCCCCGCTGGCCAGTACCACCTGCTTGGCCCAGATGAGCTGGTGTCCATGCCGCTCGTGATAGGTGATCGCGCCGACGCAATTCCCATCAAGCGTGACAAAGTCGATGAGGAAACAGTTCTCAAAAACGCGGATGTGCTCGGTCCCGCGCACGCGGTGGCCAAGCGTGAGCGCGAGCTCATGCCCGGTCTGATCGCCGTGGGCGTGTAGAATGCGGTTGGCCGAATGCCCGCCCTCGCGCCCCAATGCGAATTCGGCCCCCACCCGGTCCGCGTCGAGGCCCCACTCGATCAGCTCCTGAACCCGCCGCCGACTTTCTGAAACAAGAATGTGCACCGCCTCCGGCCGGTTGAGATGACACCCGACGCGCATGGTGTCATCGTAGTGGCACTTCTCGGAGTCCGCTCCGGAGAGCGCAACCGCGATCCCGCCTTGGGCATATCGGGTGGCCGACTCCATGAACTCCCGTTTGCACAAGACGATGACTTGTACGTGCTTGGCCGCCTCGATCGCCGCCCGCGCCCCGGCCACCCCGCTACCCACCACGAGCACATCGGTCACAACGTGCGCCGTCCGCCGCGCGTCGAAATCGGTAAGGTATCGCCGGGTGTCAAACAGAGAGGCCATAGCGGAATGGTAGCGGGGGGAAAAACCATTCAAAAACTCACATTCGTGGCTCCCGCCCTGCTGTTTCCTGAAGGAGTGCGTGTTTCCCTGGCACAGCGCAACCGCACAGGCGGCCTAACCGCCCCCGGCTCACCTTCTCGCTTTGGTTTGACGGGCTAAGCCGTAAGCTCGTCAAGAAGTGACAGTTTAATCGGACTCGAACCCGTTGGAGCTCGTTCCGGCATGTCGTTTGTAAGGATTTAGTGGGTGTTCTTGTGAAAACCGACCCAAAGAACATGCAGAAATCGTTCCAAAAAGTTGCGTTTTTCGCGATTTTTAGGTTTTCGATAAAGGTCGCCGAAATCTAAAGTCCAATAGAAATGAGCGTTTTTACTCGGGTTTTTGGCTTCCATTTGATCAGTGCGTTGGCCCTCGGCCTTTCGCCGCTTATCTCGGCCTGCGCGTGCAAAAAACCCGAACCGGCTGCCGTTTCCCGCCCCGGCGAGTTCATGGTTTTCAATCCCGACCGGACCGGGCTGCCGCCCTTTGACACTGGCCGCAACGACTGGCCCGCGACGGCCGGCCAGCTCCAATCTCCCGAGGAAATCGTTTACGAAGAGCGGATTTTCGACATCCAGGGCCGGTTCACGAATCAGCCGGACTATACCTATCGCAGTTTCCGCTCAACGCGCGTCGGCCAAGCCAGGCGATAATTGTCACCTGGTCACTACCACGTTGCGTAATCGAACCCTTTGTATTATGATGACTTGCGTTCCGTCGGACGAGTCGGATTCGCGGTTTTTCATCCGTTACCGGACGACCGACCGGGATATCCCTGACATCGGGCGCCGGGGGACGTGCCTCATGTCGGGTTGGCGTGGTCGAAGAGACCAGAAGTGGCGCTTGCGACTTACGGTTTGAGGGATCCGGAATGGCCACCATCACCAAGAAAGACCTGATCGACCAGATCGCGGAAAAGGAAGACGTCAAGCGGGTCCTGGTCAAACGCATTGTTCAAACATTTCTGGACTCGATCATCGAGGAACTCAGCCACGGGAATCGCCTGGAATTCCGCGATTTCGGGGTATTCGAGTGCCGCACCCGAGCATCGCGCGAGGCACAGAACCCAAAGACGATGGACAAGGTTCGCGTACCGTCGAGGCGCACTGTCAAGTTTAAAGTCGGCCGGGTGATGAAGCAGAAACTGCTGGCCGCCCCTCCGTCGATGGATGAGGCCACGGGGTTGGCGGTCAGCGCGGCCGCGGCGCCGGCTAGATCGACGAGAGGGTCGTCGGTCGATGGTTCGGTGAGAAGAGGGGGATAGGGCGGCCATCCGGCAGCGCGTTCGGTCACGCGGTGTCAGCCCCTTGGCACTTCAGTTGTTTTCGCATCATCGCAGCTTGAAACAGGTGAGAGGCGAGGCCGCGCAAGGCGGCGGCTCGTCCGGCAGGCTCCGTCCTTGACCGACTGGAAAGTCGGTCCCACAAGAAAGCCGGTCACGCCGCGGGTAAAACCGTACGCTGCGTTTTCCGGGCAGGGCAACGTCACACTTGGGCCGTCCGGGGGAGGGGGAGGCGCATGGCCAGGATGCATTGGCGGGAGAATTGTTGAGGGGTAGAACGCAAGCGGGCGCGGGAGGCGTCGTTGAAGAACGCCGACGCGGGCGGTAAATCGTTCTCGTCGTCGTCGTAGAACTTCAGGGCTTCGTCGAGGCAGAGGCCGGCCTCGATGCGGAGTTGACGCGATTTGGCGCGGTCGGACTCGCGGGCGGCGGACTCAGTCAGCATCTTGGCAAGCGTCAGCCAGTCGGCCACGTCGAGGATGGGCGATGGTTCGGTTGTCGGGTTGATGGCGTCCGACAAAAGCGCGGGTGTGCCAGAGGTCGGACCGACTCCAGGCGATCGGGCGTCGGAGCGGTCAGTCGGGATGGCGGTCGAGCTCAAGCGGAAGGTGCGCTGCGTAGTTTGCGAACAGGCGTCGCAAATACCGACGATCGAAATCGAAGCGCCTCCCGCGTGATCTTCCCTGGGGCTTGCGATCGGCGGGGTTGTGCCCTGGGCACGCACCGGTCCCTGGCCACAATGGTGGCATGGTTGGAGCATGAGATAGAGGCCGACCTCCGCGACGCTGTGGGCCAACAACGGGGCATCAGGTTTGCTCACCGGCGCGGATCCATTGGCGAAGTGAGAGTCACGGGTTTTTGCTGGTGGAACGCCGGCCTCACGGTCGTGGCTCGAAAGCAGCCGCCGCTCACTACCCACCACCTGTTGGTAGGGCAGGGGCGGCCGCCTTTTCCATGTCGGCGAGCACCGTGGTGGCGTCGGGCTGGCCGGCGGCGAGTTCGCCCTTCCAACGATCGAGATAAGGGGCAATACTAGTCAGCGCCGCCAGCATACCCTCGAGGCTTTCCGCTGGAATCTCGATGTACCAATCCTGGTCGACGAGAACAAAACGATACGTCGGCCGGTCTTTGAAGATCACCGTCGTGCCCGTGGCCTCGGTCGGAGAAATGACGCTGAGCGAACTCAGCTCGATCTGCGGTCCGACAACGGCTTCGAGTGACTTGAACGCGGCGGCGATGCGGTCGGCTTCGTCTGGCAGCTTTGAGCTGATGGATTGACGGACTTCGACGAGTTTCGCCATGGCCGCGGCGCGTTTTTCCACCGAGTCCTTTGCCGCGTCGACCTGCGCTTCCACGAAAAAATCGAGTAGATCGTCGAGTTTTTGCTCGGCGACGAGCTCGTTGTAATCGTCGACCATCGCGCGGATCGCCGCTTCGGGTCCGGTGGGTGCCGCGGTATCAGGTGCGGTGCCAGGCTCGTCGCCGGAGCCGTCCGCGGCGCGTTCTGATGCGGGCTGAGATTCCGACTTGGGCTCACGGAAAGGCTGCCAATCGGCCTTGCCCTCCTTGAGGGCGGGATTCATCCAGGCAGTAGCGGCCGGTGGCAGGAGCGGACGTTCTTCCGTGCCGAGATTGCCATCTTGAGATTGGACGGGCTGCGTGTCGCGGCAACCAAAGCCCGGCGTGAGGAGAATGGCGGCGATGAGTATGGTTCGACTCTTCATTGGCTGTCCGTTTTCCAATATCAGGTCAGTCCTTTGCAGCAGTTAGTCGCTGCCCGCGCAAGGCACGCAGGCCAAACCGATGACGAGCATTGTCGGCGAATCACGGCCACAGTTCAATCTCGCTCCCAATTGCTCCTGGACGTAGTTCTGGATTGTTTTCACATGGCGGGATCGATATGCTATTCAGACAGCACCGCGATTCGCGGGATCGTCCAAAAGAGGGGGTACGTTATGCGTTTGGTCACATTCCTTTCGCTTGTTTTAGGCATGGTTGCGGGTGTGAACGGCGCGATCGTCGAGTTGAAAGCGGTCAAGGTCAACGATGTTCCGATCGCGCCGACGGCCAAGGTATCCGTGTTGCCGGGTGATACGATTGAGATAGACATCTTTGTATCTGATTGGGCGAGCGAATTGTCGGAAGCGAACGGCTATGAGGTCACTCTCGATCCTGCCAGCTTCGTAACCGGCGACAGCGGCGTTCTGGTGCCGATTCGTCACCGGGGTCTCATGCCCCTGTTCAATTTTTGTGCGTCGGATGCCGATTGCGTGCCGGAGGCTCACTGTACGGGCTCCGACATCGCCATCGATGTTTGCCTACCAGACGACGGCTGCCATTCCGATGCGGACTGTCTCGCGGATGAGTTTTGCACCGTTGATCAGGTTTGCGCGCTCGATGTTTCGCCTAACGAGGGCGTTCCGCAAGTCGGTGTTTTCATCGACGAAGATCGGTCGGACTTCTTGTTTGCGGGCTTGAGCACGTTTTCGGTCGTCTCGCTCTCCGAGTCTCCCCGACTACGTCTCGGCAGCGGGCTTCTTGGAAATGTTAACGCCGTGGACAACGGTACGCTCCAATACGTGGGAACGATCATTGTCGAAGCCTCGACGGCTGACAGCTCGTACGGTGAATCCTGTGGAGCGTTTGAGCTTCGAGTTTTGGAACATCCCTATCTCTCTTATCTTATCTTTGGACCGACCAGCCACGGTGATGAATATGCCTTCCTGATTCCAGTTTCGATGTCCGTGAACGTGAGTTGCGTGGTAGGGTCCTGTTGCGATACCTTTGCCGCCTCATGCATGGAACAGGTGGGCGACTTGGCTTGTCAGGAGGATGGTCAAGTTTTCTATCCCGATCTGGCGTGTTCCAACGTGGATTGTGGACCCAGCATCATTCCGACCGTTTCAGAGTGGGGGCTCTTAACGTTGACCCTGTTGCTCCTGACGGGGGTCAAGCTTCGTTTCGGCCTCGCATTCGCAAAGGGAAAATCGTACGCCAACGCGGACTTTTGACGCGTTCGGCCTTCCGCACCTATACTTTGACCATGTCCGGAAGCGGAATCCGGCTGTTGATCCCAAGTTCATCGGCGGGAGTCTTCAATGCGTTATGGCATGGTTCAACAATCGTGTTTGAACGGGAAGCGCTCAACCTCTGCGAGCCTATGGTCGACGGTCGCTGTGAGCTTCATGACGCTCGGCCTGCCGACTTCCGCCCAATCCCCGAGTTCGCCCTTGCCCTCACCAGAGCCCATCCGACCGGCAAGTCTCGCCGAAGCCACGGTCGAATCCCTTTTCACCGATTTTATGCACTACGCCCGCATGGGCCGCTTCACGACCGCCGAGGCTTACGCCAAGGCCCTGCTGGCCCGGCCGGACCTCGACCCCGTGGAACTGATGAACGTCGCCAATCGCGATCGGAAGAGCCTTGAAACGCTGCTGATTCTCGTGAAGAACGGGGCCGTGGGCGAAAGCGCCGCCAAGGTGCTCGCCTTGATCGAGAAGGGCCAGCACGCCATGCGGCAGGATCCGGTTCGCATCCGGGCCAACATCGAACTGCTCGGCGGCACGCCGCAACAGGAGTTCTTTGCGATTCGCCGCCTGACCGAATCCGGCGAATACGCCATTCCGGAGATGGTGCAAGCGCTGCTCGATCCGGCCAAGGCGACGCTCTGGCCACGGGTGATTAGGGCGATCCCCTTAATCGGCAAGGGGGCGGTGAATGCGTTGGTAATGGCCATCCAAACGGACAATGAAGACGTTCGGCAGCATCTCGTGGCCGCACTTGGGGAAATCGGGTACGTCCAGGCCGTTCCCTATTTGCGCAAGCTGGCCGGAATCGAGGGCATTACGCCGGAAACACGAATCGCCGCGGTGGATGCGGTGGCGCGAATCGAGGTCGTCAGCGGTCGCAGTGTCCCGGGTTCAGCCCAAGATTTGTTCTGGAAACTCGGCGATAGCTATTACGACGAGGACGATGCCGTTCGGGCCGATCCGCGATTGGACACGGCCAATGTCTGGTACTGGGATGCCGCCGCCGAGGGCCTGAAGCGCGTGGTCGTGCCGACCAAGATTTTCGGCCCGGTGATGGCCATGAGGTCGTGTGAAGAATCTTTGTTGCTTAAGAATGACCAGACCGAGGCGATTTCGCTGTGGCTCGCCGCCAACACCCGCCGGGAGGCGCGGCTCGGTATGGACATCGAAAGCGGCGATCCGGATGAAAAGGGAGAAAAGGACCCCACGCGCCCAGAGGCGTTCCCCCGGGCGCTTTACTTCACGCAGGCGGCCGGGCCGCGCTATGCCCATCTGATGCTTGAACGGGCGGTTAGAGATCAGGACTCGGCCGTGGCATTGGCCGCGATCGAAGCCCTGCGGGTGACTGCCGGCGAGACCTCCCTCATCGGCACGGAAGACTACAAGCAGCCGCTGGTGCAGGCCTTGATGTTTCCTGATCTGGCGGTGCGCATTCAGGCGGCATTGGCTCTGGCCGCTGCCTTGCCTAAGTCTCAATTCGCCGGCTCGCAACACGTTGTTCCCGTGCTGGGCGGGGCGCTGTCCCTTACGGGCAAGACGCAGGTGCTGGTGGTCGATGCCGACGAGGCCAATCTGAATCGAGTGGTCAGCGCTCTTCGCGGTGACGATCGCGAAGTCGTCGGGGAACGCAACTTTTATAAAGGTCTGGAGCGAGCCCGCGTGGAGTTGCCGGCGCTCTCGGCAATCTTCGTTTCGACTGATTTGTCCGATCCGGACACGGCCCGGGCCCTACGCGAATTGCGGGCCGAGTTCGTCTATTCCAAGACACCGGTCGTTCTTTTGACCAAGCCGACGCATGACGCTCTGGCTAGGGAATTGGCCGAGGGTGATCCATACGCGGAGCCGGTCGATGCCGCCGTGGACGAAGCGGACTTTGTGGCGGCCTACGGGCGGGCGGCGAGCCGGGCGGGCGCAGCCGCTTTTGACGGCGACGAATCGCTGGCTTTGGCCCTCGAGGCCGGTGAATCGCTTCGACGGGTGGCCGTCGACGGACGCACCGTTTTCAATCTCCGGGCGGCGGAGCCGGCGTTGATCGCCGCATTGTCCTCGCCGCACGAGCAGCTTCAGACCTTGTCCGCTTCGGTTCTCGCCCTGGCCACCACGGATACCTCGCAGCGGGCGGTCGCCCACGTCGCCCTGGACAGCGGTAACAGCAAGACGTTGCGAATCGCCGCGTTTCGATCGGTGGCCGAGTCAGCCAAGAACATCGGCAACCGTCTGGAAGAGAAGCAGATCGCCGAATTGGTGACCATCGCCAGCGACGAGCCGGATTTGGTCCTGCGCACCGCAGCCAGCGAGACCCTGGGGGCGATCAACCTAGCCAGCAACAACGCCAGTGAGATCATCCGCAGCTTTCACGGGGGATAACGGAACGGCGGCGTCGTTTCTCCTCGAAACCCAACTTGGAGTCAGACGACCGTTTCAGGGTCGGCATGGGTTTTTGGACGAATACCGTGAGCGGCGTTTCGCCTGCCCACGGCTATTTTCGTGCAGCTTTTCAGGCTGCCTGCGTCCGGAGAAGTCGCGTTTCGTTACCTACCAAGTTGAGGCTGACCTGCCGTGGCGTCCACCCGAACGCGTCGACTTGCCAACACCGCGAAAAAACGATAAAAAATTGCGGTGATTGCCGGTAACGTCGTTGAACCCAATTCTTGGTCTCAGGATTACCTCGTTACCGATCCACGGAGCTTCCCCAGGCAATGGGCACATGAACACGGCCAGAGACGCCGGCAGAAAGTCGGGTGAATGGGCAGCGGAGTGGAAGCGATGGCGCAATCCAGGAAGTCCGCGATGGGTACCCAGGAACTAGGCCTCGAAGCGGGCATGGCGTTCTGCCGTTTCTTTCTCGATACCGAGCACCTCCATTACGGCTTCTGGCCGGACGATCTTCCCGTCTCGATCACGAATCTGCGCCGTGCCCAGGATCACTACACCGCCGCCATTCTAGCGCACATCCCTGAAGGGTCACGAACCATTCTGGACGTCGGGTGTGGTAGCGGATGTCAAGCGCATCGCCTTTCCGAACTCGGCTACGAGGTCGAATGCGTGTCGCCGAGTCCCTTTTTGACCCAAGAGGCGTTGAAGCGTTTGGGGGGCAACGGCCGCATCTACGAGTGTCGGTTTGAAGACTTGCGGACCGACCGGCGGTACGACGTCGTGCTGTTCAGCGAGAGCTTCCAGTACATCGATCCGGTGTGTGCGTTGACCAAGGCGAGGGATATCCTCAACGATAATGGCCATCTGATCATCTGCGACTTCTTCCGCAAGGACACCGCCGGTAAGTGTATGATCGGTGGTGGGCATCGGCTCGGCGAGTTCTTCGATATGTGTCGGACGCAGAAATTCGAAACCGTCGTCGATCTTGACGTGACGAAGCTCGTACTGCCCACCGTCGATCTGGCAAACCAGTTCGGCGTCGAAGTTCTCGCCCCCGCTTGGATAAGCCTCGAACGCTACATGGTTGCAAGCTATCCCCGCATCTGGCGGTTGTTGAAATGGAAGTTTCGCAAGAAGATCGAGAAAGCCAGGAGCAAGTACTTCGACGGCGGGCGCACCGGAGCGCATTTTGCGCAATTCAAGAGTTACCGTTTGATGGTCCTGCGAAAACTCGGCGAATTTGCATCGAACGAAGTGAAGCCGTGACGTTGGCGTGAATGGCCCGCGCTGCCGTGCCGGCGAACCAGGTCTTGCTCAAGCCCTATGGCATCGGTCGTTGCTTGTGACAGATTTGCGCACGAGCGGACGGTTGGAGGAGCAGCGATGGGACCGCACGCGGAACAGCAACGGCGCGGTGAGTGCCACTAGATGCCACCAACGGGGGAGAGGCGGACCTGAACTCACTTGATTGTTTTGCTTGTCTGTTGCGCGAGCATCGATCGACGATCGCCTTCACCGGCGCCGGGATCAGCACCGAAAGCGGCATCCCGGATTTCCGCAGCCCGGGTGGTTTTTGGTCGCGGAACACGCCCATTGACTTCCGAGAGTTCGTTGCCTCGCGCGCGGCCCGCGTACGCTTCTGGAAACAGCGGATGGCCATGTATCGGGACTACCAACACGCCCAGCCCAACGACGGGCATCGCGCGCTCGCCCAACTGGAACAGATGGGCAAACTCACCGCGGTCATCACCCAGAACATCGACGGGCTGCACCAGATCGCCGGCAGCCGTCGGGTCATCGAGCTGCATGGGACGGCTCGCATGGTGGCCTGCATAGGCTGTGGCAAGGAATGGACACCCCAGGAAGTACACGCACGGATTGAATCGGGCGACGAAGCTCCGGATTGCGACGATTGCGGCCAGCCGCTCAAGTCGAAAACGATTTCATTCGGCCAGCCCATGCCCGCCGCGGAAATGAACGAGGCGTCGCGGTTGGCGACCCAGGCGGACCTCTGCCTGGTGCTCGGCTCTTCGCTGGTCGTGGAACCCGCGGCGTCGATCCCGCGTCTCGCGAAACAGCACGGTGCCAAGCTGGTCATCATCAACCGCGAGCCGACGCCGCTTGATTACGCGGCCGATCTATTGGTGCGCGAGCCGATCGGAGAAACGATGTGCGCCGCCGTTTCGCAATTCTGCTGTAGCCGGCCACCCCAAGCGTCAGTCGATTCTGGGTGAGGCGATCGGTTGCAGGCGGAAGACATGTATGTCTTCCTCTTTCGAGCCGAGCTCCCAAACAAGCGTTTCTCGCAGAGCAGGCAGCGATTGTGCGGGAGCGATCAGGGTCTGCACCAATCGACCGGCGTAGGGGGCGGTGGCAAACTCAACGACCCCTTGTCCGTGAACGTCCTCAGCCAAGAGGATTCCCTGCCATTGCGCCGCGGTCGCCTCCGCCTCCAATTCCGCGACGACCAAGATCGGCTCGGTCCCGGCATCATCACCGATCTCGGCGAAATCGATGCGGGTGGCCAGCCATCGATGAATTTCGATGCCGTGCCGGACACCGTTCGATCCGCTTTCGGCGAGGTAACCGGGCAGATCGTCTTCATGAATGCCACCGAGATCCGGGTTCCGCCGAAACACCTTGGGCTTGCCGTCGTCGCCGAGCTGGGCGCCGAGCATGACCTCGATCTGCCCACCGATCGGTGTGTCCATTACGGCCGATGCATCCGGGTTTCCCTCGTACCAGTCGATTTGCCAATGATTAGCCAGGCACGGGCACAACCAGCGCCGCACCTGACGTTCGTCGCGACGATCTTGTTCGAGGATCCAGGCGCCCCAATCGGGCAATAGGATCGACTGGGCGCTGGCGGGCAGACCGATCCATGCCCACGCCGACCCCGCAACCAAAAATGCCAGACATATTGCGAGCGAGCGAGCGGGTTTGGCGAACGCCTCACAGCGGTGAAGGATCGCGTGAATGCCGAGACTGGCGAGTATCGCAAGGGGACCAGTGAGATACGTCAGGTTCCGGATATAGCCGGCGGAGCCGGTGAGCACGGCCCAAAGAGTCGGAGCCAATATGCCCAGGATGATGGCGGCCAGCCACCACGATTGTTCGCCGCGGCGGATCACGATCGCGCCGACGATCACAAACGGAATTAACCAAACCCCGCCTGGTACGATCTGGGCGAGCCCGCCACGGATGAAATCCCAGACAGTTGCAAGGTCATTCGGACGTTCCCCGAAGGCGGTCGAAAGGGTGACAAATTGTTTCCAGCGGGCGGCGGTGTAGAAGACCATGAAGATCAGGAGGGCGACGACGATCAACCCGAAGACGCACCGGAATACACGTCGCTGATGGGCGCCGGCGATGTCTTCGGGCAGGACCGCCCAGGCCGCGAGCATCGCGGGGATTACCCAGAAGAGCCAGGCGGTATAAACGGTTTGGCAAAGTGCAATCGCGCAGACCAATACCATCGGGCCGCGCCATATGCCATCCGGGCGGCGGCGGAGGTTTTCCAGCATTAGGAGGAGCAGGGGGGTCAGGGCGATGGCTTCCGCGTAGCCACGGGCCTGGGCGCCGTAGGCGACGTTGGCCGGAGAAAGAGCGACGATCGCGCCAGTCAAGCATGCCGCGGTGCCACTTCGTGTCACGATCCATGCCGCGCATGCGCAGGCGACGATGGCAATGATCGAGAAGGCCAGAGGCGCGGCGCGACCGGCTAGCGAGCCGTAACCCAAGAGGTGGGTGGTCAGGTTGACCCAAAAACCAGTCGACGTGTGGGGCGAAAACTGGTAGTTCGGAACGCCGAGGCTGCGAACCGCCCCCGTTCGCCAGGAATAGAACGACGGCTCGAATTGCCGTGCTTCGCGCTCGGTGGTCGCCTGGCCATTAAGGCCGGTGAAGCGCATGAGCAACGGGATTTCGTCACAATGCCAGGCGAGGTCCCGGGCCAACGTCCAACGAACGTGGGCGGAATATGTCACGATCGCCAGGGAACCGAGGATGATTGCGGCGCGAACGATTCGCACGGCCGAAGAAGTTGTGTTGTGACCGGATGACGGTCGGGGGGTGACGACGTGAGGTAATGACGGCTTTGTTGAGGGCGGTCTGGTTGTCGCAGGACCAGGGGGTACGGCGGTAAGCAAGTTGGATGGAGACACGGTGAGAAAGCTCCTGCCCTCATGCCGCGACGATTGATGCGCGCGAAGGCGCGCAGGACCTCCCGCGGTAATTGGCTTATCGGACAGGTCGGAAAGGGGCTGAAGAAGCCGGATTCGAAATCGACCGGACTGGAAAGTCAGTCCCGCGGTCTTCAGTCGGCAGCTAGCGAAACTTCTTGACGTACACGTCGCGGGAGGCGCTGGGCAGCGAAATGTTGACGAACGCGTTTTGTTCAAACAGGGCGGAAACGCCGGTCCAGGCGAACGCCGCGGGCATCAGGGCGTTCGGCTTTGTACGTACCGGATAACCCTCCAAGACCTTGGCCCCATTTCGCCTGGCTACTTTGACCGCTTCGGAGAGAAGGGCGGTGGCCAGGCCTTTGCCGCGCCAGCCGGATCGAATGAAAAAACAGGTTACGGACCAGGTGCCCTGGTCCCAATCCGTGAGCAGGGCTTTGGTTCGTTCGATTCTTGGGAAGTCGCCACGCGGGCCCACGCAGCACCAGCCGACGGGTTCATCACTAGAGAACGCGAGGCAGCCGTACACCTTGCCCGTGGTCACGAGCTTCTTGAAGGCCCGTTTGTTCTTGGCGCCTTTCGACTCCTCCCAGAGCTTGCCGCCGCGCGGGACGCGCCAGGACATGCACCAGCAGCCGCCACAGGCCCCGTTTTCACCGAAGAGCCGCTCGATGATCGGCCAGTCGTCACTGGTCAACGGCCGAACCTTCACGGGTCCGCTAGCGGCGGGCGCTGTACGACGCGTTGTCACGATTTGCGATTGTGCATGCGTGGAAGTACTTGGTCAATGACGGTGAGGCGAATCGGTCAAGCCTAAAAGCGCCTCATTAGCCGCGGGACGATCGGAGTGGATCAAGCCGCGCGGCAGATCAGCTCGACCGGCCCGATCAAGCCACGTTCGACCCCCGCAACCGCGTTCTGCATCTTCCGCGGAAAGTCAGGGCCCATGATGAGCTGCTGGGGGGTGGGCATCATTTTCCCGTTCGTCTTGGCGGCTTGCGCCTTCTCCCGCATCTCGCGGAAGAATGCAAGGGCGAAGTCGCGCCGCAAGCGCTCCTTTTCCACGGCAAAGCCGGCGGCGATGAGCAGCCGGCGGTAATCCGAGAGCGGCGCGACGAAGCTTGTCTCTGGTTGCGACGACCAGGGCAGCGGGAAGGTGAGCCCGTCCGCCTCCATCTGCACGATGTCGAAGATGCCGAACACGCCGCCGGGCTTGAGTATCTTGTGCACGCCCGCGAAGAGGCCGGCCTTGTCCTCAATGTTCATGCCGACGTGGATCATGGTGGCGGCATCGAAGCTGGCCGGCTCGAAGGGTAGGGCGAGCGCGCTGCCCTGGCGAAAAGTCACCCGATCCGAGAGCCCGGCGCGCCGCGTGAGATCGGTGGCCACGCGAACGAACGTCTCGGTCAGGTCGATGCCGGTCACGCGGCAGCCATAGGCGGACGCGAGGTAGCGTGCCGGCCCGCCGATGCCGCTGCCGACATCAAGCGCGCGGATACCCGGTCGCAGACCGAGTTGGGCGGCGAATTCGGCCGTCGCCTGCCGGCCGCCGATATGAAACTCATCGACCGGGGCCAGCTCGTCCGCGTCGAGATGCTCGATATCGAGCCCCGCCGCCGCCAGCGCCCCCAGCACCCGCTCGCCGAGCGCCTCATCGTCATACTGCGCCGCCACAGTGTGTTCGATGTTCATCGTACGTCCAATCTATGGCCGACTCGCCGCGCCCAATCTAACGGGTCCGTGACAGCTACGCACCGGCTGACGCAGCACCGTCTTCATTTTCTCCGGCACCGTTCGGTTCGGATCGTTCAGGTAGATCTCGTGGTGGTGTCCGTTGGGGACCAGGTCATGCGCCGGCAGGAACTCGTGGTGCAGCCAGGCGATGGTCGGGCCTTCATCAGCGGGGGCGCCGACATGCATGATCTGCGCGCTTAGGCCTTCGTGATAGCTTTCGAGTCGCAGGCTTTCGGGCGGCTCGCCCAACCGTGCTTTCGCCGTGGCCACGCCGTCTTCAAACATTTCCGTCGTCAGCCAATCCGGCTCGTAGACGATCATCATCTGCCAGTTCAGCTTGTCCCGATTTCCGTGGATGAAATCCTTCATGTCGTCCGCCCACCAGAGGCCTTCGAGCGGCGGATCGACGAAGTTCTTTCCCATGCGTTCCCGGGCGATACGTTTGATCGGGTAGATCGCCGCGAACAGCCACTTGACGGCGTGGTCAAGCGCCGAGCGATCCGCGGCGCCATGACCGTCGATCATGATGTATCGCATTTCGGGCACGTCCACCAGGACGAAGTCATTCGCCGGCGGCAGGTACAGCTCCTTCAGTCTGGCCTTCATGTCCGCATCGTTCATTTTCTGTTCCTCATTCAAGCCAGGGTTTGGTGGCCATGTAGGCCAGTGTGCGCGAGACCCATTCCGCCTCCGCCCGCAACTGGCCAGCCGAGTACTCGAACAACGCCTCCACATAATCCGGCAACGGCTGTTGCTCGACTTGAATGGCTCGGAGACGCCCCAATTCCACCTCAATCGCCTTACTCCGCACTTGGAGGGCCTCCAGCGCCTGCCCGCGCTTCAGCACAGGCCAGTTGATCATTCCCAACAGGACCGACGAGTAAGCGGGTCGAACATCGCGCAACGCTGCGACCGTCTGCGCCGCCAATGTCCGGCGCCCGGTCGGCGTGACCGAGTAGACCTTTCTGTCCTTCGGGCCAGCGTTGGTCCCCGCCGGCTTCTTTGCCCTGATGATCCTCAGCTTTTGGAGCTTGCCGAGCACGAAGTAGATCGAGGAGAAGCCGATCTGCGTCCATTCTCGCATGCCTCGTTTTTGGATCACTTGGTCGAGCTCGTAGCCGTGGCGCGGCATTTCGGCCACGAGCCCCAGCAGCAGCAGTTCCGCGTCGGTCAAGCTTTTCATATTCTAGTAGTAGAATACAGCGCGGGGCGGAAGGTGTCAACCTAAAAAACGCAAAAACATCGCTCTTCTAAGTCGGCCACGCAGACCGGTCCCTCGCAAGGGCGTCCGCGAGAGCGTGCCCCACGGGCACTGTGGTCTCCCTCGAAGGTCGTTTATGAGATAGGCTTTAAGCGGATCATGGACACGAACAGTTTCTACATCGCGGTGTCGTTTGTGATCGGGGCGACCCTGGCCGGCGGCCTGGCCGCGCTCCTTTATTGGCGGGCGGTCAGGCAGCGATCGCGAGCGCTGGCCGAGGCGCAGAAAGTACATGAGCAACAGCAGCAGGCACTGGTCGAATCGTTTCGGCGGGAGTTCGCGGCCCTGTCGCGAGAGGCCCTGTCAGCCAACACCGAAGACTTTCTGAAGATCGCGCGGAGCACTTTCGATCAGCAGACGGCCCAAGGCAAGGAGGTCTTAGAGGCCAGAGCCGAGCAGATGGGCCAGACGTTTGAGGAAAAGAGGAAGCTGATCGACACACGACTGAGCGAGGTCGGCGACAAACTTCAGACATTGAATGGGCTCTTGCAGGCGATCGACAAGCAACGAGCGGAGTCCCACGCGTCGTTAAGGAATGAGCTCGAACGGGCTACGTCGGCGACGAACCGGCTGCACGAGACGACGGCGCATCTGCGTGAGGCCCTGGCCAACCCACAGCGACGTGGGCAATGGGGGGAGCGCATGGCCGAGGACGTGTTGCGGCTCGCGGGGTTCCTGCCGGGCGTGAATTACGTGAAGCAGCAGACGGCGGGAACGGGCGGCCGGCCCGATTACACGTTCCCGTTGCCGGGCGGGAAGCGGGTGCACATGGACGTGAAATTTCCGCTGGCCAACTACCTGAAAATGATGGACGCGGCGGACGAGGGCGGTCGCAACGGGTGCCGGGCCGCGTTCCTGAAGGACGTGCGAATGCGAATTCGCGAGGTGACGACGCGGGAGTACATCGACTCGGCCGGGGGGACGGTGGACTACGTGCTGGTGTTCATACCGAACGAGCAGATTTACGGGTTTGTTCATGAGTGCGACGCGACGCTCCTGGATGAGGCCATGAAGGCCCGCGTGGTGTTGTGCTCGCCGTTGACGCTTTATGCGGTGTTATCGGTCATGCGGCAGGCGATGGAGAACTTTCGATTGGAGCAAAGCTCGCGGCAGGTGTTGGAGCTGCTCTCGGAGTTCAAGAAACAGTGGTTCAAATACGTGGAGTCGATGGACAAGATGGGCCGCAAGCTCGATGAGGCCGTCGAAGAATACGCGGAGCTAACCGGGGTGCGGACGCGACAGCTCGATCGCCAGTTGGACAAGGTGGAAGCCCTGCGGGAAGCGACCGGGCAATCACTCCCAGGCGAATTGCCGTTCGAGGCGAAGCGGGGGTAGCTTGGTGCGGGTCTGCGACTACGACTGCGGACGAGCTTCAAAACCGGTGCAGTGGTAAGAGCGCCACTGGTGGACAAGCCACCAGTGGCACCCAGCATACGTCCACAGGCACGAATTCCTCAACAGTAGTGCCACGCGGCGTCACCACTGCTCAAGAGCAGTGGCACTATTCACGGCAGCGGCACTATTCGCAGCTCTTGGGGAGGACGGAGGAAATCGTCACTCCCACCAGCTCGGCCGTATCCGCGTCGGATTCGAAAATCTCCACTCCCAGCAACTGAAAGATCTCAGACGGTCCCGACGGAGGAACGGCGGTCAGGGCGAAGGCCAGGAAATCTCGATCGGCCACCGCGGGATAGTCCAGCCCGGCGCTGGTGTTGATCGGGATATCGATGATGGTCAGCCCATCGCTGGGCGGCGGATCCATTTGCAACCAACGCTGCGGGCCGTACACCGTCACTCCTTCGCCCGCGCGCAGCCGATGGGAGTCGACCCGAATGACAAAACAGGGGTCGGGAAGCGCGTCCGTCGGAACGCGATACAGGAACGCCCGCATGGTGAGGTCGTTACCCGATTGGTATAGGTCGGGAATGGCGAACCGAAAGGCGATCGTGGCCTTGGCGCCGATGTTCTCGGTTACCAGGAACGGCTCCTTGATGGTGACCATCCCGACTTCGACGCCGGTCACGCCGGGCGGATTCGCAAAACGATCGGAAAAAAAGTCGTCAATGAAGGTATAAAAGCCGCCGCCTGATCCATCCTCGCCGGGCGGTCCTTGAATTCCTGGCTCCCCTTGCTCCCCTTGGGGGCCTTGCTCTCCTTGCGGACCTTGTGTTCCCGCTGGACCTTGCGGCCCCGGAGCACCGGCGGCTCCTTGCGAGCCAGCTTCGCCTCGTAATCCCGTTGCCCCGCGGTCGCCTCTGCGGCCCTGCGGACCGGGTGCTCCATCATCGCCCCGAGAGGTTCCATTCCCGCCATCGGCACCCGCCGGGCCGGCGGGACCAGGTGGACCAGCGCAGTCGGCGGCAGTGAAGTCACCATCTTCATTGATGTCTTCTTCAGGATCGTCTGTTCCGTCTCCATCCAGGTCCCAACAGTTGATTCCGTCTTCGCCGTCCTCACCGGGCAAGCCCTGTTCCGGCGGCTCGTCCGTCTGGTTATTCCGTAGTTGATTCAGCAGAATGATGGCGGAAAGCCCGCCGAAGAGCAGGTCTCGCTGGTAGTCTTCCAGGGCCAAAAAGCCGGCATCACCGGCGAGACCGAAATCGGTACACCCGGGTTGGAGGCTAAGGAACGGAAGGAGCGCCGCGACCAGGAATGGCCGGCGCCAGGCCATGTGATGCTTCGTCATTAGTGTGTACTCCCTCAAAAGGAATCGTATTGATACATCCGTGTACACACGTGTTCAGCGAACAAACTGACGGGAGCCTGGCTATTTGAGCTGTATTACGCAAATACACCAGACGCTCAAATTCAATTAAATCTCGCTGAGTTTGGAGTGAATACCATCTATGGTTCACTAAACCCATTCTATCTTATTTTGGTTAGTATAGCGAAGAACAGCAGATCATGAATCGCATTAAAAATCATTTATCCACTCCCCTCCGGTTCGTTAATCAAGTTACTCCAGAACCTTCTTGAAGCTATGCGACTCTCACTCGGCAACAGAATAAGCGCCGGGAAGTCTATTCTCCGCACGCTTAGGGCTAAAAATACGTCGCGCACCTTCTTGGCTCTGGCATTTGGTCTAGGTAATTTATTGCCGAAGCAGGCCTCAACTTTTAGCGTTCGCGACCCTGGCGTTCGAGCACTGTTCATCCGTTGCGCCTTTAACCCAGGCACATTCTCCAGCACCATTGAAATCATAGAAGGCTGGAGCGCGGAAGGTCCAGTTTGAACGCAATGCGCAAGTATCCGCAGTCGCGTGTAACGCCGCCGTCTCAACCCTTGCACTTGCTTGACAGGGGTCGGCGCGGTCGAGTATTTTGCCCCGCTCATTCAGGCTGGCATGGTGTGCGCCGATCGCGGACCGAGGCCATTCCCGCTGGCGGGCGCGCCAAAGCTGCAACCCGGAAACCTAGCATTATAGGACGATGACATGATCCGAGTGACCAATCTCACCAAGTGGTACGGCTCATTCGTCGCCGTGGACAACATCTCGTTCGAAGTCGAGGGGGGCGGGGTGGTCGGCTTCCTCGGGCCCAATGGCGCGGGCAAGACCACCACGATTCGCATCCTGACTTGCTATCACCCGGCCACAAGCGGCTCGGCCACAATCGCCAATTTTGATGTCTTCGCTGACTCGCTCGAGGTCCGCAGGCGCATCGGCTACCTGCCGGAATCCACCCCGCTTTATCCCGAAATGCGAGTGCGCGAGTATCTGAACTTCCGTGGCAAGCTTCGCGGGCTAGACCATTCCGAGCGCGGGGAGGCCATCCGCCGGGTGACGAATCGTTGCTGGCTCACGGAATTCATCGACCGACCGATCGGGCAATTGTCCAAGGGCATGCGCCAGCGCGTGGGTCTGGCGGATGCGATCATGCACGACCCGCCGGTGCTCATTTTGGACGAGCCCACCATCGGCCTGGACCCGACGCAAATCCGCGAGACGCGTAACCTGATCCGCGAACTCGGCGAGCGGCACACCGTGCTGCTGAGTTCGCACATTCTGCACGAGGTGGAGCAAACTTGCTCTCGCGCGATCATCATCGCGAGCGGTCGGATCCTGGCCAGCGGGTCTCCGAGGGAGTTGAGGGAGCGATTCAGCGCCCAGGGCCGAGTGGTCGCGGAACTCAAGGGCCCGGTACACGAAGTCGAGAAGGGCGTCCGGGCGATCAACGGAGTCCGAGACCTGGAGCTGACGAGCGACAATGGTTGGGTACGGCTGTCGGTTCAACCCAAGCCGGAATGCGATATTCGGGAGGACCTGTTCCGGCTGACGCATTCGCAGGGGTGGCCATTGCGCGAGCTTCATCGAGAAGGGGCCACGCTCGAAGACTTCTTCGTCAAGATCATCGCGGAGCAGCAGCAGCGAAAGCAATGACCGGTTGAAGGCTCACCTTTCGACCAGCGGAGTTCCCTATGCGTAATATTGTCACCATGATGCAGCGCGAGGTGGGCGGCTATTTTTTGTCGCCGATCGCTTACATCACCATGGCGATCTTTCTGTTCGCCTGTGGTCTGGCGTTCGGGCTGGGCGTTTTCCAATCGGGAGCCGAATCGACGCTCCGGCCGCTTCTGGAATTCTGGATCATCGTCATCCTGGTTTTCGTTCTTCCGATGCTCACGATGCGTTTGATCAGCGAGGAATTCCGCAGCGGAACGATCGAGACCTTGCTCACCGTGCCCATCAAAGAGACCGAGATTGTGCTCGGTAAGTTCCTGGGCGCCTTCGCGGTCTACGGGGTGCTTATCGCGACGTTGCTGCTCTATCCGGTGATCCTGGCCATCTTTGGTCAGCTCGACGTAATGCTCCTGATATGTAATTACATCGGCCTCGTGCTGATTGGCGGGTTGTACATCGCCGTCGGGCTGTTCTTCAGCGCGTGCACGAAGCACCAGATCATCGCGGTCCTCCTCAGCTTTGCCTTGCTCGCCTTGCTGACCTTTGCCTCCCAAGGGCTGGCCACGATCACGGAGATCGGCTGGCTCCGCGTTCTCCTGCAACAAGTGTCCATTCGCACGCACTTCCACGATTTTGTCCGCGGTCTGATCGACCTGAACCACGTGGTCTTTTTCGTCACCATGACCGGCCTGTTTCTGTTCCTGACCGTCAAGCGTTTGGAGATGCGGCGATGGCAGTAAACGATGTCACCACGAACTCGCAAACCCCCGCGACCAATGCCGGCGGCCGTCGGCTGAAGGTGGGGGCGAACGTCGCGATCACGATCGTTCTGGTACTGGCCGTGGTGGGCGTATTGCAGGCCATTGCCTACTCAATCCCGGGCGCCAAGCATGACATGACCAGCTCCGGGATCAACAGTCTCAGCGACGGCACGACGAACCTGCTGCGGGACCTCGACGAAGACGTGACCCTCACGTCGCTCTATTTCGAGACCGATCTGGAGGACGAAGATCAACCGCATTACCGCCGGGCGGTCGATGATTTGCTGGCCCTATACGAATCAACGCAGCGCGCCAAGGTTCGCAGGGAGTGGATCAATCCATTGAGCGACCATGACAAACTCAAGGAGCTGACCACCCGCCTGCGTTCGAAAGAGCTCTTCGCCAAGGAACTGGAACCATACAAGAAGGCGGTGGACCTCTACACGAGCGAGCTCGATGGCCAGATGCGGGCGGCGGTTCAGGCGGAGCTCGATGCGATTGGGGCCATGACCGGCCCCATGTCCGAACAGTCGACGCGAGCGATTGTCGGCCAGGTGGAGACTTTGCTCACCCGCTGGAGCGAGGAGTTGCAGACCTCGCGCGAACAGATTGATAACCTGGTCCAGCAGGGAAACCCTCAATACTCCGCGGCGATCAACATCCTCAAAACCGTTTACCGCGACTTCTCCAAGACGTTGAAGGACATTGCCCAGTTCGGCAAGGCCCAGGCCCAAAAGAACGCCGAGCTTAAGCCCGAGGCCAGTCAATACCTGACCGGGGCGGGCGGTCGATTCGCGGAGCTTGTCGGCAAGCTTGAAGGGCAGAACACCGCACTTGGTGAGTTGGAACCTCTGAAGGTGGACGAGTTGTTGCGCAAGCTCTCGCCAAACAGCAACGCGGTGATCGTGGAAACCGAAAAGGACGCGATGATCGTGGACTTTCCCTCAGTTTGGCCACCGGTAAACGAAAACCGATCGGGCCCCGCCCGCTTCAAGGACCGCGGGTTCAAGGGCGAGGAGAAGATCACGTCGGCGATTCTCCGGGTCACGCACAAGGAGCAAACGGCGGTTGTTTTCGTCCGCTATGGCGGGATGCCGTTTTTCATGGGCGCCATGATGCCCGGTCAGCAGTCCGGGGCGCCGTTCACCACGATGAAGCGTCAACTCGAGGATGCCAACTTTATCGTTGAAGAGTGGGATTTGAAGGCGAAGGACACGCCCCCCGAGTTGGACCCCAAGCCCACGCGGACCGTTTACATCGTATTCAAACCCACCGAACCGGAGCGCGGGCCGATGGGTCAGCCGCCGCAGGAACCGCCGTTTACCGAAAGCCATCGGAAGGCCGTGCTGAATGCCCTGGGCGAAAATGGGCGGGCGCTGTTTGTGGCCGGTTGGTATCCCGGACCGTTCGGGGCCATGCCGGGCACGTACGATTGGGCGGGCTACCTGAAAGATACGTGGGGAATCACCGTCGACAATTCCACGCTGCTCATCGAGACCATGAGCTTCGCCCCGGGTAAGTACGGTGTCGGTCGGCGCGACTTCTACAACATGGACAAGGTGGACGTGAAGACACACCCCATCACGAGCGGGGCGCAAGCACGAGTCGTGGCGCTACCGTGGTGCGCACCGTTGCAGTTGGCCGAGCCCGCGCCGGAGGGCGTCAGCCATGAAATACTGGCGGTGCAACCTCAGCGCGATGGCATTTGGGGTATTAAAGACATCCAGAAATACCAAAGTCAGATCGACGCTCAGGGCCATTTGAGCCGGCTCGAAGGGGATCTGGAAGGGCCATTCACACTGGCGGTCGCCGCGACCAAGGGAGATTCCAAACTCGTCGTGGTCAGCTCGCGCGAGTTCGCGGTCGACGCGGTCGCATTCGCCCAGGAGATGGGCTTGACCGGCGAAGGCTTTACGATTCGCTCGCGCAATCCAGGCAACGTCTCTCTCTTGATTAACTCATTGCACTGGTTGAACGACAACACCGCGTTCATGAACGTCGGACAGCCCATCGACGCGGCGGTGCTTGAAGTGCGAGACCGCTCGACCGTCAAGGCGATTCAGGCGTTAACGATTTTCGTGTGGCCGGCGCTGGCCTTGGCGTGCGGCGGAATCGCGTGGTGGACGCGCCGAAGATAGGAACGATTCGAACTGCAAATGATCCTGTAGCACCATGAATACAAAAACCACGATCACGATGGCGTTTTTTCTGGTTGTCCTGGTCATGGGCCTGTACATCGTGCGCTCACAGTCGAGGACCGCGCCGGTAGACGCGGCCACGACCGCCGCGATGAAGCCGTCGCCGACGTCGCGCGACCTGCTCAAGGAAAAGCTCGGGGACGTCGTCAAGATCACGGTGAAACGCAAGGATCACGAAGACTGGGTCTTCGAGCGTTCCGGCGGCGGCGCGGACTCGGCAACCGTGGAATGGCGGCTGACAGCGCCGACGGAAATGAAAGTCGTCCGCTTCGAGCCGGACCGCATTTCGCGCCAACTCACCACGCTTGCTTATGAAGTCAGCCATCGCAAGGGCGCACCCGGCGCGGCCAGCGCTGCCGATGCCGGACTGGAACCACCCCAAGCCGTCGTCACGCTGCTCGATGACAAGGGCAATTCCGCGACCATCGAAATCGGCAAGCCCGCCTCCGAAGATTCAACGTACGTACGGCTGGCCGGGACGGACGAGATCGCCGTGGCCAAGGCCAACTTGCAGAAGCTCTTCAAGAACCGCCTGGTCGAATACCGCGAACAGAACCTGTGGAACTTCGATGCCAAGAACGTAACCCGCATTGAGTTCGAGGATCGAACCAACCCGGCTGCCCCGACGACGTACACGTTTGCGCCGCAGGGTTCGGGCTGGGTGATGGAGTCACCCCTGCCCGCGAAAGCCACGAACAAGGTGGCCGACGCCGTTCGTGATCTGAGCCGCCTCCGAGCGGTCCAATGGGTGAGTGACGATGCGAGCAAACTTCCGCTCTTCGGGCTCGAACCGGCCCCACTGACCGTTCGCGTGACGGTCGAGAAGCCGGTGGAAGCACCGGAACCGGCCAAGACTGCGGCTGATGGAGAAGGGCCGTCGTCGGAAGGAGCCGATGAAGCGCCCGCCGAAAAGCAGCCGCCGAGAATTGAGAAGAACGTCTACGTGCTCCAACTGTCGGACCGTTCGCCGATTGGCGAGGACACCAAGGTCTACTTCCGGGCGGGTGACGAAACGGCCGCGGGTACGATTCTCAAGAACATGGCCGACAAGTTCCGCCCGGTCCTGGCCGAGTGGCGGGACATGCACCTGACCACCGCGGAGGTGACGGCGGCGAATCGCATTGAAATCACGGTTGGCGGCGCCCCGAATGTGCTCGAAAAGAAGGATGGCCGATGGACCGCCGGCGCGGATCACGCCCCGGCGGATGATTCAGCCGTCACGGCGTTTCTCGGCGCGATTCGTGATTTGAACGCCGTGTCCTTCGTCGACGCGGCGGCCGAGCCGGCGGTCGCGACGGCATTTGCTTCTCCCCAAGCGGACATTCGCTTGACACTACCCGGCGCGGAAGCGCCCGAGCGTATGACCGTGGGCGACTACACCGACGCGGCGGCGAAGCGCCTGGTCTATGTCCGGCGAAATGATTCCGCGACCGTGGCCAAGGTACGAGCATCCGACATCGCCACTCTCGTCCAAGACGCGCAGGCCTACCGAGACCGGACAATTATCGAGCTGCCGTCGAGCGAAGTGGAACGAGTGGCTTTCTCTCTCGTCGGTCCATCCAGTGATGGCGGGCGGATGGAATGGACGCTCGGTCGCGACGGATCATATTGGTCGATCGTCGAGCCGGTGCCGGCGGCCGCCCGTGCCGATCGGGTCAACGCCCTGATTGAGGCGATTGCGCAACTGCGGGCGGAGCGTGTGGTGGCGACGGGTGATCAGGGCAGCGCCTTCGGACTTCATGATCCAAAGGCGAGACTGGTCATCACGCGCAAACGTTCGGATTCCGCGGATTCCGCGGAAGGTGAGAACGCCAGCGGCGCGGGTGAAGGTGGCTCAAAGATTGAACTCCTGGCCACCGAGCATGAGGGCAAGTTCTACGCTAAGCGAACCGACCGGCCCCTGATTTATGAGATCACCGGCAGTTTCTATGGCCAGCTTTCAACGGAGCTTCGCGCGGACTCGGTCTGGACTTTTGACGAGGCCAAAGTGACGTCGTTTGCCGTTCGCCAGGGGGACGAATCCCATGCGTTTGAGCGCAAGAATGGAAAGTGGGTCTATCAGGCCGAGCCGGATTTGCCGCTCGATCAAAAGAAGGTCGCCGACCTGTTGCTGCGGGTTCGCGATCTTAAGACAGAGCGCTACGTCTCGCACGGTGCTTCCGCGAACCCCGCGTTTGGTTTGGAGCAGCCGAAACATGAGGTTCGAGTGACCCTCGACGACGGCTCGATCATGACGCTTCGTGTCTCCGCCAACCAGCCGCCGAAAGAGCCTGCGACGCTTGGGTTCTATGCGGCCGTGGCCGATCGCCCGGGCGTATTCCTGCTCGATGCCCCTTCGATCGATCGATTCCGAATCGACTTGGCACAATTGGAACGCAAGTAGACCGCCCACTACGCGCTCCTCATCGAACGGAATCCTGATTCTTTTTCCGTTTAGGCACCAATTACCCGAGGAAACCTTCGGCTTACAGGCGCTTATTTTATCGGACTATCTTGACCGCGCTAGCAGTTTCGTTTGTCCGGTAACCGCTTTTTCGGAAAGGGTTTACAGCGAATGGAAAACTTTTTCTTCGCTTATTGCTGGAAATCCGTCCAGTGTTGCACTAGCATGACGGGTGTAATAGGGCGGTGCTGGACTTCCGTTAGGGATACGGTAAGAAATTGAGCACGAATAGTGCTGCCCTGCCACGGCGAGTTATGGGGGCGACCGTCACGGTCGTCAGCGGATGGCAGGGGTCCTTCACCGTCAAACCGGCAGAAAAGGGTTGGGAGCGCGTCGCGGACGTATGACGCGGCGGCGGGGAGCCAGAGGCGTCCATCGTTCCATCCGGGCCCAAACTCTCGCCGCGCAATCGCGATTGGTGAGCCGCACCAAGGCTTCTCGGCATAACGTCCCCAGCGCCTCCCGGACCGATCGAGTGTACGGGTGCGTCGGGCAAGGCGGCATGGATGAAGATGATGGCTGAAATCCAGGAGTTGTTAACGGTTGGATCCAACGACACAAGGGGAGCTGTGAATCGAGGGACAAATATGGCTGTACGACATCACATTAAAGTGTTGGTGGTCGATGATGATCCATCGATCTGCAAAACGGTCGGGTTGCTGCTGGAGGACCATGGGTACAATCCGCGGACGTTTACCGACCCGGATGACGCCATGAAAGCGGCCGAGGATGAATCGTTTCAGATCGCGCTGATCGATTTGCGCATGCCGGCCATGGACGGAGTGGAGGTGGTTGAGCGGCTCAAGAAGCTGGACGACCGGATGAGTTGCATCGTCATGACCGCCTACCCGGATCTGGACAGCGCGACGGAAACGATGCGCCGCGGCTCGTGCGATTACATCGCCAAGCCGTTCAAGCAGCAGGAGTTGATCTCCGCCGTCGATCGGGCGTGCCAGCGCATGGGGATCATCTACACCGATGAGCATGAGTTGAACCGGTTGATCGGCCAGCGCATCCGCAGCCACCGGCTGAACCAGAATCTGACTCTGCGTCAGTTGTCGGACCGGACGGACTTGACGACCTCGCAGTTGTCGCAGGTGGAGCTGGGCAAGAACGCGGCCTCCATTTGGGCGCTGGCGAGAATCAGTAACTCGCTCGGGTTGCAGGTGTCGGAGTTGCTCACGGGCCTGTGACGAGGCCACACGAGCCGCCATCGACTGCACGGGGCGGCCAAACTCGGTGTGAACGGTTGGGAACCTTCTCGCATCGGTAGGAACGGGCGCTGATTCACCCCCCTGGCGACCCCTGCCGATAACTGCCCGCCGAGCATGCACGAATCCTCGCCCGACGGTCCCGGCAGACCGGAGGTGGTTGTAGTGCGCTCCACCGAAGCCATCGTCTTTTGGTTATTCGAACCACAAATGTGTCGCGCAGTGACACTTCTGCCCGGCGTTGGTGGCTCATTCCCAGCTTTCGCCCGCCGAATTTGCGGCGGAGGAAAACCGATGGTACGCTCCGACTCTCCACGGGGCGTGGCGCAGTTTGGCTAGCGCGCCTGCTTTGGGAGCAGGAGGTCGCAGGTTCGAATCCTGTCGCCCCGAATGGTTTTGCGACGCGAAAAAGCCTATTTTTCCCGATGAAAGTTGCATGTTTGGTTGGTGACACGGCGTTGTCACTTTCCGGCCCATTTGGGACTGTTTTTCCCCGTTTCGGCCCACCCCAAGTGCTACCGGGAATGCTACCGCGCCGTCGGTCCCCGTCGCGCGGACTTTTTCACGTCCGGCCCCCACCGCGTCCCCGATGGGGGGCAGCTTGCCAATTTCCGCCCAAAGGTCGAAAACGCTGAAATCCTGATAATTCCGTAGGGTGATTCCTACAGGGGCGTGGCGGGCAAGGGCTATTTGCGCTCGAGGGTCCACACCGTACAGGCCGAGCCACGAAATAAACGTGGTCCTGAGTGCGTGGCGGTCTATTGTGCGGCCACGGTCATCGGCCAGGGGTATTCCCGCACGGTCAATGTCGCCGATGGTGCGGACCCGCTCCCCGCCACGCCTCATCCAACCCCCGCAAAGGGTTCGCAGTCCCGGCACACGCGAAGCAATCCGGTCGGTCGGAGCTGCGCTATCCGGTTTGATCGATCGCAGCAGCTCTGCCAAGTCTGGGTGTAGCGGCACCTCATCGGCCCTTTTTGCTTTTGTGGTCGCGGCCCGCAGTCGAATACAGGGTCGGCCACCGTCGAGATCGATGTCGCGCCATTCGAGCGCCGCCACTTCGGAAACCCGTAGTCCGGTCCAGAGCTGCACCGCATAGAACGTCCGTCGGGGTCCAGCCACGGCAAGTAGCTTGTAGGCTTCATCGACGGAGAGCGCACGTCGGACCTTGCGTACGTCGGTCGATTCATTTCGCCGGGTCACGACCGCGACGGGATTACGATCGATCATGCGTGCGATCTTCATGCACCATTCGGCAAGAGAGTGAGCGCATCGGCGATAGACGTTAACGGTTCGTGGTGAACGCCCCGAATCAGCGAGCTTGCACAATGCCTTTTCGAGATTGGTTTCGTTGAAGTCGGCCAGCCGTTCCGCGTCCGCATGGTCGATGATCCACTTGACACACTGCAAACTTTGATCGACGTGCGACCGCGTGACGGCGCGCCCCCGCAAGTGTCGGATATACCGAGCCAACACGACGCGCATCGGAACTGACGCGGACTTCACCATCGGATCAACCATGCCCGCTGCCTCACGCTCCACTCGGTTCAGGATTTTCCGCAGCTCGGATTCCGCAACGTCTCGGTCACGGACCTTTACGCCGTTGGGCAGCACGATCACGTGGTCTTGCTCTTGGCCCGAAGCATCGACGTACCGCGCCCGGTAGAACCCGGCTTTGACGGACCGCCCGCGCACTTTCTTGGTTTTGCGATAGCAGAAACCTTGGGTTTTCGCCGTTTCATTCATAGCTGCACCTACGCTTTCGCTGGACTCTTGGCCGTCGCCTTGGGCTTGCGGACCACCCGAAGCTCCAAACCCAGTACTTCGCAGAGTTTGGCCGCCGTCGTGAGCTGGGGGTCGCGGGTGGCGTTCACGATGCCATGCGCCGCGCTGTACGGTATGCCGCTCAGAGTGGCCAGCCGCTTGATCGACATTCCGCTTTGCTGGAACGCATCGCGGATCGTGTCGGACAGCGGATCGTGAATCAGACTCGGCATGGCTTCATGATATCCCATTGAAGATATCCTGTCAAACGATTTCGTTATCCGCGCAAATAGTGAGTGCCCGCTGGCGGTACTCCGCCGCTTGGTCAGGGTTTGTCACCTCACACCGTTCGGCCAATTGAATCAGGCGATTTGCCCAGCCTTTCGGCGTCCAGCCGTCCGGTACGCGACTATCACGATAACTGCCGGTTTCATGCGTCGCACGCGTCGCTTGCGTCGCAACCATCTTTTCCATATCGCTAGCTGGGTTTTCATGCGACGCGTTCGGCAGATGCATGGGGACAGCCGCCTTGCAACGCTTCGCATGGATTGCCGTTTTCGGCGGCGCCAGACGGGTCTACGACGCGTGCGATGCTTGCGACGCCTGTTTGCACCGACTTTCGTAAAACGATTTCCCGTCTGTTGCGGTGGCCGGTCGGACGGTCAGGTATGAAGGCGTCTATCCCTTGCGCCCGCAGGTTTGGGGCCAACCGCCGAAGGGCTAAGGTCATGGCCTTGGGGTTAGCCGGCCAGTCATTTCGCCTGCGGGTGCGTTCGTCGGCGTGGCGGTCCAATTCGGTCAGTAGCTCCGCCGCAATCCCGGTCCATTCCAACCGGTCATACATCAAGCCGATGATCGCTGGGCCGATGGCTGACGATTCGACCGCCGTCTGGTTCGCAGCCCCGCGATTGGCGACATAGGCGTCAAGAAACTCACCCGGCTTCCAGCCGAGCGCGGGGGCCGCTGCTTCCAACCAGCGGGCGAAATCGATCATACGTGGCCGTTTGGCCAGAGTGACAGCTTGCTCGTTCCGAAGTGCCGCCGACACACCTGTCAGCAAGGCACCCAAAATGCTGGGGCGTTGCTTCTCGAACTCAGTCCATAGCTTTGCTTCCTCGACGTAGTCATCGATCTTCGGGAGAACAATCAATACGGCTCGGTCCAGAGCGTCAGACCGAGTGAGCACGTCGCCGATTCCGTTGCACCACACCGGCCGCATCGAGTCGAATAACGTTTCCTCATCGTTCTCATAGAGAGTACGCTCGCCTAATCCGCCGCCAGTCGCCAGCATACACAACGTGTCCGACAGCTCTGCTTTCATGCCGCTGAGGTTGTCATAGGCGACAATCCATGAATTCTTGGCCGCTATCATCACGTTGCGATCATCGCGCGGCGGTCGGCGCAACGGGGCAACGTTCGGGTCAATCAGCGCACGAGCCATCTTGCAGGCAGTGCTTTTTCCGCTTCCCTGTTCACCGTCGATCGAGACGATCGGGTACGGTCCCTTGGGGCGAAACGCTATGATCAGCGCACCGACAAAGAGCCGCCACGTGTCATCATCCGTGATATTCACAAGCTTCCGAAGATTGTCGATGCTCCCGCCAAGGCAAGGACTGGGCAAGGGAAGCATTCCCGCCTTGCGGATAAATTGGACAGGAGCATTCTCGATGGGAATGATCGCCCAGCCGTCGGGCGTTACTTCGACGCACTCCCATCGGTCGTTACACAGATCGAAAAACACGCGGCCATCATGCCCGGCAACTCGTACATGCGTCATACGCTTCGGGCCTTCATAAAGGGCCTTTCCCTCTAACACGCCGAGCGTGTCCTGATAGGCTTGAGATGAAAGCGCGGCGCTTTCCTCATTGTAAAACAAGTGTTTTGTCCACATGCGAAACGCTTTGGATCGCAGCGGGTAGGTCTCCTTGTGATCGCCGCAATGGACCGTCGCGTATCCATTGCTACTCTCATCGTGAAAAAGGCTTGCGTAGTTGGTCACGTAATTGACAAGCCGGGAAGCCGCGCTACCTGAATTCTCCGCATTTCCGCCCTCCGCCTCGAGCGCGTTCAAGGCCCGTAACTCCGCGTCACCTAGCGCCGCCTCAACCGCGCTATTGTCGAGAGGCGTCCCATCGCATAAGCGCGGATCATTCGCCCATTCAACGGCCACTCCGTGACGTTTGTCGATGGTACCAATTCGATAACGCCCGGACGTAATTTGCTTTCCATCGCGCTCCGCAATCAACAAGAGACTTTCACCGCCGCTGGCACGTGCGGTCACGGTGAACGGCAATTTGATTTTCTCAGGCATAGATAATCCTCCGCGATCCACGTGACGTGCGAATTCGAGCCGTGTCCCCGGGCCGACGAGCAGCGGTCGTTTGCTCAACGCGAGGTCGGATTTCGACGATGAAATCATCCAGGTTAGCCAACGCCGAGAATCGCCGAAGGCAGATCGATGCCTCAACCCGGCGCTCCGCCAGTTCCACAACGCGAGCAGCGTACGCTTCACACACGGCAGTCCACTTTTGTTGTGGTCCAACGTCTCGCGTGTCGGCGTGGAAATCACGAAGAACTTCGGCGATGTTCGTACGGACGATACGCCACAATTCGGCAGGGGTTGGCCCGATCCGAGTAGCGATCTCGGTTTGCAGGAACTCCGTCGCGTCCGGACGCCGTCTTTTGTGGGCGCACTCGACGAGGTATCCGAACCATTTACCGTGCCAGTCCAACGCGAAATGCGCGGCCTCAAGTCCGGCATGTTCGGCACCCTTAATCCCTGGTTGTTCATCGCACCATGAAGCGGACAGGTAGAGCCGTTCGGCGTGAAGGGATTGGTCGATCAGCGAATCCGCCGCGCGGTCGATGGGATTGCCCGCCGCCGCTGCATCGTTATGATGTGTGTGTCTCAGGTTTCCGCCCGTTTCCCGGCAGCTCACACCGGGGACGGGCACTCCGTCTTGATTCATACCCGCACCCCTTCGGTGGTCTCATTAAGCCATGTGTCGATCGTCTGTCGCCGCCAACGCAAACCGCGCCCGAGTTTCAGGTCGGGCCGGGGGAGCCGCCCCGCTGCTGTGAGCCGCCTCAATTGTCGATCGCTGACCCGAAGTAGCTCCCGAAGATCACGAGTGCCCAGCAGGGCAAGAGGGTCATCCGCCATCGCTATTGGTGACATTCCGTTGAATCCCGTAGGTCGCGCCCCATTGCGCGTTGCATACACAGACCACAAACGGATGACGCGCGGACCCAGCGCGGATTCCGGTCAGGACATGAAAAGGCCGTTCGTTGCCTCAAAAATGGGGATCAAAAACTTGAAAAATCCGCGCAAAAATCCGAAACAATCCGCGCGGGTGCGGTGTGGGGGTACGGTCGAACTATTCTAGATCTGGCTCTGCCTTACGATGCTCTTCCCGAGTGGTCGTGTGCTTCGTGGCCTAGAACTGCGCTTAGCTGACTCGCCCAAAACCCGTCGCGCCTCGCGCAGATAGCGCTTCCACGTGCCCAAAACACACGGCTTGTTCCCATCATCGTCGCCATGCTCAGTCAGCCACCGGTGGGCGGCATCATCGCCTTTGTGACCAGGTTCTACCCGGCGCCCCTGGTCACTCCCCTCCTCCTGAGCGTGCTCACGCTGTCTGTAGGCCAGCTTGTGCGCGGGCTGTAGTTTGGCCACATCCTCCCCGTTGCATTGTCCTTCCGTGGGCAGAGAGACTGCCGCACCGGCAACTCGCGCGGGGGGGCTGGTGCTAACGATTCCAAGGTGTTTTTCGTCACCGGGCCCAGCCGCAAGGGCGAGGTGACGCATTGCTTCCGCCGGAAAGTAGCGCACCGGTCTCCGTCCGACTTCCGTGTCTTCGTCCAAACGGCGCGAAAGCTCCCAACAGTTAGCTGCGTAGTATTCCGGGGTTCCAATCTCCGGAATGTACCTAACAAACCTTTTGTCTGGATCAGGCTCCAATGGTTGCTTGCGTACCGGAGCTAACTCGCCCGTCATGTGCATCGATTCAATCGATTCCACGACGGTGTATCCACCGGATTCGTCGCGTTCGCCAACTGTCTCAATGTAATTGCGAATCCTCTGGTAGGTGTTTGGGCGCCCGGCAATTCTGTGCAGCTCCCTCCTTATGTCTAAGAGCACATGCCCCAATCCAATCCGTTCGCCATTCTCGGCTGCCATGAGGTGGTCATGATCGCGCGATTCCCCTCCGCCGATTTTCCGCAAGGTGCTCGCATGGGCTTCCGCTCTGGCCTGCTCGGCGCGTTTGGCTTCCTGCCAGAGGTTGACGGCCCAAGTTCCAAGGCGCAGGTCATGCAGGCCAGCCACGAGCTGTTGCACGTGATCCAGATTGAACCAAAACTCAGATAATCCCTGTGACCGAGCATATTCGGATGGCGGATAGCACGACATGATCAAGCTGTCCGTCAGCCCCATGCAGCGCTGCAATACCAGTAGCTGCTGAGCGTCCAAAGGCATAGTGCACCATCCTTCCGGGTCAGGTTCCCGACGCTGTGCGAGTTCCACACTGGACGTTGGTTCGAACGAAGCCCCCGCAACGCGTCGGCGGTCATCATCCCGGCGCTTATCTAGTTCCCGCTCCACCTCGTCCAAGGCCAGCTCCAGTCGTTGGAACTTTTCTTCGCTCATTCGCTTGGCGTGGATGCGCATTTGAAGGAAAAACTGGAAACCGTTACAGCCGTCGTCGGTGATCCCTCCATCCGGGCCTTCCGGCAGCGCCCTGTCTGGTCCGGCTCCGGACCAGCCCCACGGGTTGATCGGACGGACGTTTTCACTAAACCGTGGCCCCCACTCGTCGTGGAACGCGACAAGTCCGACGAGTTTTCCCTCGAAGCTTGTTTCCTGATATTCAGCGTCATGATCGAGCGGGGTCAGGGGCAGTACCGGTCTTGTTTCTGGTAGCAGATCGGGCGGTGTCCATGCCATCGTACACCACGGGACTTTCTCCGTGGACGGCATCGAACTGGCTGCATACTGATCGTCGATCAGAACGGCACGGCGTTCCCGATAAGCGAGGCACGCCGGGCACTGGCCTTGGAGTAGAAACACCGGTGGCGGAAAAGAGGGCGAAAAACACGCCTCGAACCACTCGCCGCAGAGGCATGAATATTGAATGAACTGCCACCCCTTCTCGGCAGCCCCTCGGTTTTTCTTGTGCCGAAGGGTGGGGTTCTCCCGAATGAGTTTCTCATGCTCCCCACGGCGACGGTCAAAGTCTTCGCGGGCACTTTCTATTTCGCGGTACTTGGCAATCCACCGAACGATTGTCGCTTGCAAAAAAGCGAGGTGATCGGACGCGATCTTCTGAATCCGTCGAATGATCCGTGATGTGCGTTCCTCGGCGGTCATGCACCATCCCTGACTGGGGTCGTCGGACCCGTGGCCGCGCCGAATGGTGCCGGAAAGAGCCACAGGGTGACGTTCGCCGGGGCAACCCGGCTACCCCGACTGAAAGCCTAACCCGTCACGGCCTGTCCGCAAGGGGTTGGAGCTGTCCGTTCAGTCGTGGTACAATTCTTGCATCCGTCAAATCGGCGGACTCGTTTCGAGAGGTGGTGCAACATGGCAGGTACGCTTACATGGCGCGGCGCGTCTTCGCTGGCCCTCTGGCTCTTGCTCACGCCCATCGCAGTCGGCGGAACGGTGATCTACGTCGACGACTCGGCCACAGGGTCAAACGATGGATCAACCTGGTGCGATGCGTTCCTGTACTTGCAGGACGCTCTGGCCGCGGCCGAAGCCTCCGGCGGCACGATCACCGAAATCCGCGTTGCCCAAGGCACCTACAAACCCGATCAAGGGGCGAACCAGACGTCCGGCGATCGGACGGCGTCGTTCAATCTGATTGACGGCGTGGCCATTCGAGGTGGATTTGGCGGGTGCGGAGCGCCGATTCCAGACAACCGAGATATTGAAGTTTACGAGACTATCTTAAGCGGCGACCTGAACGGCGACGATGCACCAAACGTGAGTGATTGCTGCCGCCCCACGGATGATGGCGGATGTTCTAATTCAGAATGTGAGAGCGCCGTTTGTGCCATAGACCCATCGTGCTGCTCAGTATGGGACGACTCTTGCAGCTTCTTCTCCGGCAATCTATGCCAGACACTTTGTGGGGGGACCGACGAAAACGCGTCACATGTGATCACTTTGGCGCCTTCCTTCAGTTCAAGCATTGACGGTCTTTCGATCGTCAGGGGCAATGGCGATTCCATTGAAGGTGACTTTCAAGGGGGCGGCTTCTTAGGTCTCGCAAATTCGTCGGTCTCAATTACTGATTGCAGCTTTTGGCTCAATAGGGGCCAGCAAGGCGGAGCGATCCGTAGCCTTGGTCCTATGGAGATCCGGAACAGTACTTTTGGTCTGAATTGGGGCGCCTCCGGTGGAGCAGTCTCGTCAGAACGCACCCTAACTCTCGATGGTTGCTCTTTTGTTAACAACTTGTCTGTCGGAAACGGCGGTGCTGTCCAAATGACTGGATTGCCAGGGGGAGCATATCGATGTGCGTTTGTGGGCAACCGAAGCAGGTATGTTGGTGGCGCCGTTCATGTTGGTGGGGCGACTAAGATACTCCAGCAATGTGTTTTTTCTGGGAATCGTTGCGGTGGATCAGGTGCAGCTGTTTACGGAGGAGGGGAAATTGCTCTCGACATGTGCGCGTTCACAGGAAACGTTGCGGGTTCCGGAACGATCGATATTAACGGAGCGCCTCTTTCTGTTATCAATTCAACGCTCTTTGGCAACCGTGGTGGAGGAATGCGGAGTAACCACAACCCGCTAATTGCGAACTCCATTTTTTGGAAGAATGTTGACGAGTTTGGAACCAGTGAATCGGCACAGATCATACTTGTCAGCGGCTCCCCAATACTTCGCTACAATACGGTAGAGGGTTGGACTGGCGCTTATGGCGGCGTTGGCAACGTCGGCGACGACCCGTTGTTCGTCGGCGGGCCGTCGGGTATGTGGACCAGCGACGGAACCTACGACGAGAGCAACGGTGCAACAACACTCTCGGACGTCGCAGCATCGTGGCAGTCGAGCGAATGGGTCGGCAAATTCTTGAACCCCGACATGTCGCAGTACCTGCAAAGTTACATCGTCGCCAACACGGCCACGACGATGACTGTTCTCGGCGATTTCGCGTCGCTCGGAGTCGCGGGCGCGACGTACAAGATCAACGATTACCGACTGTCGAGCGGATCACCGTGCATCGACGCGGCGGACAACACCGCCGTCCCGGCCGATGAACTCGATCTTGATGGTGACGGCGATGCGACCGAGCCTACGCCGTTCGACCTCGATGGAGACCCACGCTTCAGGGACGATCCGACGACACCCGACACCGGCCTTGGGACACCGCCCATCGTGGATATGGGTGCCTACGAGTATCAGCGCGGGTGTCTCGCCGATCCCGATTGCGACAACCTGAACCCGTGCGACGGGGTCGAGTCATGCGTTAGCAACGTCT